>Ga0209251_1000003_pt1 | contig 296281 bp, 267 predicted proteins | sample SaaInlV_100m_DNA_6_FD_184665 | JGI IMG/M metagenome (GOLD analysis project Ga0209251, IMG submission 184665) | Marine microbial communities from expanding oxygen minimum zones in the Saanich Inlet - Saanich Inlet SI073_LV_10m_DNA (SPAdes) (version 2) | ecosystem: Environmental > Aquatic >...
GAATCAAAGATGACAGATCATGTTTTCGAGCACTACCTTGCAGATATCGAAGACGATTGCCCCCTGCATCGAGTTGGGCGCCCAGAGGAAATCGTTGGCATCTTGGTTTACCTCGCGTCGCGCGCGGGTTCCTATACCAATGGCACTGTCATCCCAGTTGATGGCGGTACAAGTATTTCGAAGGGTAAGCGTGAGTGGACCCTTTAGCGTGAGCCGTGTGCTACGCGAAACCGACTTAACATTGAATCGAGAGAGAGCAGGAGAGAAGGGTATGAGTTTGTTTAGTCTGGAAGGTAAGGTGGCCCTTATTACTGGCTCCACAAAAGGCATCGGCAAGGCGATAGCACAGCGGATGGCAGAGCAGGGTGCTACGGTTGTGATCTCTAGTCGCAATCAGGATGCGTGCGACGAAGTCGCCGCTGAAATTAAAGCGCGAGGGAATAAGGCGATAGGTGTTGCCTGCAACATTAATCACAAGGATCAGCTTCAGCAATTGGTTGAGAAGACAACGGCTGCGCTCGGAAAAATCGACGTGCTTGTTTGTAATGCCGCGTTGAACCCCTTTTTTGGCAAGTCGCAAGACATCCCTGATGAGGCATTCGACAAGATTATGCAGGCGAACATCGGCAGCGTTCATCGCCTGTGCCAGTTAGTGATACCCGGCATCGCCGAATCTGGAGGCGGCGCGGTTGTCATTATTTCGTCTATTGGCGGCCTCAAAGGAACCGATGCACTAGGTGCCTACGCAATATCGAAAGCAGCAGACATGCAGATCGCGCGTAATTTGGCGGTCGAGTGGGGGCCTAAAAATGTGCGTGTAAATTGCATCGCGCCAGGTCTTGTCCGCACAGATTTCGCAAAAGCGCTGTGGGAGAACCCAGATATTTACGCGGCAACGGTTAAGAACTATCCGCTGCGCCGAATTGGCGAGCCCGACGAAATCGCCGGCGCGGCAGTGTTTCTCGCGTCACAAGCGGGGAGCTTTACTACGGGCCAGACGCTCGTTATCGACGGCGGCGGCACGATTGCGAGCTGATCACGAATTTCATATTAATTTCAAAAGTACTTAGTAAAGGGTAAATGCCATGATGAATTTAGGACTATCAGATGAGCTCGTCGTCATTCGTGAGAAAATTCGCACGTTTGTAGAAGAGAAAGTAGAGCCGGTAGAGCAGGATTACCACGACGAGGTAAGCGTTGGTGATCGTTGGTCGCATACGCCGCGTCAAGATGAAATCCTCGAAAGCCTTAAAGCAGAGGCGCGCAACCTCGGCCTATGGAATTTCTTCCTGCCGAAAAGCCAAGGCGGTGCGGGCATCTCAAACCTTGAATATGCGCATCTGGCTGAAATCATGGGACGTAGTCGTCTCGCCTCCGAGGCAATGAACTGCAGCGCACCGGATACGGGTAATATGGAAGTGCTCGAGCGTTACGGCTCCGAAGAGCAGAAGCAGCAGTGGCTCTTGCCTTTGCTAGCCGGTGAAATCCGCTCGGCGTTTGCTATGACCGAGCCGGGTGTTGCCTCGTCAGATGCAACTAATATCGCCACCAGCGCTGTGCTCGACGGCGATGAGTGGGTGATCAACGGTGAGAAGTTTTATATCTCAGGCGCGGGTGATGCGCGCTGCAAGATTATGATCACAATGGTCGTGACTGACCCCGATGCACCTAAGCATAACCGCCAGTCGCAGATTCTCGTACCAATGGATGCCGAAGGCGTCGAAGTTGTACGCCCGATGCACGTTTTCGGCAAAGACGATGCGCCACACGGCCACATGCATATTAAATTTCACAATGTGCGCGTGCCTGAGAGCAATATTATTCTCGGCCGCGGCAGAGGTTTTGAAATTTCGCAGGGCCGCTTGGGCCCAGGCCGTATCCACCATTGCATGCGCTCAATTGGCGCGGCGGAAAAGGCGCTCGAACTTATGTGCGAGCGCGCAGTTAGCCGTGAGGCGTTTGGTAAGCCTCTCGCCGAACTCGGCGGTAACTATGATGTGATCGCAGATAGCCGTATCGAAATCGAAATGTGTAGGCTTCTGACTTTTAAGGCGGCCTATCTCATGGATACTATCGGCAATAAAGCCGCGCGTGATGCTATTTCGCAGATCAAAGTGGCGGTGCCGAATATGGCGCTTCGTGTTATCGACAGAGCTATCCAGATGCATGGCGCGGCGGGTATATCGCAAGATTTCCCTCTCGCATCCCTGTGGACGAGCCAGCGTACGCTGCGCCTAGCCGACGGACCTGATGAGGTGCATCGCCGTGTTATCGCACGCAAAGAGCTTGCGAATTACAGCTAGTTTCTGACCCGCCGGCTTGGTTGTTTGTAGGCTGGAGCCGCTAGCAAGTGGCACGAAAACGGAGGCTCAGGCCTCCGTTTTTTATTCAGAATAAAGGATAAACAGCGAAGACAACGTTCATGAATGCCATCCAAGACATACAATGTGTCGCCACGGCGAAAGGCGGCCTAGCTCGTCTCGCCCGTTTGCACTGCGACATTATGTCGCGGAAACTTTTTGAGTTGCGCCTAGGTGTCGGCGCTGACACCTGACATACTATCTATTAAAGTAAATCTGCACGCCTAATTAACCAGCGGAGTATCGTATGATCGTCACTGTGACAAGGCCTTTGGCATCGCTTTCTTTTTTAAAAACCTTACTTCGGGCATTCGCGTTTATCGCCTGCGTGTCGCTGAGCATGACTGCGAGCGCGCATAATGTGTTGAAGTCGTCCATTCCCGCCGATGGTTCTACGCTTGAGCGCTCACCCAGCGAGCTCGCGCTCGACTTCAATGGTCAGGTGAGATTAGTAAAGCTGTCCTTAAAACGCAGCGACGAGAGTATCGATGTGGGTTTTAAGCCTGATCTTACCGCAGCGACCTCTTTCGTCGTACCAGTGCCTGAGCTTGCGTCTGGGACTTATTCCCTCGAATTTTCAGTGATAGGCGAAGATGGCCATACCGTCGCAGGGCACTTTAATTTTGGCATAGGAATGCCAGCTGCTCATGCGGAGAGCGGGCACTAGCCCGCTGGAAGCACACGCCCCATCGATGAGACACTCGTGACCTTGCTCCTGTCTATTCCTAGTCTGTGGGCGCTTGCATTCGCCCTCGCAAAGATCGGCGTTTTCGCCGGACTGATCGCGGGAGCGGGCGGTGTTTTGGCGCTGGGCGGCTACCACAATGGCTCCCGCGCGGCGCACACCCGCCTGCTGTCCTACAGTTTATTAGGCGCTTTCATTGGATTCCATTCGAGCCTCGCGCCGGTCTTGATTCAGGCAGGGCAGATAAACGACGCAGGTGTGATGGGCATGTTCGATAGTGACCTAGTTCTGCTGCTGCGCGGCACTCCTGTATGGGAGTCAGCTGCCTTTCGTGGCGCAGGCTTTGCGCTCTCGGCGCTGTTAATCCTTTCATTGCTGCGAACACTGCGGGCGCAAAGAAAGCCGCCCGACTCAGTCTTTTATCGGCTCGCTTTTATCGGGCAAGCACTCGCGCTCGGCCTCGTCGCCTACGGCTTTACGCTGTCTGGCCATGTCTCTGTGCTCGACGCGTGGCTTCGGGCAGCGCTGGCGTTTCATGTGGCCGCGATGGCGATCTGGGTAGGGATGCTTCTCCCCTTGCGCTGGTGCTGCGACGATGTCGAGACTGGGGATTTGGGTGATCTGATGAGGCGATTTGGCCGCCTCGGCATGGGTTTAGTCGCAGCGCTCGCCTCAAGCGGTGCATTTATGCTGCTCACTCTCATCGACCTAATCGAGTTGTTTACAACCCAGTACGGTCGCCTAATGCTTTTCAAACTTGCCGCTTTCGTCGGCCTTCTCTCTATCGCAGCCCTCAATAAACTGCGGCATGTACCAGTGCTACACCTGCCTGGCGGCTCACGAGCGCTAGCCCGAAGCATCGATCGAGAGCTTATTGTTGCGATGGTTCTTCTGCTTGTGACCGCAATCGTTACGACGCTGCTTGGGCCTGCGACACACTGAGTGCTCGTCGATTAGGAAGGCTCAAGTAACCTTGAACCTCTGCCGATTACTAACAGATACACCGTCTCAAGCTCTCAACTTCGATTGGTTCTTCTCATGCCTCTGATTAATTCTGGTTCTGGCTACGCTGGCCGCAAGTCTTTTCTAGGCTCACAGCTTTTAGTCGTTTTGATCAACGCTGTGATGAGCGGTGCCGTATTGAGTGACTATGATCCAGCTCCCTTTTTAGCGTGGGTAGATGAGACTAAAACGGCGATTGAAATTCCCGGTGTCGCGGTCGCCATCGTAAGCCGGGAGGAGGTGCTGCATCTTGAGACCTGGGGACAGCGAACAGTCGATAAGTCACCATTGGTGACCTCTAACTCAGTGTTTCGAATAGCCTCGATGTCGAAGACCTTTGCGGGTGCCGCGGCAACGCTTCTTGTCGACAGCAATCAGCGATCATGGGATAGCCGGTTGAGTGAGATCTTCCCTGAGATGAGATTAGGTAATGGGCGCTCTTTTCGCGACATTACCTTCCGGCAGGTTGCCAGCCATTCTACCGGCCTGATGCCGCATTCTTATTCCAATCTCCTCGACGACGGTGTCGAGTATGCGAAAATTAAGCCGCGCTTTGGCGATATCCCTGCCGTGTGTAAGCCGGGTACCTGCTACGGCTATCAGAATGTGGTGTTCTCGCTTATTGCCGATGTCGTCGAGGAAAGTACGGGCGAAGGCTATGAGCGATATATCGAAGAAAAGCTATTCCGACCATTAGGTATGACGACGGCGTCTGTAGGCCTCGACCCATTTGTGGCGAGCGATAACGCGACCAGTCCTCATAGATTGGTGCGCAAGCAATGGCGTCCAACGAGCACGAACCCCGCTTATTACTCAGCAGCGCCAGCAGCGGGGATTAATGCGAGTGTCTTCGATATGGCGTTGTGGCTAAGGGCAAACCTTGGTGGGTTTCCTGAGGTATTATCGCCGTCGATGCTAAACGAATTACAAACGCCGGTTATCGAGACGCCGCGAGGTAATTATTTTAACCGCTGGGAAGGCATAGAGAAGGCCTACTATGCTATTGGATGGCGAGTTTTCGATATCGACGGTGTGCGCGTTATTCACCACGGAGGAGGCGTGCGAGGCTATCGGTCCGAGATGGCCTTTATTCCCTCTGCCAACATCGGGATGGTGCTGTTGTTTAATGGCGAAACCAATGCTGCGAACGAGGCAGTGCCAGCTTTTCTGCGCGGACTTAAATAAGTCAGCTACAAATTTTCAGCATCTTCCTAAATAAGGCAAATGACTATGAACGCAACCCTTGAAATTCTCACTGCGCACCGCAGCATTAGAAAATTTACCGATGAGCCATTGCCCGATGGATTGCTCGAGACCCTTTGCACCGCTGCCCAGGCCGCCGCCACGTCGAGTTTTTTGCAAGGCGCCACGCTCATTCGTGTGACTAACCCCGAAAGCCGCAGCACGCTTGCCCGCTGCGCCGGTGGTCAGGGCTATGTTGAGACCGCAGCAGAGTTTTTAGTGCTGTGCGCCGATCTTAAGCGTGCGGGTAACTACTGCCATAAATACGGCAAAGAGTTTGAGGGCGATTTCACTGAGCAATTTATCATTGCAACCGTTGATGTCGCCTTGATGGCACAGAACCTCGTTATCGCGGCTGAATCTGTTGGCTTGGGCATCTGTTATATCGGGGGGCTTCGCAACAATCCGCAGGAGGTGTCTGATTTGCTTGAATTGCCGCGCGGCGTTTATCCGGTATTCGGTCTTTGTCTTGGCTATCCAGACCAAGACCCCGAGGTTAAACCAAGGCTGCCGCTCCCCGTGATCTTAAAGCAAGAACGCTATAACGAGGAGGGTGATGAAGAAGCCATCACCGGCTATGACGAAACGATCAGAGAGTATTATGCGACGCGTACAGGGGGTGGTCACGGGATTAGCTGGTCAGAACAAGTGGCTGATCTCTTGTCCGAAAAATCGCGCCCACATATGCGAGAGTTTTTGGCAGGCCAAGGCTTCCTTTTCAAATAAAAGCTCAGCCGGCCTTTTGATTTAATCTTTAGGCACGACGCGATAGGAGCCTGTGCTGGGCAGGCTTTCGACTGCATCGCTCACCTTACTCGCAATAACCTCGGAAGGGGGAATAGCGTCGTCGCCTATAGAGAATTTGAATTCCCCATTTAACAGGCCGCGTTTGCCATCGGTGACTGACCACCGTGCAATGTAGTATTCAGAGTCGGGTAGCTCGAAGCCTAGTGGGTAGGCAAAGCTGTCCGCCATGCGGTTAGGGTCATAGGCAAAGCCGATGTTGATCCAGTCGCCTTCGGCCGAGTAGAGCGCTAATTTAAGCAGTGTGACATCGACGCGAAAACTCATCATGATCATCTGCGGCGACTCATCGAGTACCGAGTCGTCTGTCGGGAAAGTCACCCCTGGCGTCAATACGCCATGGCTATGTTGCGCCGCAAGCGGTGTTGCTAGAAAGAGGAGGCTGGCGGCAAATAAACACGGCAGTGAAAGCAGCCGAGAGTGAAACTCTTGTCGCCCTAAGCACCGACGATTGCGACTCCCGTTGACCATATGCTTGCCCCCAGCTTTTGCTTTTATCATTGCAGCGCTACTGTTCGAAATACGCCATACACTGCCGCGATAGCGCACACAGTCTGCCCGACTCTTCATATATTCGTCCACTTTGCTGAGTATAGCCATCTGCCGCGGCATCGAGGTCGAAGTCTAGGTAAAACCACTCCCCCTTAACGTCGGCAGGATCCACGATAAACTCCAATCCCCAGCTTACCGAACTGGCTGGTACAAACGGTTTGTCATAGTGGCAGAGCAGAACGGGCGGTGGCATATCAGCGATAGCGATTATCTTTTCGGCAGGATAGTCGGACATATCGCACCGATGCCTCACCCACATGTTCAGCCTGCGTGAGCGCGAGCCAGAGAAAGGCATGGCGTCGCCTACCCAACACCCTTCAAATTGATTAAGGAATGTCGGCATGCGCGCTGCGTACTCAGCGAATGGAATCCCTTCACTGCGGGGGAGGGGATTGCTGAGAGGGGCCGCTTCCACGCGAATACCCTCGCGTGCTTGCCCAAACACGCCCAGCGCTTGGAGCGCTGGCCTGCCTTCGCTTAATACTGTCGCGCTACACTGCGTTACATTGCGTCCCTGGCGCTGTATCGCTGCCTCAACCGAGAGTGGGGCCGGCGGCAGTGGCGCGATGAAAGAAGCCATTAACGAGCGCAGCGCAGGCTGCGGCTCGAGCATTTTCCTCATGCTGAGGCTGGCAAAGGCAGCGACGAGGCCTCCGAAAGCCGCTCGGCCTTGAGACCAGTTCTCATCAAAATCAGTTTCGTTGGTCGGGCTATGTTGGAGCCTATCTAAAATATCTTGCAGGGTATTGCCGGTCACAGAGAAAACCTTTTCGAGTGCGAAGATTGCCCCTAACCCGGGCGTGTAATATTCTTAGCGATTATAGTTTAGTGAATCAATTATGGCTCTAGTTTATCGTAAGCTACAGTGTTTAGGCTTGGTGCATGGCTGCGACTCACAGGGTAGATCATAATGTCGGGCGCGGTTATCTTGGGTAGAAAAGTGAAACAGAACAGGGCCGGTGAAAGCAGAGCTATTGATGTGCTGTCGCTCGTAAAGGCGTGGCACCTTGTTGCAGTGGCACTCTGTTCACTTGTTGCAACCTTCGCCGGGGCACAAACCCCCGCAGCTGTCGCCACCTATCCGCGGGCTGCGCTGGATTTCACAGGAATAGTAGCGAAGACGCAAACGACTCCGCTGGATGATTCAGTGTTCGACTCTTCGCCAGAAAGATTGGCGCTGGCATTCCCTGAGAAGGTGCACCTGGTCAAGTTAATCCTGCGCAATCAGGCCCACGACTGGGTTGATATCAGCTTTCGTTACAGTCCGCGCTTAGCGAGCGACTTTGAATGGTCTCTACCGAGCTTGCAGACGGCCGATTATTACACGGCAGAATGGGCAATACTCGACGAGCAGGACCGTCTCATTAGGGGAAATTTTAGTTTCTCATTCGGCGAAATGGCGCGCATGCCCTCGCTGATTAAAGCCGAGCAGGAATTAGCGTTGCGTCTGAGAAATGGGGAAGACGAGAGCACGCGGTTTATTACCCCGCCGCGAACGGAGATAATTCTTGAACAGGAGCCGCGCAGTTATGACCCGCCATTTACTCTGCGTTTGGAAAGCCGCGAGAGTAATGAGACCCGTAAAGAAGATTGCTAGCACAGCTATTGCGCCGGCACGAAGAGCTTCACGCCAGCAAAGAGAGCTATGTCAGCACAGAGAGCTAAGCCAACACAGAGAGCCACGCCAGCACAGAAAGTCCATCTAGCGCCGTGGACGCAGCCACTAGCAGCCACCAACAACCACTAAGAAGAACGCATAAAAAAACGGCAGTACTCATTATGAGACTGCCGCTTTCACGCAAAATCTTATGCGGTGTTCGCGCTATTCAGTGACCCGCACAGTGATGTAGTCGTCGTTATAGAGTCCGCCATCGTCGGCACGTGCCCAGAGGATGTAGGTTCCCGGCTTATCGAAGGTTGCTTTAACCTCGATCATGCCATCTTCCGGAAGCTCGGGTGGAAGCCACAGTGCGCCCCAGGGGGAGTTGGCTGACGTACGGGTGTCTTCCCATGGTTTGGGCAATGGTGGATCAAATTCGACGTGCCCTTCTCCTCGGTAGACATTCCACGAAAGGAATAAACCATTCACCTTGCCGACTGTGATGCGAGTAGGGGGCCTCATCATCCGCCGCATGGCGTCTTTTTCTGAGATTGTGCTGTCTCGACTCGCTTTCGGGATGCCGTCATCTATCACTCGCGTGTTAAGCACCAGAGGCTCACCCACGCGCACGGTACGAATGTCATCGCCTTGCACTTCGATGGTTGGCTTCACGTTCGAGCGAGACTCGGGGCTGCTTGTTCCAGCGCCCAAAGAGCCTGTCTCAGAGGCGATAACGATATTATCGACCTGGTAGTCTGGTTTCAGTGTTGCATAGGCTTTGCGCTCTTGGCCGTTAACGTTGAGCGTCCAAACAAGTTCTCTATCGCCCCAATCTGCGGGCACAACCACCTCGAAATTGAATCGGTTACGTCGCGGCAGAAAGTGCGTTGGCTGGCCTCTATCGGCTTCGCCAGGGGAAAAAGCGTTGTTCTCGCCTACGGGAACATCAGGCTCTTCTGACCAGTTCTCGTTCATGTAGCCGAACATAAAACTGAACGTGCCGTCTGCATTTGGCCGCCAACCTTCGTAAGCTGGTTCTATATGCTGCCCCGATTGGTAACTTGTTTGTGCGAGGCTTGGCGAGCCCAAAAGGCTGAGGAGGGTAGTGATGACTGCGACGAGCAGGGCTTTCGCCCTGCTTATCACACTACTGGAGTTAACATACATCGTGTCTTGTTTCTCTCGAGTAATTAAGTAAAAGCCTAGTTGGCCGCAACTTCGTTGCCTGTCGCTTCACCCTCTTTGTCCGCGATTGGCGCGACAATAGGGGCGAGGCAGAGTGGGCAACCGATAACGTGATCATTCGGTCCGAGATTGAGTACTTGGCGACGTTCTTCCATCGCTTCATGGAACTGCTCGTCGGTGAGTGTGACGCGAATACCCAGATCGATGAACATGTTTGTTACAGAGCGATTGCCCGAGCCTTGCCAGTTTCTAGGATCCGGCACGTTGGGGTTAGTCTCTGTATTGTTCATGTAACCGACGATATGCAGGATTGTGCCCTTCGGCAGAATCGGAGCAGCTTGGTCGGCATAGGGATAGCCGCGTACCCAGTTATGGTCATAGCCTACGCAAGACAGGGTTTCGATAGTGTAGCCCCAAATAGCTTCAAGACACATACGCTCACCTGGCGCATGGAGGTGCGGCTCGAAGCTAATGATCTTGGTGTGGTTTTCAAGCACAGTGTAAGCGTGGAGTTCTTGATCGCGGGCGTTGCCTTGGATGCTGATGTCTACGCCATTACCCAAACCGATAAACGCGTTCTGGTATTTCGGCTTGTAGTCTTTGTCGTGGAAGCGGAAGCCCACCTCGAGGTGACCCGTCGTATCGCGGCCATTCGAGTGAAGGTGAACCGAATCGGACACTATCGCTGAGCCAGCTTTGAGTAAGCGACCTGCATCTTCGTCGAAGATATCGGCATTTCGGCCCACTTCGTGTACTGGCCATGGGATTGAGAAACCTGGCGCACGCTCACCTTTCTCGTCGAGCATCGCAGTGCCCCAGATCATATGGTGGAATATGTAGCGGCCGCCAACTGTGCCAGAGTCGGCAGAGTTGTCGACGTCGTTGACTTCAACGACTTCGACTGACTTCACGTAGCGATCTTCTTCGAGACCAGTTGGAATGTAGTCGATTTCACCCCACCAGTCCGGCGTGCCAGCGAGTTTAGTGACATCGTTCATTACGACCACGAGGTCTGGCTTGCCCGCTTTCCACTTTAGGCTGTCGTCGAAAGCGATCTGTTCAGGTGCGTCTGCAATGTCGCCTTTTGGCGTGCCGCTGCGCGCCCAAGTAGAAATAGCAGCGATTTCTTCGTCGCTTAAAGAAGGGTCATCCTTATATTCTTGGATGCCGATGTTCTTTTCCATATACCAAGGGGGCATTGCGCCGGCACGATCGCGAAGACCGGTCTTGTATTCGATCAGGCCTGCGAAAGGGGCTACTTCTTCGTAAGTCACGAGAGGCATCGGGCCCGCGCCGCCATCACGGTGGCAGTTCTGACAGCTGCGCTGCAGAATCGGCTCGATATCTTTGTGGAAAGTGACTTCGTCTTGCGCTGAAACAGCGCCGGCGAATGACATCGAAAGGGTCATTGCGAGCGCGCTGAGAGCGGATTTAGCGGTGAAGTTGCGCATAATTTAGCGCCTCCTAGTAAAGTGTAGAACGATTGAACTGTGAAGAGACACGCGCCCGAGCGAAATGACCCGACACGTATCTTGTTAACTCTCCGAAGATAGCATTGAAAAGGGGCTATTTGGAAGAGGTTGGAACGTTTGGCTGCACGCTTTATGCACCGCGCTCGGGGCCTTTTAGCAGCGCCCAGAGATTGCTGCTCGCCAGCAGACTGGCAAAAACAACAATTAAAGAAAGACAAAACCATTGCAGTGCGTAAGACAAGTTCTGATCGACATCGGCGCTCACAGCCGGCCAGTGTCTCGCCAAAGCACCGTCCTGATCTGCAGTCAGCCTAACTTCGAATGGCCAGATGTCCTCCCCCAAGAGCTGACTGACGATATCGAGTTCAAGGTCGCGCATGAAAATAGGCCACTGGGACGCATCAATCTCGCTCTCACGAGGCTTCCAGCCAGCGGATGGCACATAAAGCTGTGCAGTCACAGAAACGGGTCCCTCGACTGGCGCTGTGCGAATCGTTTGCCCGGGTTTATTCACCGCGCTCGTCCAACCCCTGCTCACGAGCACTATTTGTCCATTAGCGCTAAGCCTGAAGGGGGTGACCACACCATAGCCGATCTGAGTCTGGTGAAACTGCCCGAGGAGTAAAATGGTTTTGTCGTTAAGGTATTCCCCCACAAGCGCGACATGCCGGTTTTGCAGCTCTGGATTAGCGCGGTTGAGGTGTCCGTTAGGAATAGACTCGATGGGTTCGGCACTGCTTTTAGACTCGTTCTCCATAATTTGCTGCGCATTGACTTTCTCGGCAGCGCGATCGAGTTGCCACAGGCCAAGCCGACCAAAGGCGAGTATTGTAAGTAGAACGCAGGCCAGGATAAGCCAGTTGATGCGTATACTAAACACGCCAAAAGTGTATTCATTCGTCGATATCATTTGTTTCTCTAAGCAATAAATTCAATGAGTTAAGTCGATGTATTCATAATTTTTTTAACTGAGCGTCGCTGACTCCGTCAATGCCCGCCAACCCGAGTATGACAAGTAACGAGGCCTGTGGGCCCAGATGCGAGTCTGTAGGCACAAACCATTCGTCGGGTGAGTGCGCGCCACCGCCCTCGCCGCCGCCATCGATTGTGATCGCTGGGATGCCAAGCGACATAGGCACATTCGAATCGGTGCTTGAGATGCTTAAGCCGCGAAAATCGACTCCGAGTTGCTCGAAAGCCAGCGAGGTCAGCTGCACAAGCGGGCTATCGCTCGGCGTGTGGCCCACGGGTCTGTCGCCAATTAGCACGAAGTCTACGGTTATTTCTCCTCGATTCCAGCGCGCATTCTCTTCGGCAACAGCCTCGAGAGCGGCATCTTTTGCGCGCTGCTCGAGAAGCGCAAGCTGCTCGCGGTCGTTCGATCGCATGTCGATAGCGAATACGGCATCCGCTGCGATGGAGTTCACCGAGGTGCCTCCGGCGACAGTGCCGACGGTAAAGGTTGTTTTCGGTGAGCTAGGGGTTTCGAGATCGCCAATTTTTGCAATCGCGCGACCCATGGCATGAATTGCGCTCGCAAGGCCAAAGGCGCCGAAGGAATGACCGCCGGGCCCGTTAAACTGAAACTCGAAGCGCCGACTACCGGTGCCACCATTGGTGATGCGGCCAAGGCGAACACCGTCGATTGAGATAAAGCCGTCGATAGAGGGATGGTCGCGGAATATAGCTTTTATTCCCCGCAAATCACCGCGGCCTTCCTCGCCGACATTGCCGGCAAACATGATGTCGGCTTCGGTCTGAATCCCGCTGTCGTTCAAGATGTCGATCACCGAGAGCATGGCAGCGAGTCCGCGTGTGTCGTCGCCAATGCCTGGCGCATAGTAACGCCCATCACGCAGCTGCACGGTGGTGTCGACACCTTCAGGGAATACGGTGTCAAGGTGGGCTGCAATGAGGAGGAGGGGGCCGTTGCCGCTGCCCTTGCGTACACCAATCGCATTGCCCTCTGCGTCTAGGTAGGCGTCTTCTAAGCCTCGTGCTTTAAGCTGTTCTAAAAAATACGCGGCGCGGCGATCTTCCTTAAAGGGAGGCGCAGGAATTTCTGTCAAACGAAACTGCTCCTGAACCGCCTCAGGTTCTCTGACTTTAAGCTCAGCGAGCGCGGAAACCACACGCGGGTCGCTCAACACAGCGTTGAATCCTCTTCTTACCGAATCATCTATTGTGATTGTGTCTTGTTGTGCTGAACCGACTTGAGCAAAGCACCCAACAGCGAGCGCACAGCTACTCAGTAAGAGGCGTAAAATTGAGGCTCTTGTTACTGCAGACAGAGCCGGTATCTGGGGGCGTGATTTTTGTGCAACGAAAAGGGCGACGATTGGCATAGTTGATCCTGATTTTAAGGGCGCGAGTGTTAATAGACTTCTGAGGTGGTGATTTTCCCTCGCCAACGCCCCAGGTACAATCACCGGGCTTGATGCAGGTCATCTAAGAACAGGACAAAGTCACTCACGCAGGGGTGCTATAGCGCGATCTGCAATAGAGGCTAAGGTGCTCAGCGTGAGCCCCCACACGAGAAGCTTGCCCCCTGTGCTGATGATTTCAGAGAGCGTTGTCGGCAATACCTCGAGCGCGGCTAGAGAGAAAAGCACGAGGGGGAAGAAATAGAACACGCCATTCCAGCGCCCCAGAAAGCTCATCTTCAGACTTTTTTGCCTAAACAAAAAGTAGGAATCGAGCACGTATTGTGAAAAAGCCACAACAATTAAAATCGGTAGCAGCGAGCCTATCAGGCCCGCATACGCAAGCCCTGCGAGCGCCGAAGTCACGAAGATGAAATCGGTGACATGATCGAAAAGCATGCCGCGGCTAGAAGCCGTGCCAAAGCGGCGCGCGGCGCGGCCATCGGCGACGTCGGTTGCCATGGCGAGTAAAATGATCGCGATGAGGCTCGCTGCACTCATCACACCGGGCAGCGCAAAGGCCAAAGCAACCGGCGCTGCTAACGCGAGTCGCAGCGCGGTGAGTAGATTGGCGATCACGAGCCAAACAAGTCGCGCTGAGCCTTACGCCAGAAGAGCAGGCCAATCGCTGCATTAAACAGGATAAAGAAATTGTGCTGCACGAAGCCGAACGCGGCAAGTTGACCTTCATTTTCCGGGAATAAAAACACCCAAAAGGTTATAGCGCCTGCACGCATAGGCGTCGGTGCTGCGGCGGCAAAGAAAATCACTGGCAGCAAAGGCAGAAGCGTCATAATCGACACGTCGACACCAAAGAGATTGAGGGCGATCGTATAGACTACGATTGCTGCAATAAGCGCCGGCGAACGCAGTAAGAAAAACCCGAGGTAGTGACTTGGCTTTGCCTGGCGGAAAGCGTGGAAAATTCGGCGATCGCGAAATGCATTGGAAGGCAGGATAAGGCCACGGAAATAGGCTATCCACAGCACTAAAAATAGGGCTGCGCCGGATGCGATATAGGGAATAAGGCCGAATTCGCTCGGCAAAGCATCGCCGCCAACGCTGTAGCCAATCGTCGCCCAAACGAGCAGGTAGAACACTTCACAGAACATGATGAATATCATGACGGATCCGACTTCCCAGCTCGGAATTTGATGCCTCTTGTTAAGGTAGAGAGCCATCGCGCCTTTGCCGATTTGCTCATTAAAGATCGAGATGATGTAGGCGCTTGCTCTAACGGGTGCGATGTCTTTGTATTTAATGTCAGAAATAAACCAATTCAGCGCCTTGGTCACAACGAGTGTGTCGATGGCGAAGTAGAATAGCGAATAGCAGATCATCAGTCCGAGCCATGGCACCCAGTTAACCGCGGCGAACACTTGCGCCATGTAATCTGCTAACCCGAGTCCTTCGCGAGCAGCTGCCCCGTTGAGCCGCGTATAAAGATAGTAAAAACAGACCGCAGTAATGAGCAAAAAGACTATTCGGCCGATGCCGTTTTTCTTCTTGGCGGGCGCAGCCGATTGGTCGTCAGTCTCTTGATTGATTTCGTTGTCGCTATTCGCTTCGGTCATTGTCTATTTCTCCAGTATTTTTTCGATCGTGCGGTCTAGCGAAGTAAGCGTTACACCCAATTCGGCAAAGCCATTATGACTTACCTCTTCGTCTTGGGTAATGACGTCGATAACCGTTGGGGTAAAGCCGCCGCCTCTGAGAGTGCTCGTAATTCCCGCCATCAGCTTTGTGAAGCCGATCGGTATTGACCCTACCTCGAGGGTCGAGTCGGGATTAATCTTGCGGGCAGTCTTTTTGATGAGATCGCAGTAAGCAATCGCCTCTGGACCAACCAGTTCATAGCTCGCACAGCCCGCTGCCTGTTCTTTACAGGCATTGAAAATCGCTGCGTTGAGGTCGTCAATATCGAGAGGGCGCATTTTGTAATGGCCGCCACCAAGCGCTTTTGCTTTTGGGTTGCGGGCCGCGCTGGCGAGAGCGCTTGCACCAGCGGTGCCCGGGCCGAGTAATATGGGCGTGCGGATGATGGTGGCGCTTAAACCTGAGGCAGCGACGAGCGCTTCAGCTTCGCCTTTCGATCGAAAGTAGGCATTACTCGACGCAGGGTCGGCACCGACAACCGAGATAAACACAACATGCTTCGCGCCAATCTGCTTGGCAGCGTCGACAACCGTGCGGGTTGCGTCGACATTTGCCTCTCGGTATTTGCTGTGTTTTCCCTCGATTAAGATACCGGCAAGGTGGACGACACAGTCGGCGCCTGCCAGAGCTTGGGCAAGGACTGCGGCATCGTCGTAGCGAATACAGCAGGAGGAAATTTGAGCGGAGCTCGGCAGCGCATTGCGCGCGCTTTCTGAGCGGACGCCGGCAATAAATTGTAGGTCGGGTTGCTGGTCAACTTGCGCGAGAAGATTCATGCCGACGCTGCTGTTAGCGCCAGTAATGGCAATTTTCATAGTGTGTTCCTAATGTGTGTTCTGAGTGTGTGCCTTGGCTAGGCGGTGTCTCCATCAGCATTAAGTGTCTGCTGAGGATTGCTGACCAAGCTTAGTTCGCTGCGTTCTCGCCGCAGGGTCTAAATGAATCGGGGCAAGGCCTGCAGCAAGCTGCGCCCTGTCGCGTCGCTCTGCGGGCGCATCGGCATAGAGCGTCGAACGCATTCTAGGCTCACGACCCAGGCCCCGAATTGTCGTCTCTATTTCAGCGGGCGACCATTCTTCGCCGTGCTCGGCTCCTGCGGCGCGGGTAATGCTTTCATTCATCAGCGAGCCACCGACATCGTTGGCCCCAGCATTAAGGCAGGCTGCTACGCCTTCGCGACCCATCTTAACCCATGAGGCTTGTATGTTGTCGATGAGGCCGTTAAAGACTAAGCGCGGCACTGCGTGCATCAAGAGAGCCTCGCGGTAACTTGGGCCGCGGCGTGCTTTTCCTTTTTTGTACATTGGTGCCTCGTGCGCCACAAAGGGCAAGGGCACGAATTCGGTGAAACCGCCTGTCTTACGCTGCAATTCGGCGATCGAATGTAGATGTCGAGCGCTGTGCTCGGGGCTCTCGATATGGCCGAACATTATCGTTGCCGTAGTCCTGAAGCCTATTGCATGGGCGCTTTCCATCACTTCTAACCATTGCGCCGAATTGAGTTTGTCGGGGCACAGGTGCGCCCGCACATCGTCGTGAAGTATTTCAGCTGCAGTACCAGGCAAAGTGTCGAGCCCCGCACTTTTTAAGCGCGCTAAAAATTCTGTCAACGGCAGGTTTAGCGTTTCGGCGCCTTGCCACACCTCGAGCGGTGAAAAAGCGTGAATGTGCATAGCCGGTGTTGCTTTTCTCACGGTTGCGATTATGTCGAGATAAGTCTGTCCTGTGTAGTCGGGATGGATTCCACCCTGCATACAGACCTCGGTAGCGCCGCGCTCCCATGCTTCGACGCAGCGCCGAGTTATTTCTTCGGCACTTATGTCATAAGGCTTACCGCGCAGATTCTCGCTGCCACTGCCTTTAGAAAAGGCACAGAACTGACATTTGAAATAGCAGACGTTGGTGTAATTGATATTGCGGTTAACCACATAGCTCACTGTGTCGCCAGACACCTTTTTGCGCAGCGTGTCTGCGGCCTCAATAACGGCGCCAAAGTCGGCGCCGCGGCTACGCAGTAGAGTAGCGATCTCAGTCTCTGCCAAGGGCTCACCTGCTAGGCAGCGCTCGATTAGAGCCGCGACAGCGGGTTTTGCTTGTGCGAACGGCAAGCTCAATTCGGTGGAAGGCGCATGCTCGCTAATTCCTGCGATCCACTCATCACGTTTGGCATACCCTTCGCCATCACTTTGTTTGCGCGCAGCGGGCTGCACTTTTGGTGAAAGCCATGTGTCTGCTTCTGCAAGGTAGCGTGGATAGAGTGTTAAGCGCTGGTCGAGATATTTACCCGCGCTGCCCGTATCGCGTGCTAGTTGGGCGAGATGCGGCCAAGGCGCCTCAGGATTGACGTGATCGGGGGTTAGCGGCGACACGCCGCCCCAATCGTTAATGCCGGCTGCAACCAGTTGCTCTAATACGCCGGGGCTCAAATTGGGCGGTGCTTGAATAGACATCTCGGCACCAAAAATCAAGCGTGCGACGGCGATAGTCCACACCAGTTCTTCTAGATCAGGCTCTGGCGCAAGTGCCATCTTAGTGTGTGGCTTTGCACGAAAATTCTGCACAATGACTTCTTGCAGATGTCCGTAGCGACGATGCGATGTTCTGAGAGCGAGCAGCGACTCGATGCGCTCTAATCGCGTTTCACCAATGCCTATCAAAATGCCAGACGTAAAAGGCACGCGCAGTTCGCCGGCGAGATCAAGCGTCGCGAGGCGAGTGATAGGATCTTTGTCCGGCGAGCCATAATGCGGCATACCCTTTTCACAGAGTCGTGTAGAGGCTGATTCAAGCATGATGCCCATCGACGCGCTCACGTCACGCAAGGCGAGCATTTCGTCGCGGGTAAGATTGCCGGCGTTAATATGTGGTAGCAGCCCAGTCTCGACAAGCACTCGCCGCGCGACTTCGATCACGTAGTCTATGGTCGTCTTGAAACCTAATGCGGCAAGGCTTTCGCGCGCGGCGCGATAGCGCAATTCTGGTTTTTCACCGAGCGTGAAAAGCGCTTCTTGACAGCCCAATGCGGCACCAGCTTTGCAGGTCGCTATGACTTCGTCGATCGGCATATACGCCTGAGGAATATGTTTTGGCGTTTGCGCGAAAGTGCAGTAGTGGCAGACATCGCGGCAGAGTTGGGTGAGGGGGATGAACACCTTGCGTGAGTAAGTGACGACATTGCCAAAGCCTAAATCTCGACAATGCGCCGCTTCTTGGGCGAGTCGTGCGGTGTCTGTGCGACTGGCAAGCGCGAGTGCTTCTTTATCGCCGAGCCATTTATAGCCGAGCACTTTATCGCCGAGCACTGCACCGCCGCGCACTCCACCGTCGAGTGATCCGTCGCTGTGCGCGTTTTGACCGAGCGCAGTTTCTTCAGGCACGCTTATTTTCATGTGTTAACTTTTTGCTCGAAGCCAGGAAGCTTAAGTGTTTTAAGCCCTGTAATCTACCCTACGCGAGCCGGCTCGTATAGGGCGTTAACCTCGATCAATCACTGCTAACGAGATGATATTGGGTTTGGCGAGGTTGAATATAGCGGAACGTCTCGCCGTCGAAGAAGCCATTCTGCTCGAGTTTCATTTTTAGAGGGTCGTCCCCCCATTCGGGTAAACTTACCTCTGCGGTAAGTTCGATGGAGTAAGCGGTATTTGGCTGCATCGCATAGTCGCCGCTGCCCGGAACGCCGTCCTGTTTGTCCCACATACCAATAGTCGTGCCGGCGGCGTGGCCATGAAGTCCAATGGGGTGAGTGTAAATTATCGGCGTTAATCCACGGTCAATTGCCTGTGCTCTGCTGCGCGCAAGTATGTCGTTGCCAGTGCGGCCCACCCTGAAATTGGCGGTGAGGATATCTTGGAGTGTGTTGCCTTCGCTAAGCGCCCTCTGAAGGTATTTCGGCGCCTCGGTTTCACCTGCTTTGAGAATATACGCGTTCTGCTGCGTGTCTGTTTGTAAGTTCAGATATGTAATACCGAAGTCGATATGCACATGATCGCCCGGATAGATAATGTCTAACGCCGCACCCTGCGCCATGAGTGCCGCGCTTACCTTTTTAGGTCGCTCGATTTCGATGCTGTTGTGAAACCACGTAGTCAGTCCCAAGTCATTAACCCGTTGCCTATACCACCACTCTAAATCTTCTGTTGTCGTGATTCCCGGAGTAATCGCTTCTCGCGAAAAACCCTCGGCGATAATGTCATGGGCTATAGCCATGACATCGGCATACGCCGTCATCTCTTTGTCGGTGCGTGTCTCTAACCAGCCCACCGCAACTGGTTCCGATGACACGAGTCTGCTGCGCAATTCAACCGGCAACGCCGCGCTAAAATCGCGTTGCTCGGAATAGGTGAGGCCGTCGGCAAGCGCATAGTCGTTAGAGAAATTCAGCGCGATATTCTTGGGATTCGCTGCGCTTAAGATTTCGGCAATGCGCGCGTATTGATCAGGTTGTTCTTCTGGGTTCCACACGCCAGGAAAAAGGTCGCCGACTGCATAGCGCGCAACAGCCATCCGCTCGACACCGAGCGCCTCGCCACGGTCGATAAACAGCAGCACGGTGCGACGGCGCGCATTTAGCCAAGTGGCGGGAAGCATGGTTTTAACAATCGGGTCTTCATTGTATTCGCGGGCGATGAGCACCCACGCTTCAATACCTTCACGGCGCATCAGTTGCGGCACCAAATTGTCGAGTCGATCGGCAAGAATCTCGTCTTGTAGTGCCGCGCGTTCGCGCAGAGGTAGAATGCGCTCGGCTATGAGGTCTGCGCTTTGCGCTGTGGCGCTGATAAAGGCCAAGAGTGCCACAATAAAAAGATGGCCCGCTTTGGGTAAGCGCGACTTCGCGATGAAGGCGCAATTAGCCTCAACTTGAATAGACAGAGTCGACATAACTATCTTCCTTTTGCTGACTGCAGTGAGACGCTTGCTGCGCACGTGAGATAACCCTAGCTAACTCGCGAGCTGCTTCGCGAGCTATTTCGAGAGCTGCTTCGCGGCAATGCTAAAAATGGCGGTGTGTTCTGCTTCGAAGACGAGGTCATCTTGCGAAAACATGGCGATATAGAGGCGAATGAACTGGTGTCCTTTGCGTTCCCACCGCTCGATTGGGCGACAATCGACAGTGATCGCCTCGCCTACTTTTATTGCTCTTATCATGCTGCCTACGGTGCCGACATGAATCCATGCAGGTAGCACGTAAAGCCGCATCAATGCCCGGTTACAGGTGTCGAGAAGAAAATAGGGGTGAATTAGCGCGTCGGTTCCGCGATAGCACGCGGCCGGATCTCTCTGGGCCTCGACATGGCGGTCGTTGTCTTCTTTTGATGGGGTCCAATGCCAGGTTGGTGCAGCTCGCTCTAAGTGAATAACATCCCAGCTTAGCTCGGGTCTGGCGGCCTCTTCATAAATCGCCGCTTCCTGTTTTGCCTGGACTCGCATTGCTTGTGCCCGCGAAGAGTCAATCGGCCCCAGAGGCCACGAGGCGAGTTTTGCAAGGGTGATGTCATGTTGATTGGACGCACAGGTGTCGATTCGGTGCCGGCTGTTAGCTTGCATCGATTCCTCTGCCTGCGTAGAGGTCACGCTTACCGCATCTTGCTCGTAAGCGGGCAACAAAAATCTGACGTCGAAGCCAGTGTTCGATAACCATTCAGTGCCAAACTCGGCGACCAACGGTTGTGTCATGTAGCCAAATACATTGACCCCGCTTACTAGTGCGCCCGCAAAGCCATAGCGGGCAGCAACCTCGTCGCTATGCATTCGGTTTTCTGAATCAGTGGCGTCGTTGAGTGCGGTAATAGTGAAATCAGTAGCCATAAAGTCGAAAATCTCGTGTGTTTTCGCCGCGACGGTTTAGCGTGCTAATGCGTAAAATTCAGCGTTCGGCTGCAAGCTCATCACATTCGCGAGGCGGTTAGACATGGCGAAAAGGGCCGCGATGGCGCCGATGTCCCAAATCTCCTCTTGGTCGAAACCCGCTTCTTCAAGCGCCTCAAAGTCTTCGTCTTCTATGCTGTCAGCGGCCATGCAAACCTTGCTTGCATAGTCGAGCATCACGCGCTGGCGAGGCTCTAGCTCGGCTTTGAGATAATTTACCGCAAGCTTATCGGCGAGCAGCGAATCTTTGGCGCGAATGCGCAGAATAGCGCCGTGCGCGATCACGCAGTAGAGGCATTGATTGAGCGCAGAGGTCACCACAATAATCATTTCGCGCTCTGCTTTGCTCAGTCCATCGTCTTTATCTACCAGTGAGTCGTGCAGCGCAAAGAAGGCGCGAAACTCGTCTGGCCGATGCGCTAGCGCCAGGAAGATATTAGGGATAAACCCCGACTTCGCCTGAACAGCTTCGATACGCTCGCGGATATCTGGCTCCATCGCGTTAAGGGGCGGAATAGGGAAGCGGCTGATATGTGCAGTGCTGGCTTGAGCTGCGGATTCTTGTTGACGTTTCTTCGGGGGTTGCGACATGTATTTCTCGATTGTGTTTCAAAGTGGTTATCGGTTTCTATTTTTTGTGGTGAGTTTGAAGCTGTGCCGGCTATGCAGCAACCTCGACAGCCTTGCTCATTACGCGCCTCACTAGGGGCTCAAAGTCCTCTAACGGCAAGCTGTCGTATTCGCTGTCGAAGGCAGGCATATCGTATAGTTCGACAAACTCTTTGGTGTGTTCATAGTGCGGATGGTCGGCAAATTTTTCGCGAGCATCTTTGTTTCCGCCCAGGTACTCGAAGTAATAGTAGCCTTGGAAAATGGGGTGGTTTTGTAGCATCCAATGATTGGCTTCGCTAACGAAGGGCTTGAGTATCGCCGCGGCGAGTCCGCCGTGATCATAGGTGCCAAGGGTGTCGCCGATATCATGGAGTAGGGCACAGACTACATACTCTTCATCGCGTCCGTCGCGCAGCGCGCGTGTTGCGGTTTGCAGGCTATGCTGGAGTCTGTCGATATTGAAGCCGCCGAAGTCGCCGTCGAGAAGTCGCAAGTGGTCGAGGACACGCGTCGGTATTTCCTGCGCGAATTGCGTATAATTCTCAAGAATTATTTCGGCGTCTTGCTTGCTGCATTCGTCGAAGCGAGTGAAAGATGCCTGGCGCTCGCCTGCGTGCTCGGTTGTCGTGGCTTTCGTTTTAGTGTCCATGCTTAATATCCTACCGTGTGCTGAGACAGGGGTGTGGTGTCGAGTAATGGAAAATAGCCTTAAGGGCGCGCGAGTTCAAGTGATACACAGCATGAGTGGCCTCTTAAGGCGACTCGTGTGCCTGCGTGATAGTTGCTCTTTATAAAGAACAGGTGCTCTTTTAGATAGCAGGTGCCTTCTTCAGATACTAGGTGCGCTTTTCGAGATAGGAAATGCGGTATGAATAAATGCGATCAAGATCTTTTGGGTAAAGTCTATGTAGTGACCGGCGGCAATAGCGGTATTGGCTTTGAGGCTGCACGAAATTTTGCCGCGCGGGGCGCGCGCCTTGTTCTAGTTTGCCGCAGCGAGCAGCGTGGCCATGCAGCGCTTGCCAAAATAGAGTTAGAGACCGGTAACGACCAAGGACTGCTCTATGTTGCTGATTTTAGCTCGCTCGAGAGTGTCAGTACTGTTGCCGATCGGCTTTTAAGGGATTTTTTGAAGGTTGACGTATTGTGTAATAACGCAGGGTCAGCCAATGGCCAGCGAAGCGAGACGAGCGAAGGGTTTGAGACAACTCTGGTCACGAATCATCTGTCAGGCTTCCTTCTCACAAAGAAACTGATGCCAGCGCTAGAAAGAGCGGCAGCAAGTGGTCAGGCGAGAGTGGTCTTCACAAGCTCTTACGGGCATACGAATAGCGCATTAAATTTCGATGACCTCGGTTTGCGAACCGGCTATAAGACGCTAGTTGCCTACGGGCGCTCTAAACTCATGAATTTGCTTACGGCGCGCGAGTTACAACGCAGGGTGGGCGAACACAATATTGTAACCAGTTCTTTTCATCCCGGTGCGGTGCGCACGCCAATCTGGAGTAAAGGCGGTCTACTCGCTCGCACAATTGGCTTTGTGATCTATCCATTTATGGTGAGCATCAAAAAAGGAGCTGATACTTTTATCTGGTTGGCAAGTTCTGAGGACCCAGCAAGCGTCGGTGCGAATGGGCATTATTTTTATGAGCGACGCAAGGTTCGGGTTGCTGAGCACGCAACCGATGCGGATGCAGAACGCCTTTGGGAGGTCAGCGAAGAGCTCGTTGCCCCCTTCGTCTGACCCAATGGTTGGCGGATCGGTTAGTCGGGTAGGCCAAAGGTAAAGAGGACATTACCGGAGGCTATTGTGACGAATTGTTTGCCGTCCACCGCATACGTCATCGGCGCAGCGTGGACTCTCGCGCCGAGTGAGGTGTGCCACAATTCGTCGCCGGTCGCTGCATCGAGCGCGTAGAAATAACCATCGGCGCTGCCACTAAAAAGCAAGCCACCTGCGGTAGTCGTTATCCCCGCCGACGAGCGCGGCATAATGGGGAATTCCCAGACTATTTCTGCGGTTGCGGGGTCGATTGCCCTAATCGCGCTATGAAATGCATCCATTGGTTTGAGGTAACGTCCACCGCCGCCGGTAAAGCTCTCTCCCTCTTCATAATCCTGGTCGCGTTTGAAAAATTCTTGCTCGCCATCGAACGCGGTGACATAAAATAAGCCTGTTTGCTGCGAAAATGCAGGGGAGTACCAGTTAGTTGCGCCAACGATTGGGGGTGCAACCAATGTGCCCTCATAGGACGGAGCCATCCCTGCAACGCGAACCGGTCGACCCGCTGCGTCGAGACCCTGTGCCCAAGTCTGAGTGGCATAGGCCTTGCCCTTGAGAAATTCACCGGTACTGCGATCAAGCGTGTAGAAAAAACCGTTGCGATTAGCCCACAGCATCGCTTTACGGTCGCGGCCATCGATGGCGATATCTGCAAGGATTGGAATTTGAATTGAGTCGTAATCGTGAACGTCGTGAGGCGTAAATTGGAAATGCCAGTCGATCTTGCCGGTATCGCCGTTCAGCGCAAGCACCGAGTCAGAGTAAAGGTTGTCGCCTAGCCTTACGTCGCCGTTCCAATCGGGGCCAGGATTGCCTGTGCCCCAATAGATCAAGTTGAGATCGGCATCGTAAGAGCCTGTGAGCCATGTTGCTGCGCCGCCAGTCTTCCAAGAGTCTCCTGACCATGTATCATTGCCAGGCTCACCCTCACCCGGAATCGCATAGGTGCGCCACGCGAGTTCTCCGGTTTTTGCATCGTACGCGTCGATGAATCCGCGAATGCCATATTCACCGCCGGCAATTCCGGTAATGACTTTGTCTTTCACAATTAAAGGTGCAGCCGTCTTCGAATAACCAGCTTTGTAGTCGGCTACCGTGACGTCCCAGAGCAGGTTGCCGGTGCGCGCATCGATAGCGACTAAATGCGCATCCAATGTGCTCATGAAAAGCGTTTCGCCTAGGAGTGCAACGCCACGGTTGTTGCGGCCGCAGCAGATGCGGATATCATCGGGAATCTGATAATCAAAGCGCCAGTACTCGCGACCGGTGCGGGCGTCAACCGCAACGACATTACTTGGCGCCTCGGTAATAAACATAATGCCATCGACGACAAGTGGCACTGTTTCCGCGCGATCGATCACAGGAATTTGATAAGCCCATTTCATTTCGAGCTGGTTCACGTTGTAGCGATCGATTACGTCGAGTTTGCTGAAGCGCTGCGACGAATGCGTCCCCGAATAGCTTAACCAATTATGGGGTTCACTCTCGGCGGCAACGAGGCGTTCCCAGGTGACGGCGCCGAAGTCGGGTGTAATGACAGTGGCGAAAGGCTCTTCCGCTGCAGATTGCGCCCGCGCTGTAAGCGTGCCGAATAGAAAAGGTAGGATACAGAGTAGGGTGCGTGCCCCAGCGCTGCAGGTTATAAGAGATGCTGTCAGCGTTGAGTGTAGGTAGCAGATTGCAGTGATTGCATAGATTCGGCTCATGGTGTCGTCTCCGGTCGAAGTGAATAGAGGTAGGCAACAAGGTCATCGATCTGCGCATCATCGAAGCGCGCAGCATAGCTAGGCATTGTCGACTCTTCGCTGCGGACGATGCGGCTGAGGGCGGTGCGTGGATACGACCAAAGCTGGGAGTCAGCATCCATAATTCGGACTGAAAAACTGTCTTCGTTCATGCGTAAGCCCCTGCGGCTTACGCCGTTTTTATCGGTTAGCGACAGTGTCCACCAACGCGGCGCAACGTCTGCGCTTGGCTCAAGCAAGGCAAGCGCGAGTTCATCAGGGCTGAGTTCGCTGCCAATACTAGTTAAATCGGGACCAAGCCTACCTCCGTGTCCAGCAAGCATATGGCAGTCAAGGCATTCTCCGGTTTCGTTGAAAAGCACAGCGCCAGCTTCGGCCGATCCGTTCACCGCGATACTTGCGGCTTCTCGACTCAGTGACTCGATATATGCGGCAAGCTGCCAAAGCTGCGAGTCTGGCACTTTGGGATCGACTGCCATCATTGCCGTACCACTTATCCCCTCGCGCAAAATTGTATAGATGCCAGCGCTGCTGCTCGCACGCTTGAGCGTCCCCGTGAGGTTGGGCGCCCCAACCTCATCATTACCGCGGGCGTCAAAGCCGTGGCAGCGGGAACATTGTTTTTCGAAATAGCTCGCGCCCGCATTAATGTCGAAAGGCGTGTTGTAAAGATTTCCCGCATCCTCTGCAAAGCTGAGAGAGATAGTTGCTAGGCCGAGCAAGGGAATAGACGCTACCCGTTTAACCAGAGTCGACAAAGACCATGTTTCAGCGGGAAGGAAATGCGAAGACGGGCGGCGTGATGGTTGCTGGTTTGCCCTTTGTTTAGCTGCGAGATACGTCAGTTGCGCGTTATCGAATAGTGATGAGCAATGCATAGCTACTCTCTACTTGTATTATTTTACTGGAGCATAGCACTATGGTGTGAGGGAGCAATCCCTCTAGGCAAGAGAATTAATTTGCTCATTCCAAAAGGATGCGGAGATTCTCGAGGCCGTTGAATCCTCAAGGCCTACCAGAAAGTTCTTCCCCGGCCCGCAGCGCCATCATCAAAAAGCCGGTGAAGGCAGGGCTATTCGGCGCAACACTCGGGTCAACACGTGTGCGCAACTGCGCTATCTGGCGCCGAAATTCAGTATAGAACTCCCAGCTTGGCTGGGGTCGATAGACGAGGTTGTCCAGCTCTAAATAACTAATGATGCCCTTTGCAGTAGTGGGCTTAACGAATACTTCGTCTTGCGGGTTGGCGTAAACCGGAGCGAGGCTGATGATGGACCATTTGGCGAATTTATATCGCAGCAGTATCTGCAATACCTGCTCGAAACCTTTTTCTTGATCGCCGTGCAGCTGAGCTTTTAGACCGGCGGTTATACGATTCTTCTCCTTTGGCGTTAAGTTGCTCACTAAATCACGAAATTTTGGTTTCTCGAATATCGAGACCAAAGACGCGCGGCTTACCAGTTTGACCCAGTCTACCAACAGGTCGTCGGTGTCGCGGAACTTCTTTTTTGCGAAACTCTCCTCGACGAAAGCCTGCATTTTTTCCAAACGATGTTTTTTCCCAACTGCCGTAAGCTCAGGGTGGGCGAAACCGCCAGGGTATTTGGTGAGAAACCATCTCTCCGCTTGTTTTAATCGCGCTTCATTCAAGGTCGTTTTTCCTTTGGTGCGGTTTTTTAAACTCTATTGCTCAATTTTTACGCGGTTCCAATCACCCGATCGAGAATCGAGATGTTGTTTGAGCGCGCGGCCGCTTTGTTGGTAATTGTCGGCGTTGCTTTCCCAATAGCGCTGCGCGCTGATGTGGACTGAGCCGACTATGTCGCGGGTTTGCTGGGGTCTCACAGCGAAGAGTCCGCGGGTCGAATTTTGTATTTTAACCTCTGTCGATGTCGGTGGGTCTGCTGGGCTAAGAATCATAATGGCCAGATCGGATTCGGGGTCAAGCCTAAGCCCTTGCAACTGTGCCTCGCTCGCTAGCCAGACAAGCGCTAAGGTGTTCAGGGCTGTGTTTGCATTGCCGCCTCCAACATCACTGTGGCTGCCAACAAACCAGCTTTGCTTGAGGTCGACTCCTGTTTTTGGCTGCCAGAGACAGGGTGCGAAGTCGCTCCGGCGTTCATCGAGCGCTAGTGCGTGGCGCGCAGTTTTCACACTACTGCTTAAAGCCGTATCGTGAAAGAGAAAGCTGCGCTTGTTGAGTGAGCCCCAGAACGGTGTGGGTATGCCTAGTGTCCCGACCGTCTCCCATACTCCGATGAAAGCGAGCGGCGTTCGATCGGCATGGCAGTGCTGATGCCGAAAATCCTCAGCGGCTAGCGAGTCTGGCGAAGCAGCCCTGCCTCGGCGACGGTACATAGCATAGGCCTCGGGTATTCGCTCAGCCTTATTCGACTTTAGAATGCCGGCGTTGCGCACAAGCCCAGCTAGCGAGCGGACGGTGTAAGCGCCGCGGCTGAATCCAAAGAAAAAGAGCTCATCGCCTACAGCAAAGTTGTGAACGAGAAACCGGTAGCAGTCTTGTATATTCTTGTCGATGCCGGCGCCGGTAATCGCGGCGAGGTGTTTGTCTGCATCGGTACCTATGCCCCAGTCATAGTAGACTATCTGCTCTATCTGCTCGTCTTTTGCTTGCCCGTTAGACGTGCCGCTGCTAAATCCATAAGTGGCGATCGCGCGCGTTAACCGCACAACATTGCTTGGGTGTTTAGTTTCGGGAGAGCCCCAAGTGCCGTCTGCGCAGATTATGAGTCGCTTCATCCCTGCTCCTTGAATCTTGGCGTTTGCTTTGTAGCCTTTGGTTTTCAGTAGCTAGTTCGTAGCCGCTCGCTAGACGATGTGCCCGATCCAGCGGCCTGCGAGCATGACACCGCACCAAAGGAGCAGGGAAGCTAATCCCGCAAGTCGAAGCCTGAGATGAGGCTTGCTGCTTGTGTCATCAGCTTGCAGCAGAGTGGAAAGGCTGCGGTGCAGGTGTAGCATATTTATCCCCGCAAGCGCGAGTAGAAAGATTTTCCATTGGAACGCTGGGTTAACAACGTGAGAGGCGGCGCGGGTAATAAACATGCCTAGCCCTGTGATGGTCGCGATCATGAATGCACCCCACACCCAGGGAAGGATTTCGCGACCGAGCGTTGAAAGCGGGTAGCGAACGGCGCCGACACCGAGGAGCCGAAGGTCTATCGTCGCAATCGCGCCGACAAGCAACGCCGCGGCGATTACGTGAATCGATTCGAGAAAGGGAAACCAAGACGTACCGCCAATCTCCCAAGAAAGCGGCCAGTTCTCGATGTCAATCCAGAAAGGGGCTTTTAGCAGTTCCTCTAACATGACGCTCACTCTAGGTGGTTTTTAGCTCGGTGATGAGATTCGCAAGTTCTCTGTCGCGTACTTTTGGTTCGGGTGTCATCCGCTAAGCGGGATAGTAAAGATACTCCGCATAGGCGATCCAGCGTCCTGCCATGGCAGTCATTATCCAGAGTCCGAGAGAAAGCAACGCAGCAAGCTTGCCCGTTATGCGTCTCGCTGCTGTGCGTGACCAAATGTCCTCGCTGCGAAGACTGATTCGATAGACTAAAAAACTAAGTGCTATCGCGGGGAGTAAAAAAGCGAGCTTCCACAAAAACACAGGATTGTCTAAATAACGAAAGGGGCGTGCGAAAAAGAAGAAACCGCCCGACACAGCATTGGCTAGAAGTGCCCACCACAGCCACGGCATGAGGCGCGTGTTCATCTCAAAGAGCTGCTGGCTGGGGAGCGCTAGCCCCAGCATGCGCAGATTGATCATGACGACGCTTCCCATAATCGCTGCTATGCCGAGAATGTGCACGGTTTGAATGATCGGTGGAAAGCCGGGGATGCTTCGCAGAGCCCAGAGTGCGCCGGCCTGCAGCGCACCTCCGTCGATGGCTTCCGCCAAAGTTAAAAACACTGCGTCCACAGCGGTGCTCCGTTACAGATACTTGTCAGTCACAGCGCCCTCGGAGGCTGAGGCAACCGTCGCGGCATACTTTGCCAGCACACCGCGCGTGTAACGCGGCGCAGGCTTTTGCCATTTGGCAAGGCGGGCAGCAATTTCTTCATCGCTGATATGTAGCTCGACCGTATTCGCGTCGGCATCTATCGAAATCCTGTCGCCTGTTTCAACTATCGCGATCGGCCCGCCTTCACTTGCTTCTGGCGTGACATGGCCCACAACGAAGCCGTGGCTACCGCCAGAGAAGCGGCCATCGGTGATGAGGGCAATCTCTTGACCCAACCCTTTACCCATAATTGCAGACGTCGGGCTGAGCATTTCGCGCATGCCCGGCGCACCACGAGGCCCCTCATATCGAATAACAAGGACGTCGCCCGAGACGACTGTGCCGTCGAGCACGCCGGCGAGACACTCCTCTTCAGAATTGTAGACGCGGGCGTTGCCCGTAAACGACACGCCTTCTTTACCGGTGATTTTAGCGACCGCACCACCCGGCGCAAGATTGCCCCGCAGCACACACAGGTGGCTGTCTTTTTTGATTGGATTGTCGAATGGGCGAATGATGTCTTGGCCGTCGGGGTAGGACTTCACGTTCGCAAGGTTTTCGGCAAGAGTCTTGCCTGTAACCGTCATACAGCTTCCATCAAGCATGCCAGCATCAAGCATGGTTTTCATAAGTGGCTGGATACCGCCTATCTTGATTAGCTCCGACATCAAATATTTGCCGCTTGGTTTTAAGTCTGCAACCATCGGCGTCTTCTTGCCAAGGCGGGTAAAATCATCGAGTTCGATGTCCACGCCCATCGAAAACGCCATCGCGATAAGATGGAGAACAGCGTTTGTTGACCCGCCTAGCGCGATGACGACTTTGATTGCGTTCTCGAAGGCGGCGCGCGTCATGATGTCAGAGGGCTTAATGTCATTTTTTACGAGATGCATTATCGCTGCGCCCGCGTCCAAACAGTCTTGCTGTTTTTCAGGAGAAATTGCATCTTGCGCAGAGGAATTTGGCAAACTCATGCCCATCGCTTCTATCGCCGAGGCCATTGTGTTGGCTGTATACATACCACCGCAAGATCCGGGTCCGGGGATTGCGGTCTCTTCGATATTTTTAAGTTCAATATCCGACACCTTGCCGGCGGCGTGGCCACCAACGGCTTCGAAAACTGACACGACATTAGTGTGGTTCGGGCCGGGCTGAATTGTGCCGCCATAGACGAAAATAGAAGGTCGATTTAGTCGCGACATGCCCATTAAAAGCCCTGGCATATTTTTGTCGCAACCCCCGATGGTAATGATGCCATCGTGACCCATACAGCCCGAGACTGTCTCGACGCTTTCGGCGATGACCTCACGCGAAACCAAAGAATATTTCATTCCTTCGGTGCCCATCGATATGCCGTCAGAAATAGTCGGGCAGCTGTAAATAATGCCTTTGCCGCCTGCCGCGTCGGTCGCTTTGTTTACGTCTTCGGCGAGCTTGTTTATGTGCATGTTACAGGGAGTGACCATGCTCCATGTGGACGCGATGCCGATCTGTGGTTTCTTAAAGTCGTCATCGCGGAATCCCACGGCGCGCAGCATGGCGCGGCTCGGTGCTTGCTCGACTCCGTCGACGACGAGTTTTGAATATTTGCGGCTGTCTTTATCGGTCATGGGTGGTCACCTTCATCTCTGTGGCACTATAGTTTGGCAGTTTGGCGGTTGCCGGCGAGCTTTAGCCAAGAGCATGAGCCAAATGGCTTCGCGTTGCGGCACACGAATCGGGACTCAATATACACTAGCGCTTATGCCGGTGCATGCCCTTTGGCTTAGCGAAGGCTTGGGGTATAGTTGGAAGGCTAAACGTCGTGGCTTAAAAACGTAATGGCGTGGGGATTTCTGTTAGTTTGCCGCGAGGTGGCTTGAAATCGATCTAGCATAGTTTTATCACCGCACTCGTTCGATGTATTACACCGATAGGAAAGAGGAAGTTGCATGTTGATTTTGCAGTACTGGAACACGATGACCACCGCCCACCCAAACCCTTCATCTCTAAAACCGAAATTCTCAAACGCGAAATTCGCAGCCGAGCCGCAAGCCAATGCAGCTAAATCCGCTGGTAATCTTTGTGGCATTCGATCAATCGCCGGCGTACTGAGTCGTTACCGACTCGCGATGCTCTTCGTCATCGGCCTATCTGCAAATGCGACAGCTCAAGACACCGCATCGGCAGACGACGCAGCGGCGCTTTACGCTGCCAATTGCGCCGCTTGCCATAACAACCCGTCGGATCGCGCGCCGAGTCGCGAGGCGCTGGGGGACTATAATCCCAATGCGATTTATCACGCGCTCAACAATGGGATTATGCGTACTCAGGGCCAAAATCTTAGCGACGATCAGAAAATTGCGATAGCCGAATATCTAACCGACGCAGAATATAACCGAGACAGACTCGAACGATTTACCGCCTGCAAAGAGCCTATGGGCGAACTTAATCTTGCCGCGACGGGGAGCTGGAACGGTTGGGGCGTGACCGAAAATGGACAGCGTTACCAGCCTGAGTCTCCGCTTAATTCAGCCAATCTGGGGGATCTCGAGGTCGCTTGGGCCTTCGGCGTCGAAGGTGCCTCGGCTGCGCGTGCGCAGCCTGCGGTGGTGGATGGCGTGATGGTCATGGGTTCGCCCTCGGGTCAGGTGTATGCGTTAGATGTGGCGACAGGCTGCCATTATTGGACTTACGCCGCCATTGCCGAGGTACGTGCCGCGCCGACGATCGTCTATGTGGCAGATTTAGACGCGACGGTTGCAATTGTCGCCGATCAGTCTAACCGCGTTTACGCCCTAGACATGCGCGATGGCAGCAAGCATTGGCATGCTGACCCAGACGCGAATCCTTGGGCGGTGAGCACCGGCGCGCCAGTCGTACACAACGGAGTCGTGTTTGTCCCTGTGTCGTCGATGGAAGTTGCCGGTGCCGGTAATCCTCAACATGTGTGCTGCACATTTCGCGGCAACGTTGTTGCGCTCGATTTAGCGCTCGGCGATGTTCTGTGGCAAACCTTCATTATGGACGAGGCACAGGTCGTAGGCACAAATGCGGTGGGCAACGACATCATGGCTCCGTCGGGCGCGCCGATTTGGGGTTCAGCCACGTTCGATGCGAAACGCAACCGCGTGTATGCCGGAAGCGGGCAAAATTATAGTCGACCCACAAGCGATACAAGCGACTCGGTCATCGCGTTCGATGCAGCGACAGGCACCATCGATTGGGTGATGCAGACAGTTGCGCAAGACGCGTTCACGATGGCCTGCACCATGAGCGCAGAACATCCAAACTGTCAGAAGCCTGGCCCCGATGTAGACATTGGCGCACCGGTACTTGCAGCGACACTGTCTAACGGTCAAGACATTGTTGTCGCCGGCACAAAGGGCGCAGAGGTTCTTGGGCTAGATCCCGATAACGCAGGCGAAGTGCTCTGGCGGGTTAGCGTAGGCCGCGGCAGCCCGCTTGGAGGTATTCATTGGGGCATGGCATTCGAGGGCGACGTGGTTTACGTGCCTGTGTCGGATCGAATCCCCGGAGGCGATGGCGAACCGTTGCCGGGTCTGCACGCAATCGATATGAAGACCGGGGACACCCTGTGGTATGCAGCGGCACCTAAGCGCTGCGTTGGCTTTGGCTTTAGCTGTTCCGAAGCGTACTCCGCACCGGTGACCGTTGTGGGTGATGTCGTGCTTGCTGGCGCGCTTAACGGTTTCTTGTTTGCGCATAATCGCGAGACAGGCGAACTGGTCTGGGAGCTCGACACCAAATTAGACTACGCCACGATAAATAATGTGCCTGCGAGCGGGGGTGCGATCGACGCAGCGGGACCTGTCGTTGCCGGTGACTACCTCATCGTTAACTCCGGCTACGCACAGTTTGGTCAATTGGGAGGCAATGCGATGATCGTTTACCGACTACCTCAGGCTGAATCAGCAGAATAGCGCGAGCGCATTACAAGCGCGCCGTGGCTGTTTCAGTAATCACGTCCGATTACGGCTAGTGTCACGCGACGCGCTCGCCTATGCTGTGGTCTAAGCTCGCAGAATAGGAGAGGGCAGGCGCGTCGTTAGCCTGCACATAAACGATGAAGCCACTGCAACTAGCCGATGGTGCCACCCTTCTAGACACCGCCGTTTACGAGAGTGCGCGACAAGCGCGAGATCCTCGCTATGACGGACGCTTTTTTGTCGGCGTGCTGACGACAGGTATTTATTGTCGCCCTATCTGTCCCGTACGAATACCCAAACAAGAAAACATCCAGCTCTATCGGTCTGCCGCGGCGGCGGCAAGGGCGGGCTTTCGCCCGTGTTTGCGCTGCAGGCCAGAGTCTTCCCCCGGCACGCCCGCGTGGACTGGCGGATCATGGAAAGTCACCCGTGCACTCGAGATGATTGAGCGTGGCTTTCTGGACGTCAGCACGCCTCGCGCACTCGCAGCGAAACTCTTGATAGGCGAGCGGCAACTCGGACGGCTGTTTCAACAGCACTTAGGCGCAGCGCCCAGTGAGGTAGCACAGACGAGGCGATTGCATTTCGCAAAGAAGCTCATAGATGAAACAGATTTGCCACTCACGACACTCTGCTTCGCGGCAGGTTTTGGCAGCGTTAGGCGCTTTAACGCGGTTTTAAAGCAAACCTATGGCAAGAGCCCGCGCGAACTCAGAGCACGGCGCTTAACCCGCACGAATCGCGAGAGAGTGAGTGAAGGGAGTGAAGGGAGTGAAAGGAGTATAGGAAGTATAGGAAGTACAGAGAGCGCGGTAGGCGCAATCGTGCTCACCCTAAGTTACAGGCCTCCCTTCGACTGGACAGCACTGCTTAGTTTTCTGGCCTATCGCGCTATACCCGGTGTCGAACAGGTCACTGAGTCGAGTTATGCGCGTAGCTTCAGAGTAATCAACGAGGGGGGTGAGGTCGACGCGCAAGGGCATTTTATTGCGCAGTTCAGCACAGACGCCAATACCGTTTCACTCAGTGTATGGATTGACAACAAGGCGGCGCTTCAGCGGGTGGTTGAGCGAGTTCGCGCGATACTCGACCTGCGTGCAGACAGTGAGATAATCGACAGCACACTTACTCTTGACCCTCGACTTGCCAAGTTGGTTGCGCGTTACCCAGGGACTCGCGTGCCAGGCTGCTGGAGTGGTTTCGAAGTCGCCCTTCGCGCGATTCTCGGGCAGCAGGTGACGGTGAAGGCAGCGTCTACGCTCGTGTCGCGCGTGGCGATGCGACACGGAGAGACGTATGACTGCGACCAAGAAGGCATCGACTACTTTTTCCCAGAAGCTGAGGCCATCGCGATCGCCGATCTGGAGGGGCTGGGAATTGTGCGAGCGCGCGTAGCGGCAATTACAGATGTCGCTCGCCGGATAGTCGCAGGTGAACTCGATATTGGCCCGAATGCATCGCTCGAGGCGTTTGTCCGTGCTTTTTGCGAGAGTAAGGGAATCGGCGAATGGACTGCGCATTACGTTGCCATGCGGGCACTGGCCGATCCTAACGCTTTCCCGCATTCCGATCTCATCTTGCTCCGCGCGGCGGCAGACACAGATGAGACACTAACCCCGCGAATGCTGAAGGCGAGGGCGGAGCCTTGGCAGCCCTGGCGCGCCTATGCAGTGTTGTTGCTCTGGCGTGGTTACGCCGCGATTGAAAATTAAACAGGGTATCGGCACCCAGAGGCTAGGCGACGGGGGAGAAGATGACATGTCAGCGAAAGAAGAAGTCATGAAGAGTACACAGCTATTCACTTACCTCGACACGCCGATCGGCGCGCTTTTACTCGCCGGCGATGGAGAATCATTAACCTTGCTGGGCTTCCCGTCGGGCAAAATGCAGAGACGTCACGAGGACTCCTGGCAGCGCAGCGATACGGTCTTCGCAGAGGCACGTGCGCAGCTGACGGCGTATTTTTCGGGTGAACTTCGTGATTTCGATTTGCCGCTAAATCCACAAGGCTCCGAATTTCAAAAAGAGGTCTGGCTAGCGCTGCGTCAGATACCCTATGGCGAGACCTGGAGCTATGGAGAGCTCGCCCGGCAAATAGGCAGACCGAAGGCATCGCGTGCCGTGGGCGCAGCGAACGGCGTCAATCCATTGCCCGTTATAATTCCCTGTCACAGGGTGATCGGTGCGAACGGCAAATTAACCGGCTTTGGTGGCGGCATCGAGACCAAACAGCATCTCCTCGCACTAGAGCAAACGTATTTGGCAAGTTGCAGGTGAGCATTGGTCAATTGTTGGTCTAATACCTAGCGGTCTTCTTTTGCTAGAATGTGAGTCCTGCGGCTTAGCTTCTCCTATCGCTGCAGAGCTATAGGGCAGGATAATCAGTCATAGTAAACATCGAGCAGAGAGAAAGAGACAGCATGCGCAGTAGTCAGCAGCACATTATCGAAAGCGTTAACGGATGGCTTGCGGATGGCCAGCCGGTTTGGGTCTGTACCATTCTCAAAACATGGGGATCATCGCCGCGGCCTATCGGTGCAATGCTTGCTTGCAACAGCGCGGGCGAGTTAGTCGGGTCGCTGTCCGGCGGTTGCATCGAAGAAGATTTTCTCGAGCAGCTAAGAGATGGATCGTTAAAGGCACGATATGACGCCGAAGGCGGTCCGTTTGTTATCGAATACGGGGTTACCGAGGCCGAGCAGGCGCGACTAAAGCTGCCTTGCGGGGGACAGCTTCATGTGTTGCTCGAATACGTTAAGCCATCGCCCGAAAATAGAGGCGTCTTTGCTGCGCTGGTGCAAGCATTACAGAGTCATTCGAAAGTGAGTCGGCGTGTCGATTTAGTTACTGGTGCGCTCAGTGTTTATAGCCTCGAAACCAGTTCAGTCGCAGACGAGGAAGAAACGGCGGAGGCGGCGAGTGAGTCGGGAGCGGCGCCTGTCGAGCTCGACGAAGGCGTGATGCTGCATCGCCTGAGCCCGGTCTATCGACTGCTGCTGTTAGGCGCCGGAGACGTTGCCCGCTATGTTGCAGAAATGGCGATCGCGCTCGAATACGAAGTCACTTTGTGCGATCCACGACCGAATTACCTCGATCATTGGTCAGTGAGCGGCGTTGAGATTTCGGCAAGCCTGCCAGATGATTTGGTGCGGGCTAAATTCAGCAACCCCTATAGCGGCATCGTCGCCCTGGCTCACGATCCTCGAGTTGACGATATGGCGCTGATGGAAGCACTTAAAACTGACGCGTTTTATGTCGGCGCGATGGGGTCTGAGAGAACCTCGGCCGCAAGACGGGAAAGACTTCCAGAGCTTGGGCTAAGCGAGGCAGAGATTGCCACACTGCATGCGCCGATAGGATTTCAGATAGGCAGCAAAACACCGGCAGAAATCGCGATTGCAGTGATGGCCGAAATTACCGCTGTGCGCCACGGCCGACGAGACTGACGGCCTCGTTACTCCTGATCAATCCCTAATTCGACGCCCGCTTCCTCGAGCGACTCTAGCCGTCGTGCGCCCGCAAGAATGCCAATGATGCCGTAATTACCCTCGTGGCAGGCGTATTCATAAATTGGCTCGTCGATGCGCGACAGCGGGTATTCGCCCGACCACTGTGCGGTATAAACCGAAGGGTCATCGACGGTAAATCCGTAGATCAACTTATTATTGCCGTCGCGGCGGAACGTCTCGATCACGATAAGATTATCTGTCGGCGCGCCTCTATAGAGATGCCAAGGATTATAGTGTTTGGTTTCTACGATAAGCGTATCGCCTTCCCAGCGCCCGATCGAGTCACCCATCCATTTATTCAGCGCAGGTGAGGCGGCCGATCTTTCGTCGCTGATCTTAATAATGCGCGCGTCGTGCACCATCTCGATGATAATCGTGACATAGCCTGGCGACTGAACGATCTGCATGTGGCTGTTGTACATAACGGGGCTCATTACCGGCCCTGAGCTGTTGCCGAACGAAACAAGACAGCGTTCGCCCAATGAGCGCCCTTCGGGCCCATCGTTGCGGTCGGGCCGGCCTGCGGCGAGTGCTGCCATCGTGTCGTCGAATCCCGCCACGCGTTCTGGTATGCGGCCATTAGCAGGCTCGATTACTGCAGAGGTGCGAAACTCACCATCGATTGTGGGCAAGAACATGCCGCGGTCAGTCCAGAATAGGTCGTAATTGCCTACGGGCGGCAGCGCCTCGGCGGCGGGCGCTGGCCTGTCTGGGTCCAGAGGCTCGTTATCCTCTTCGACTGCCTGCTGCGCCTGTCGTTCGAGCTCGATCGCTTCGGCTTCGGTATACGCGCGCTTGGTGCCGAGTTCAGCAGGGCGTTCGAAAGGCATCACGGTCGCATTTTTCCAATTGCCCTGAAGGTCGGGCACGCCCCATTCGGTAACGCCTGATTGACCCTGTGCAGTGGATGCGATGGTTAACACTGACGCAAGGACAGACAGGAAGCTTAGCGGCGACACGGTGTGGCCGACAGTGCGTGATATTCCGATTGGCTTTGTGCCGGTTGACTTTATAAACGTGGCTAGCATGGTCTCTCCAAGGCGACTGACGCATCGATTTCGCGCATACCGGCGCGCATCCTTTAAAACGGTGACTCGACGCCACAGCTGCTGACGTTATTTTATTGAGAAGAAAAATAAACCAGCGGCTAGGCCAAGGCAAGCGCTTCAACTGCTCTGGTAACCGCTTGTTAGAGCGGCGCTCGGCGCGGCCACGGCGCTGCACTCTCCAGCTGTGCTGCAAGCTTGAGCAGCAGGGCATCTTGGCCCCAGTCGGCACTCATCTGGATGCCAATAGGCAGTCCGGTGCTTGTGCTATGCAGTGGCACCGACATACTGGGTGCGCCCGTGCCATTGTAAAAGGCGGTGAAGCCGCTGTACTGGCTGAATTTGGCGGCGTAATCTTTTAGGTCGGTGCTGTTCATATTGAGCCAGCCGAGTGGCGCAGGCGGCTTGCTGAGTACCGGCGACACGATTATGTCGACTGTCTGGTGGAAAGCGTGCATCGCCAGCTCTAGGCGCCGAAGGCTGTCGCGTGCCTTCACATAGTCAGAGGCGGTGACTTTGGCGCCGCCCTTGGCCATCACCTTGGTCGAGAGCTCGACCGGCGCCTCATCGAGGCTAAGCCCAAGTGAGTCTAGCCGCGGCTGTATGCTTTGTAGAACATGCGTACCTATGATTTTCGACATGGCGCCGGCTGCCCGCGCATGGTCTGCCGGATGAGGCTGTTCTTCGACGCTGTGACCAAGACTTTCAAGTAATCTCCCCGCCGCACGGACGCCTGCGAGCACTTCGGTATCGATCAGCTCACCTGTCGGATGTGTGGTGACAAGCGCTATGCGCAGCTTAGCGGGCGGCGCTTGTTTAAGCGCGTCGGAGAAGCTCGGGTTCGCCCCAACAGTCTGCTGGGCGAGCAGAGGGTTGGCGAATAAATCGTGAGCGGTCAGCGTAATCAAGTCGAGAAAAGCGGCACTGTCGCGAACCGTTTGGCTCACCACATGCCCGACACTGAGCCCGCTCCAGCATTCGGCGAGCGTGCCTTCTATCGTCGTAAGTCCGCGGCTGGGTTTGAGGCCAAAGAGGCCGCAGTTGGCTGCAGGAATACGGATTGAACCACCGCCGTCGCTGGCGTGTGCGGCGGGGACAATGCCCGCTGCGACGGCAGCAGCAGCGCCACCCGACGAGCCGCCGGTGGAGTGAGTGAGCTGCCATGGATTGCGGCAAGCGCCAGTCAATACAGGTTCGGTGGTTAGTGTGAGGCCCCATTCGGGCGTGTTAGTTTTGCCCAGTATGTTAAGCCCCGCATCGACATAGCGCTGCACTATTTTGGCGTTGTTTTGAGCGATAAAATCCTTAAACAACGCACTGCCAAAACAGGCAGGCAGACCCGCGGCGGGGCTCAGGTCTTTGATAAGAAATGGCACGCCTGCGAGCGGGGAAGAATTGTTTGGGCTCGCTGCCTTTACTCGAGCAAGCGCGGCGTCATAGCCCTCATGCACGATCGCGTTAAGGGCGGGGTTAATCTCTTGCGCGCGCTCGACTGCGCATTGATTGACTTCTAAGGCGCTAAAATCGCCACGGGCGATGCCTTCGCCAAGTGCGATGGCGTCCAATGTCAGATAGTCTTCTTTTGAGAGCATAATAACCTCTGTTTTCTGGCCCTAATTATCGAAGCGTCCCGCGGTATACCATTTCACCTCACTCGCTCGTGTTTCAACGAGATCGACAACATCGAGGATCAACGCAAAAAGCGCCATCCTCACCACGACGCCGTTGTCGGTCTGCCTAAAAATCGCGAGATTAGGATGCAGGTTCAGGTCGTTATCGAGCTCGTTCGCCTCTTCGCGTGAATCGCGTGGCAGCGGATGCATGATGACCGTATTGGGGGCGCAGTTGCGCGTGTAAATTTCTTGATTAAGTTTGAAGCGGCCGCGGTAAATATTGGCTTCAAGGCGGCTGCTAAACCGCTCCTCTTGAATGCGGGTAAGATACACAGTGTCGTTGTCGTTAAGGCCTTTTTCCATGTCATCGGTTTCGATAACACTGTGGCCCGCAGCGCGTAATTCGGCCACGATATTTTCAGGCATTTTAAGTTCGGCAGGAGAGATCAGGGTAAACGTGATATTGGTGAATAGCTGAAGCAGCTGCGAAAGCGAATGCACGGTGCGGCCATGCTTCAGATCGCCCACCATGGCTATGCGCATGCCATCTATTTTACGACTGTTCGCATTAAGCTCTTTTTTAATCGTGTAAAGGTCAAGCAGTGCCTGCGAGGGATGTTCATTAGGCCCGTCGCCGCCGTTAATGACAGGCACGCGGCTCGCGCGCGAAAACTCCTCTACCGAGCCCGCCTGCGGGTGGCGCATGACGATAATGTCGCTGTAGCCGCTGACCACTCGCGCGGTATCGTAGAGAGACTCGCCTTTAGAGATCGATGAGGTTTTAATGTCTGAGGTTTCGCGTACATAGCCGCCGAGTAGATTAAACGCGCAGCCAAAACTAAAGCGCGTGCGAGTGCTCGGCTCGAAAAACATATTGCCTAGAATAGCGCCGTCCAGCGCGTTGGTGCGGCGCTCTCGACGCGCAAAGGGCTGCATGCTGTCGGCGACATCGAAGACGCGCTCGATGGCGGTTCGGTCGAACTGGGTGACGCTGGTGATATGGCTGCCGCGGAAATCCATGTAGCTCGTTTATCCTTATTTTTCTTGATGCTGCTGACTGTTATGAATAGCCTGAGTGCCTCGTTTCTCGAAATGATCTGCCCTCTAAGCTGAGGTTGAGAGGCTAACCGCCGATAAGTCTACTACAGTTGCGCGCCACGCTGTAATCGCCGCGAACGCCTTTCTGCGAAGCGGCGTCTTGCATACAGCGGAGCGCCAATAACCGCATCGAATTAGAGCGAAAATTGGAGAGGATAAGGATGGCGGGCAAAAGCATCTATTGGTATGACTTCGAGACCTTTGGAAAAGACGCGAAGCGCGGCCGAGCCTCGCAGTTCGCAGGCATCCGCACCGATGAAGACCTGAATATTATCGGCGAGCCTCTGCTGCTCTATTGTAAGCCGAGTCCTGATTTCCTCCCTGAGCCGATGGCCTGCTATATCACCGGCATCTTGCCCCAGAAGGCTGCGGCTGAAGGACTTTGCGAACGTGAGTTTATCGAGCGCATCCTCGCCGAATTTTCAGAGCCCGGTACCTGTGTCGCGGGCTATAACAGCCTGCGTTTCGATGACGAGATGACTAGGCAGTTGCTCTACCGTAATTTTCACGACCCTTACGAGCGCGAATATAAGAACGGGAATTCACGCTGGGATCTTATCGACGTCGTGCGCCTGTGCGCTGGCGTTCGCCCCGATGGGATTAATTGGCCGCTGCGTGAAGACGGTTCGCGCAGTTTTAGGCTAGATCAGCTGACGGTGGCTAACGGTATCGAGCACGGCGCGGCGCATGATGCGCTTGCTGATGTTATTGCAACTATTGAGATGGCAAAACTCCTGCGTAAAGCACAGCCTAAACTGTATGATTATGCCTACGGGCTTCGGTCGAAGGCTGCGGTTCGGGCGCAATTTGACCTGGTGACACACAAACCAGTGCTGTTTGTATCGATGGCTTTTCCTGCGCGGCAGGGTTGTCTGTCCTTTGTCATGCCGCTCTGTCCGCATCCCACTAACAATAACGCAATTATCGCTTGCGATCTTCGGGTAGACCCCGCGCATTGGCTAAGCCTTTCCGCCGAGGAATTGGCGACGAGGCTCTATAAGCGTCGGAGCGAACTTCCCGAAGGAGAGGACACGGTGCCGCTGCATGTCATTGCAACAAATAAATGCCCAGTCATTGCACCAATAGGGGTGCTAGATGAGGCGCTTGCGGCCCACTACGGCCTAGATAATGCAATTTGGAAGCGGCATTTTGAGGTTATTCAAGCAGCAGTGGACGCAGCGGCGACGGTGACGGCCGCGTTTGGGCGTGCAAGCGAAGGCGCGGCCGAGACGGATCCTGACTTTATGATTTATTCGGGCTTTTTCGGTGACGCAGACAAAAAATTGATGCAGACCGTGCGCCGGTCAGCGCCAGCTGATCTCGGGCGTCTGGATATCCCCTTTAGAGACCCGCGATTAAAAGAGATGCTGTTTCGTTATCGCGCGCGCAATTACCCTGAGACCCTCACAGACGACGAGTCCAAGCAGTGGCAGACATTTTGCTTGGCCCGCGTCAATGACAGGCATGCCCGAGAAAACTACGCCGCCGGTCTCGCTGAAGCGAGGGGACGAGGAGGGGATGAGGTCGAGTCTCTGCTAGACTCGTTGAATGCGTATGTCGACTCTCTTGGCGTCGAACACAACTAGCCTAGAGAGCGCCACAGCGAATCACCGAAGCCTCGCTACCTATTAGTGTGGGAAACCAGTAAAATTCCCCTGCTTACACAGACAGGCAACCCAACTCTGGCGTGGGCGCTGTCAGCTTATGAAAGCGATCGCGAACGCCTACTATGTCGAGGGAATATGGACAAGTTTCAAGAGATCAGGCCGTATCAAGACGATGAAGTGAAAGCGGTCCTTGAGTCACTGCTGCGAGATGCTGAAATGCTCGACAGTATCGCCCGCTTTTATGCGCCTAATTTCTCACGCGTCCTCCCTTTCGCAGCGCGAATATTCGCGAGATCAACGTTAAAAAAGCAGCTGCGCGGCGTCGATAGCATCCGTGAAATCCAGCACGTGATCGCGACATACATGGACAAGATGATCGAGGAGACGACGACGTCGCTCACGCATTCGGGTCTTGAAAATCTGAGGCCTGGGCGAAGCTATGTCTTTATTTGCAATCACCGCGATATCGCCATGGACCCAGCGTTCGTAAACTACATGCTTTATCACGCAGGATTCGAGACGCTACAGATAGCGATTGGCGATAATCTATTGAAGAAGCGCTTTGTGTCCGATTTGATGAGGCTTAATAAAAGCTTCATCGTTAAGCGTTCGGTTAAGGGACGAGAGCTGCTTGCCTCACTAAGGTTGTTATCAGAATACATCCATTACTGCATCGAGACGGGAAGCAATGTTTGGATAGCGCAGCGTGAGGGCCGAGCGAAAGACGGAATAGATCGGACTGACCCTGCGCTGTTGAAAATGCTCGCTATCGCACACCGCAAAGAACCGATGCGTGAGAGCCTAGGCCGGCTGCATATCATTCCGGTGACTCTTTCTTACCAATACGATGCCTGCGATACGCTGAAGGCACAAGAACTCTATATGCGTGAGAAAGAGGGCGGGTTTCAGAAAGACGAAGGCAGTGACATTCGTTCGATAGTGACGGGGATGATGGGTGAAAAAGGCGCGGTGCATGTGGCGTTTGGAGAAGAATTGGAACTCGATTCGGATGAGCCTGAAAAAATTGCTACGGCAATCGATGCGCAAATACTTGCTAATTATCGGCTTCAGGACATTAATTATCTTGCGCTACAGCGATTGCTAGCCGCGGGGAAACTCACCGAGACTGAAACGCTCAAAGCCTCAGATATTCTCGCAGATTGGCAAGCCAAAGCAGACGACTTGTTGGCCTTCGAGCATCGTCTGAACGGCGTAGCTGCGGAGCTGCACCCGTATTGGCTGCGCAGCTATGCGAATAGCACGTTACTCAAAGCCTAGCTGGCGAGCAGGGGGGGGCGGTTCTGCGCTACACCAGCAATCAAAGCTCGCCGTGCTATCCGCGGTTGAGTTTTGCAGCCGCAACGTCAAAGCGCTCGCGCAGTTCTTTTCGTTTTTCTGGCGAGAGGGGGCCTAGGCATTGCAGTCTCAACTGTTCATCGCGCGAGTGCTTGATAACGTCAGCAGCTGAACGCTTGGCTTGCCCAAACACGGCTTTAAGCTGCTCTAATTGCAACTGCATGCGCAGCGCCTGATCTGCACTTGGCGTGTCTACATTGGCGCTAATTTCAAGCTCTGTGCACAGCCTTGCGGCACTGATTGCAGCCTCATTGCTTAACTTGTCTAGATCGGCAGCTTTGGTAGCCTTGAGTAACGACGCGAGGCGTGCGTCTAAAATGGCTGCGAACGAATCGTCATCAGGCTTTGTTAGCGTCTTCCAGTCTTCCGAATCAAAGGCAGCTTTGGCAGTCGCAAACTCGTCCGCGTCTTTAGCGCTAAGGAGACTTGCTTCAAATGCGTCGAGCTTGTCAGTTAATGCACTCACCGTTGCGATCCGCTGCTGCTGTCTTTTATCGGGAAGCGCTTTATAACGCGTATCGAATCGACGCTTAAGCGTAGTAAATCGCTCGGTATAGATTTTGCCGCGATTCCCAAGCTTGGGGCTAAGTGCCGCAGAGAACTGTTGCGACTGATCTTGGTACTGCTCACGAGCTTGCCTAAACTCCTCGTCATCAAGGGCAAGCAGTGACTCAAGCGAGCTGAGCAATGCGTCGAGTTCGGCGCTGACCTTCGCTATGTCGATATTGGCATGGGCTGTCTTCGAATTACGACTCGCAGTGTTTTCTCGGCGTGGTCTGCCCTCGGCTGATTCGCCCGTCTCGCGGGTGAAAATGCTGTCACACGCGGCGCGGAAGGCGCGCCAATAATTCTGATCATCTTTATGATTGCTAGGGCCTATTTCTTTCCATTGGCGTTGAAGCTCTTTGGCTGCACGCATAGCTTCAGCACGGTCATCAGAGGCCGCTAAGGCTTCGGCTTGGGCAATCGCTTCGAGTTTGCGATTGGCGTTCTCTTGGCTCGCTTCGCGGCGTAACTTACGCAAATTATTGAGAAGTCCGTAATAGCGCTTTTGCAGTTCTTTTATCTTGGCTTGCTCAACCGGCGCGGTGTCTTTCCAGCGCTGTTCTGCAGCGCTGATAATGGTGCTGATTTCCGCTGCGAGGCGCTGTTCGTTTGCCTTGGTATTCTCGCTTGAGTCGCCATTCTCAGCTGCTGCTGTCTCTGCACTGCTTAGGCGCGCGAAATCAGCCTCGAGCTGCGCGCAAAGCGCGACGCGGTTGTCGAAATTTTCAACTAGCGATTGTTTGCGCTGTTTAAAATGGTCTTTGCACGGAGCGTAGGCATCGTCAGACAGCTTTTTAAATTTCTTCCACAGCGATTCATTCTGCTGCGACCGACCTAGCGTTTTCCATTCTTGATGCGCAGCGCTAATCGCTTTCGCGCGCTCCGCGCCTTGGATATCCGATTCTAAGAGTAGCTGCATAGCGGCAATAAGTTCTTTCTTTTTCTCGGCGGAGGCGAAAAGCTTCCAATCCTTTAATTCCTGGTAGCGCGCTCTGTGTTCGTTTAACTGCTTTTGTACGGCATTACGCAGTTTGCCACTAAGGGGCATTAATGCAGTTTGAATCTTATCCCAAGCAGACAAGCTGGCGTCTGAATGCCCGCCATCTAAAGCGAGCTTCAGCTCTTCGATAGATGCGTTTGCTTTTGCGCTCATGTCTTCTTGATGGGCTTTGTTTTGAGCGAGCAATTCCACCATAGCTGTATGCAGCGCCTGTCCTTTTTCTTTCTCAGGCGAGGCTTCAGCGGGCAGCTGCTTGCGTATCTCCCCTAGTCTGTTGCCTAGCGAGTTTATTTCTGTAGTTTGTTTGGGCGTCAAGGCTTGAATGAGAGGCTCTAGAATACTGAGTTCAGCACTTGGATCTGCGTAGACCGGCTGTGTTTTTTCCCGCACAGGTTCCGGAGCACTCGATTCTAAGCTCTCGGCTTGAGTGACCGTCGGCGCGGATTCGGCAACAACTTTCTCTGTGCTCACGTCTAGCGTCGGCGGCTCAGCGTCTGGCGCAGCGGCGTCTATCGCCTCAGTAATCTCGAGTGCGTCGTCAGCCTTCGTCTCTGTGGTTGCGTCTGTCGCTGGAATGTCTGAGGTTGGATTGCTAGATGTTGTCATAACGTGAACCGTGTGTGTTTTTTTGAATGCAATAAAGACAGAGTTTATCAGATGTTGAATCCCTGCCGACACAAAGAATTACGTCAATGTCGATTGTCTGCTCTAAGCACGAAAGGTTGGTTAGACGCAGGCAGCGCGGTTGTAAGTCGATATTTTTCGGCCAAACCTACCCTTGCTGCTATACTTCGTAAGATCACAGCTTGCAAAGCTTTTGTGGCTACCAGCAGGCAGCGCAGGCCCTGCGGGATGCGCAGCTGACGTATCTCAAAGATTTAATCACCTAGTTACTCAGACCTTGGAACACCATGCTAGCCCAATCTGTAAAAGACTCAATCCAAGGTGCCTATCGGCAGATGATTAGTGCGAAGGAGCTTACCCCGCGCTATGGGCAACGGCTGATGATTGCCGAAATAGCGAAGGCGTTTGGCAGCCTGCCGAATCATGCAGGCCCGCCGCCGATTGTCGTTGTTGAGGCCGGCACCGGCACTGGTAAGACTATGGCCTATACCTTAGCCGTCTTGCCGATAGCCCGTGAACTTGGCCTGAAGGTCATTATAGCGACCGCCACCGTCGCGCTACAGGAGCAGGTAACTCAAAAAGATCTTCCCGAAATCCTCGACGCGTCCGAATTAGATTTCTCCGTGTCTCTGGCGAAAGGGCGAGGCCGTTATCTGTGCCTTTCTAAGCTCGACATGCTGCTCAGCGGCGGCGATTCGATGCAGGCAATGATGGATCTCTATGGCGACGATGTGAGTGATCCGAGTCATGGCGATAGGCTTCTCTACGAGAAGCTTCTTGATGCGTTAAGCAAAGGTGTTTGGGACGGCGACAGAGATTCCTGGAAGGACTTGATAACGGAGGAAAACTGGCGGCCTCTAACGGTGGATAATTCGCAGTGCATGGGGCCTAAATGCAGTAACTTTAGGAATTGTTGTTTCTACCAAGCTCGCGATTCGATGACCGAAGCCGACTGTATTGTGAGTAATCATGATTTGGTGCTCGCTGATCTGGCCTTAGGTGGCGGAGTGATATTGCCGGAGCCCGAGGAGTGCCTCTATGTTTTTGACGAGGCTCACCACTTGCCCTTGAAGAGCAATAATCATTTCGCGTCGACAACCCGCATAAAGTCGACGGCGGGGTGGCTTGAGAAGTCAGAGAAATTACTCAAAGGGCTTAATAAAGACGAATTTCTCGATACGAAGGCGCTGCAGTCACTTACGACGCTAGGGGTGAGTCTACGCAGTGAGCTTGATGTGGTCTGGGTGCTACTCGAACAGATTGCAGAGGCGGCGGACACAGGAGAAAGCTACGAAGATCGAGTTCAGTATGCGTTTGAGCTTGGGATTGTCCCGGCGCCTATTCGGGCTGCTGCACAAAATTTGGCGACACTCTTTACGCGCTATGGCACAGGACTGCGCGCTGTAGTCGACGAATTAAAAGAGGCGTTAGAGGAGGGCGGTGAGCCTGCGCGTCGAGAACTTGCTGAGCAGTGGTACGGTCTTGCGGGCAGTGCGTTGCAGCGCGCGGAATCGTGTCTTTCGTTGTGGTCCAATTACGCAGGCGAAGATCCACAGGGCAAGGCGCCTAATGCGCGCTGGTTAACCTATAATCCCAGTGACGCATTTCCGGATATTACGCTTGCAACAAGCCCTGTTCTGGCGGCTGATGCGTTACAAGAGCGCTTATGGGAGCGCTGTGCAGGCGCTGTGCTTACCTCGGCGACACTGTCCGCTTTGGGCGAATTCTCAATGCTAAAAATGCGCGCGGGCCTGCCAGAGCATGCCTCCTATCTGCGCATCTTGAGTCCGTTTAAGTTTAATGAGGTGGCGACACTGTCTGTGCCTAAGATGAACTGTTTGCCAGCAGAGGTCGATAAGCACACAGCGTTTATTGCCGAGGCTATTCCGCGTCTCGTCGATCCCCAAGCGGGTTCACTCATGCTCTTTAGTAGTCGCAGGCAGATGCTTGACGTGATGGGGCAATTGCCGCGTGAGTGGCTCGATCGTGTGCTGTGCCAAGACGATTTCCAGAAATCTCAGCTGCTTAAATACCATAAGCAGCGAGTCGATGCTGCGGAGGGGAGCCTGATATTCGGGCTAGCGAGTTTTGCCGAGGGTGTCGATCTGCCCGGCGAATATTGCACACATGTCCTCATTGCAAAAATTCCGTTTGCGGTGCCCAACGAGCCGATAGAAATGACGTTAGCCAAATGGGTAGAGCAGCAGGGGCTTAATCCCTTTATGACACTGACCGTCCCTGACGCTGCGTTTAAGCTTGTGCAGGCAACGGGGCGATTGCTACGCAATGAAAAAGACACGGGCAAGATCACTATCTTTGATGAGCGGCTTTCTACTCAGCGCTATGGCCGAACTATTCTCGATTCCCTGCCGCCTTACCGCTTAGAGCTATTAAAATAGGCTCTGCAGTTGGTTTTAGGACTCGCGGCTCCGAGTGGGCCGCACTGGATTAGCGAGTCAGCTTGGCTGCGGCGAGGAAACCGGCCACCGCGCCAACGAGAGTGGTTATAAGCAACTGCTCAAAAATAACCCCAAGGCCGAAGCCGAGCACAATACCCATCGTTATACACAGCGCATAAGTGCCTTGCTTTGCATTGTCTTTTTTCTTGCGGCTCATAAGGTTCTCCTGCAATCGCTCACGCCATTTTTTAAAGAATACGCATTGAATAAATCGTTGTACCAAGTTCTGCATTACGTCGAGGGTTTACCTCAATGCTGCCTATTTCACCGATTACCGACATTCCGTCAACCACGTTGCCGATGGGGGTGACGCGACCATCAAGCCAAGGGCTTGGGAGCAAACTGATGACGAGTTCGACGCCAGTCTCACCCGGTGTGGTCGTCATAAGCGCAACGGTGCCTTGAGTAATGGGTTGTGTACCTAATGCCAAAGAGTAGCGGTGGCCAAGGTTCTCGAGAACATCGAGCACACTCATCTGCTGCAGACGTTGCATCATTTGCTCGCTTTGATTTCTCAGTGCTTGTGCGGTATTTATTCCTTCGACTAAATACAGAGGGGCGAGAATTTCGCGTTCGAAATCTTCTCTATTCGCGATCGCGAGACTCGGGTCGACTTCGGCGCTGCTGCTGAATAATGGGCGCGTGTCGAGGCCAAGAGCAGCGCCGTCGATCTCGGCGCGAATCGACGCAGGCTGCAGTCCGAAACGGTTTAGCGCGGGGTTTCCTGCCCGCAGTGTGCGACCAGGCACGACAGTGTGAAAACTGGACTGATCGTAGTAACGGGATTTCAACTCAGTTCCTGGGAAATCATAGTCACCGCTAACGAGTGCGATAAATCGCGCTACATTGCGAGGCGCCGAGCGCGTATATAGCTCAATGTAAAACGCGCCTTTAGAGGTGAACACCGCGACGAGAGGATTTTCTGGATCCGCCATTGCCGCGCGTGCGCGAGCCTCATCAGCATGGAGTGCGGTGTTAGAAAAGAAGACGAGTAATATCGCAACAAGCGTGATCAGAGTGATTAAGGCTCGTTGCCGGATATTCGAGCACTGCCGGCTCACGGCGTCTGCATTGAACGCACGCATTGAGTCAACAGCTAGCGAATGGGGTTTCATAGTCGTTTATCGAGATCATCTTGAGTATCAATATCGATGAGTATACCGTCATCGTCGACATTGAGAGTAAAGATTTTTGCGCTGTGCATGTCTAGTATGGCGCGCCCTCCTGCGTCTCCTGCAAGGGCGCGCAGCTCATCGAGATAGGCCGAGCCGAACGCAATAGGATGGCCGCGCGCGCCGCGGTAGCAGGGGACAACGATCGATTCAGGGCGAACCGATTCTGCAACCAGAGAGTAGGTTGAAGGCATGACATAGGGCATGTCGGCTAGACAAACAAGAGCGGCATCCCAGTCGGTAATGTGGCTGGCGCCAAAAGCGAGGCTCGCCCCCATTCCCGACTCGGCCTGCTTGAATTCGACCAAAGTTATTACGGTGCCTGGATAGTGTTGTGCTGCTCTGTCTCGAATTTCGTGGAATTGAGTGCGAAGTTCCGGACGGTAGACGACTACGATAGTGGGTAGGGCCATGCAGAGATTGATAAGAGTTTGTTCGAAAAGGCTTATCTGCCGATTCTCGGGCAGCGCGGCTAATAATTTTGTTGCGCCGAACCGGCGACTAAAACCCGCGGCAAGAACAAGGGCGCCAACCTTTAAATGGCCCGATTCAGGGGTTCGAGTAGACGGGTGTGCTGGCTGGGAGAGCGCAGAGGAATCGTTCATCTGATGAGCCTTATGAACGCTGAGGTTGCCTGTGAATGGCCTCAGGCATTTGCTGATTCGCTAGTGTAGCGTCACGCGAGGGTCGCGTCGCTGCTCTGGCTCTGCGGGTAATTCAACGATCAGATTTTGAGACTGCTTCGTTTCTGGGCTAGGCTCAGAGTCTTTGAAAGTAGCGGCTACTTGCTCACTCAAATGCGCGCGCAGGCGATTGACCACGCTCGACATGACTTCGATCGTCTGGCTAAGCTGGTCTAGGGTGACCAAGGTGCGCTCAGAGTCTTCTGCGCTCGAGGGCGCGTCCACTTTCTTTTTGTCGCTCACGCGAACTACCCCTATGAATAAACTGTTGTTGACGCTTCCCGTAGCGCAGTAGTGTGGGAAGCGCCTTTTCGTTTCGCTCTAGTCAGTCACGGGAAAGACTAATCCCAAGTCAGCGCACCGCCGGTCTGGTATTCGATGACACGGGTCTCGAAGAAGTTCTTCTCTTTACGTAAATCCATGATCTCAGACATCCAAGGGAAGGGGTTCTCCGCGCCAACAAACTGCTCGGGTAGGCCAATTTGCACTAGACGACGGTTTGCGATGAACTGAAGATACTCTTCCATCATCGAGGCGTTCATGCCTAGGACACCGCGCGGCATTGTGTCGCGGGCATATTCGATCTCTAGCTGCGTAGCCTCTAAGATCATCTGCGTTGATGCTTGCTTAAGCTCGTCTGTCCATAGGCCAGGGTTTTCGAATTTGATCTGATTGATCATGTCGATACCGAAGTTGAGGTGCATAGACTCGTCGCGCAAGATGTACTGGAACTGTTCGGATGTGCCAGTCATCTTGTTGCGGCGGCCCATCGACAGAATCTGAGTAAATCCGCAATAGAAGAAGATGCCTTCTAAACAGCAATAGAATGCAATCAGGTTCTTGAGAAGTGCTTGATCGTTCTCTTTAGTGCCCGTGTTGAATTTGGGGTCGCTGAGCTCGCGGGTATATTTAAGGCCCCACGAAGCTTTCTTCGCGACCGACGGAACTTCGTGATACATGTTAAAGATTTCGCCTTCATCCATCGAGAGCGATTCGATGCAGTATTGATAGGCGTGTGTGTGAATAGCCTCTTCGAATGCTTGGCGCAGGATATATTGGCGACACTCAGGATTGGTCACCAGGCGATAAACTGCCAGCACGAGGTTATTAGCAACGAGGGAATCGGCTGTTGAGAAGAACCCCAGATTGCGTTTTACGATCAACCGCTCATCTGGAGTGAGTCCGTTAGGGTTCTTCCACAAGGCGATATCAGCGTTCATGTTAACTTCTTGCGGCATCCAGTGATTTGCACAGCCGTCTAGGTATTTCTGCCACGCCCAGTCGTATTTGAATGGGACGAGCTGGTTCAGGTCAGCGCGGCAATTGATCATGGCTTTGTCATCGACCGTTACGCGTGTCGCTGTGCCTTCGAGCTCCTCTAATCCCTCGGCAATATTCAATGCCTCAAGTGCTTTCTGTGCGCGGAGGAGTGCGTCTTCGTCGGCGATAACCGTGCCGGATGTTGAATCGTCTTTTATTTCAGTTGGGGCAGATGTCTCAGTTTTCTGGGCCACTGCCTGAAGTTTTGCTTCGACGATTGGCGCTGTAACGTCGTGCGCTGCGTCGGTATCGAATTCGTCCCATGACAACATAATGATTTCCTCTTTCAGCTGCAGGGTCTCTGCAGACTTAATGTAGCTAATGCGTTTGTTGTTGCGGCGCTTAGTGCCGATCTCTTGCTCTTGCTCTCGCTAATCAGGCTGCGCGAGACGTTGGCGGTTCGTGCTTTGTCACATCCAGTGAGACCTAATAATACGTGTCGTGGACTCACTTGGTTTTTAAACCATTTGTTCTTTTGCCGCCGGTTTTTCAACCGATTTTGATAAGAACAAGAGAAGGTTACTTGCTCTTATCAGGCAGGCGAGGTTATTGGCACGCCTCGCACTCAGGGTCGTCCAATGAACAGGCCTGCGGCACTGCCGCTGCGGTCGGTTCAGCAGAGACCTTGTTTAGGCTCATGTCTGACACGGTCGACTTTTCTGTCGTTGTTGCGGCCAGCGCGCGCAGATAATAAGTGGTCTTTAAGCCGCGCAGCCACGCCATCTTATAGGTGATATCAAGCTTCTTACCACTTGCACCCGCCACGTAAAGATTGAGCGATTGCGCCTGGTCTATCCACTTTTGTCTACGGCTTGCGGCATCAACTAACCAGCGTGGCTCTATCTCGAAGGCAGTTGCGTAAATGTTCTTGATTGAGTCTGGAATTCGATCAATTTTTTGTACGCTGCCCTCGTAATATTTGAGGTCATTTACCATCACGCTATCCCACAGACCGAGCTCTTTGAGGTCTCGAACCAAGAATGGGTTAACGACCGTAAACTCACCCGACAGATTCGACTTAACATAGAGGTTTTGATAGGTCGGCTCGATAGACTGAGAGACGCCGCTGATGTTCGCAATCGTTGCGGTAGGCGCTATCGCGAGGACATTTGAATTGCGCATTCCGTCTTTATGTATCTTGTTGCGCAGACTGTCCCAGTCAAGGCGCTGATCCATGTTGACGTCGAGGAAGTCTACTCCGCGTGCTTCGTAGAGAAGCTTTAGCGAGTCTATTGGCAGTATGCCTTGATCCCAGAGAGACCCTTTGTATGACTGGTAGCTACCGCGTTCTGCGGCTAGATCACTTGACGCATTCAATGCATAGTAGCTGATCACCTCCATCGAGACGTCTGCGAATTCAACAGCCTGATCCGACGCATAGGGAATTTTTTGGGCATAAAGTGCGTCCTGGAAACCCATGATTCCCATGCCAATTGGGCGGTGTTTCAGATTTGAATTTTCGGCCTGTGGCACTGAGTAGTAATTGATATCGATAACATTGTCGAGCATGCGAACGGCGGTCGTAATCGACTTCTTAAGCTTTTCGCGGTTCAGGCCGTTTTCATCAACGTGGTTTACCAAGTTAATAGAGCCTAGGTTACACACGGCGATCTCATCTTTATTCGTGTTTAGAGTGATCTCTGTGCACAGGTTCGATGAGTGGATGGCGCCAATGTGTTGCTGGGGCGAACGCACGTTGCAGGCATCTTTAAAAGTAATCCACGGATGACCGGTTTCGAACAACATTGAGATCATCTTGCGCCAGAGATCGCTAGCCTTGACAGTTTTGTAGACGTCAATTTGCCCAGCAGCGGCTTTGCGCTCGTACTCTGCGTATTTTTCTTCGAAAGCGAGGCCGTGAAGATCGTGCAGCTCTGGGACATTGTTCGGTGAGAACAGGGTCCACTCTTGATCGTTGAAAACGCGTTTCATGAAAAGGTCGGGAATCCAGTTAGCCGTGTTCATGTCGTGCGCGCGGCGCCGCTCGTCGCCTGTATTCTTGCGAAGCTCTAAAAATTCTTCTATGTCGAGATGCCAAGTTTCCAGATAAGAACAAACAGCGCCTTTGCGCTTGCCACCCTGATTTACCGCAACCGCGGTGTCGTTAACGACTTTGAGGAAGGGCACGATGCCTTGTGATTTTCCGTTTGTGCCTTTGATGTGGGCACCTAAGGCGCGCACAGGCGTCCAGTCGTTACCCAAACCACCGGCCCATTTTGACAACATGGCGTTGTCACGAATCGCCGAGTAAATGCCAAAGAGGTCGTCGGGTACCGTGGTTAAGAAGCAAGAAGAAAGCTGCGGACGCAATGTGCCTGAATTGAACAGCTGCGGCGTCGACACCATGTAATCAAAGCTCGAAAGCAAATTGTAAAACTCGATCGCGCGATCTTCGCGATTTTCCTCATTGCTTGCCAGCCCCATCGCAACGCGCATAAAGAACACCTGAGGTAATTCGAAGCGCGTGCCGTTACTGTGAATGAAGTAGCGGTCGTAGAGTGTCTGCAGGCCTAAATAAGTGAACTGCTGGTCTCTGTCAGCCTGCAGCGCAGCGCCTAATTTGCCTAAGTCGTATTCGAGTAAATGAGGGGAGAGTAGTTCGAGTTCAACACCTTTCTCGATATAAGGCTTGAGGGTGGCGGCGTAGCGATAATGCATCTCGGACTGAGTCGCGGCGTCTGCTATGCCTAAGAATCCGAGCGCCTCAGCACGGACGGTGTCCATCAGGAGTCGAGCCGTAACATAGGAGTAATTTGGGTCTTTCTCAACCATAGTCCGTGCACACATGACGAGCGAGGTACGCACGTCGCTCATCTTTACGCCTGGATAGAGGTTTTTTAACGTCTCTTTATAGATCGCGTCGGCTGAAACCCCTTCAAGCCCTTCACAGGCCTCATCGATTACGACACGGAGGCGCTGAGCGTCGAGAGGGCCCTGTTCGCCATTATCGAGTGTAATGCTGATTTGCGCTTCTTTGTCGACTGCAACCTCGCGCTTCTGCTGACGGAGCCGGTCGTGTTCAGCGCGATAGATCACATAGCTACGAGCGACTTTGTGCTCGCCGCTACGCATTAGAGCTAGCTCAACTTGGTCTTGAATATCTTCGATGTGGATGGTGCCGCCGGAGGGCATGCGGCGTCCAAAAATGTCTGTTATCTGAATGGCCAACTGCGCGACCGATTCGTGGATGCGCGTTGAATCAGCTGCATTGCCACCTTCGACCTCCAGATAAGCTTTGGTAATCGCGACACTGATTTTGGAGGCATCGTAGCCAACCACAGCACCATTGCGCTTAATAACTCGAAGTTGCCCTGGGGCAGTTGCTGCAGGGCTTGGCGTGTCTATCGAGGGGGAAATTGCGGGTTTTGTGTTGGCTGTGGTCTGTGCATCGATCTGCATTATGCGCTCCGGTATTGTTCTATGCTTGTTGGCAGCTTGGTTGCCGCCTTCTATTCTTTTAATGGTTCTTTTAATTAATGGTTATTATCGTAGTTCTTTTTCGCGTTTATTGGGTCTTTCGATTGCCTTTCGATAGCCTTTCGCTTGTCTCGTGCTTGTCTCTAGCATCTCTGCGTCCGATGACATCAAAACAAGTGTACACACTATATATAGTGTTTTCTTTCTCAGACTTTAGCTAATTCTTTAAAATAAATTAAATTTTATTTAGCGAGGTCTTTACTGGGCGACTTGGATCTTACGCGGGCCCTGTTATTTATCCATAAAAAACAGAAGACTGGCCGTGCTGCTTTACTCATTTTGTTCGCTTGGTTCGCTTGGTGCGTGCTAGCTGATATTGCTCTCTCACCCATTGGCAGCCACGAGTTTAGGGGCCTGATCGCTGAAATAGCGGCTATTTCCTTGCTCTAATATGGCGCAGAATCATGGCAAAGTCACAATATGTAGGCGTTAATCGCCCCAGTTGCACAAGATAGTGATTTGCCTGCCTAAATGCAAGTGTAATAGTTGTTTGCGCTCTGTGTATAGGCTGTGGATAACCTCTGCGCGGCGCGCAGAGCGGGTAAAGATAAGAAAGAGTTAGGAGAAGCAGCTAGCCGGCTTAGTTTGCGTTGGAGCAAAGCGGCCGCAGCCTCTCCTATGAGAGACTGGGGTCTACACAACCTAGGGATTGGGTAGAGTTGCCCTTAAATTGAGGGAAAGACGCTAAGCGGACCCAAAAACCGTCAAAAGAGCATTAAAAGACGACCACTAGATATAGTGTTAAGCTTGATTGATCTCAGGGCGTATAACTGGGTGCTGTTACTGTGAGATGCAGCTGTTAGACGCAACTATGAATTGAGTAAAAATTCGATAAGCGCCTTCTGCGAATGCATGCGGTTTTCAGCCTCATCCCAGACAACTGACGATTCGCCATCGAGTAATTCAGCGCTAACCTCCTCGCCACGATGAGCCGGGAGGCAATGCATAAAGAGCGCGTCGCTAGCAGCGTAACTCATCAATTCCGCATTGACCTGAAAGCCAGCGAACTCAGCGAGCCTCTTAGCTTGTTCTTCCTCTTGCCCCATCGATGCCCAGACATCGGTTACGACGAGGCTTGCACCTGCAACGGCCTCCTGCGGCGAGCGGTTGAGATGCACCCGAGACGAGTGCGCGGCTACTAGCTCCGCATTCGCCTCAAAACCAGCGGGGCTAGCAATGGTAAGTTCGAAGTCGAGTAATTCAGCAGCGTTGATATACGAATGACACATGTTGTTGCCATCGCCTATCCACGCGACGCGTTTGCCCGCTATATCGCCCCGATGCTCTGCAAAGGTCTGCATGTCTGCGAGTAATTGGCAAGGGTGAAAATCGTCAGTTAAGGCGTTGATAACCGGTACTGTCGAATAACGCGCGAAGGCTTCGAGTTGAGCATGGTGAAATGTCCGTATGGCAACACAGTCAACCATTCTGGATAACACGCGTGCGGTATCCTCTATAGGCTCGCCGCGACCGAGTTGTGAGTCGTTGCTCGACAGAAAAAGCGCGCTGCCGCCAACCTGATTCATTGCCACCTCAAAAGCCACTCGGGTGCGCGTGGAAGATTTCTCGAAGATCAAGCCGAGGGTTTTGCCTTCTGCGCGAGTGGCGAGCGCGGGGGTATGCTTTAGCTCGGTAGCCCGAGCGATAACCGCGCGAAATTCATCGCTACTGAGGTCTTTCAAGGTAAGGAAATGTCTGCAACTCATGGTCTATGACCCTTTAAGCAGGCCTCTGCATAATAAGAGGGGGAAGAAGCCGGCGATTGGAATGAAGAACTTGTGGTGTCTCGTTCTGAAATGGCATTCTATCGGCAGGGTACTCGAGAGGCAAACTAAGCACTGTTGGCGTTTTCGCTAGCTCGCCGCTCACGGATGCAAAAGCCCATGATGAAGCCATAACCAAGGCATGATAAAACCGCAGCAGTCGGCCCTGCATCAGGCAAAGGCGACTGCAGCAGACGCAAGGACACGCCGTGAATCCGATCGAACTCAAGCTTTTTGCGAGCCGCTTACAATCTATTTGCGATGAAATGGGAGGCGTGCTTCAACGATCCGCATTCTCACCTAATATAAAAGACCGTTTAGACTTTTCTTGTGCGGTGTTCGCACCCAACGGGGAGCTTGCCTCGCAAGCGGCGCATATTCCCGTACACCTCGGTAGCATGGCCTATACGATGCAAGCGCTTGTGGCCACTCAAGCCTGGCAGCCTGGGGATATGCTGGTAATTAACGATCCCTACCTCGGCGGCACTCATCTTCCCGATGTAACGCTCCTCGCGCCCGTGTTTAGGGCAGATTCAACAGAACCGCAGATCGTAGGGTTCGTGGCGAACAGAGCGCATCATGCGAACATCGGTTGTGAAACACCTGGCTCGATGCCGTTGTCCAACACTATCGAAGAGGAGGGGGTGCTGATTCCACCGACACTCTTGCTCCGCGACGGCAAATTCCAATCCTGCGGAGCAAAAATCGACGCGCTGTTATTCGATCGGCCGGGTGTATTGAGCGGAGATTTTGCCGCCCAACTTGGCGCTAACCTCCTCGCTGTCGATCGCCTGCAGGGCCTTGTAGAATCTTATGGCGCTGAACTGTATTCGTCCGCGCTCACTGCGGTTAACGATTATGGGCGTCGTTTGTCGCTTGCTGCTCTAGGCGAGATAGCTGGCGGAATCTACAGCGCCGAAGATTTTTTGGACGACGATGGCTTCGGTGGCGAGGGGCTTGCCCTGCGCGTGAGTATCGAGATCAGCGAAGCGGGGATTAGCTATGATTTCACTGAATCCTCCGACCAGGTTCGCGGCAATCTTAACTGCCCTGAATCGGTTGCGGCAGCCGCTGCTTATTATTGTCATTGCTGTTTGCTGCCGGTGGGTGCGCCTCTTTGTGCGGGCTTATTTAAAGATCTCAAAATACTGACAAGGAAGCCCTCGATAGTGAATCCTGCATTTCCCGCGGCGGTGGCTGCAGGCAATGTCGAGACGTCAATGCGCCTCGTCGACCTCGTGTTTCGCGCGTTAGCGAAAGCCTTGCCGCACCGCATTCCTGCAGCCTCTCAGGGCACCATGAATAACGTTGCAATGGGCGCTGCTGGCGCTAATGGCTTGAGCTGGGACTATTACGAAACGCTCGCAGGTGGCGCCGGCGCGGGCCCGCATCGGCCTGGACGCTCGGGCGTGCATACGCATATGACAAACACGCTAAACACGCCTGCCGAAAGTCTGGAATACCATTATCCCTTGCGGCTGACTCGCTTCGCGATACGTCGCGGCAGCGGAGGACTTGGATTGCATGCGGGAGGCGAGGGTTTGATACGCGAAATTGAGTTTCTCGAAGAGGCGCAGGTGAGCTTGCTGACCGAGCGGCGGCGGTTTGCACCTTGGGGGCTTGACGGAGGAGGCGACGGCGAGGTGGGGTATAATTGGCTTAACGGTGAAAAAATTGCTGCAAAGGCGGACATCTTTGCCGTCGCTGGAGATCGGTTGTTGATCGAAACCCCTGGCGGCGGTGGCTGGGGGACTTCTCCAGACTGACTGTTATTCGCGCTTCGTTCTCATTCACATCTTGCGGGCTGCTTACATGGAGAGCCGATACGAGGTAAGCTTCGTTTTACGAACGTGCGGCACCTAACACGCGGCAATTTGAAAAGACAAAGAGGACAGTCCATGAGCATCGAACAAACAATCCAAGACCAGATCGCGAGCAACTCAATCCTGCTTTACATGAAAGGCAATCCTGAGGCGCCACAGTGTGGTTTTTCTTCGCAGGCAACGCAGCTACTGATGGCGTGCGGCAAAAAGTTTGCCTATGTCGATATTCTTTCAAATCCTGAGATCAGAGCAACGCTGCCGAGCGTGTCTAACTGGCCGACATTTCCTCAGCTTTTTGTTGAAGGCGAATTAGTAGGTGGCTGTGATATCATCGTCGAAATGTACGAGAAAGGTGAATTACAAACGCTAATCGAAGGCGTTGAGGTAGAGTAAATACCGAATGCCCGAAGCGGCCGGTTAGCGCGTCAACAGCGCCTAGCTAGGCCGCGAAGCACCTCTCGCCAGCTGCTTCGGACGTCTGACTCGCTGTGCGATCCGCCGGAGCGCACCTCTAAACCCAAGAATAGCGCAGATCAGGCATTCCCCTTAAGCTCCGCCTAAAGGCCATCCGCCGAGTCGCTGCCAGCGATTAACTATCTCGTAAAATAATTCTGCTGTTTTCGCTGCATCGTAGCGTGCAGAGTGCGCCTCATTGTTGTCAAATTCGATACCTGCGCACTCGCAGGCGCGTGCGAGAACCGTCTGGCCGAATGCAAGCCCACTTAGAGTCGCGGTGTCGAAGTTCGAGAAAGGATGAAACGGATTGCGTTTGAGGTCATGGCGAGCGCTTGCCGCGTTGACAAAGCCTTGATCGAAGTGGGCGTTATGACCGACTAAAATGGCTCGCTTGCATTGGTTCGCCTTCAACGCTTGTCTTATTACCGCGAACAAAGTGGTCATCACCTCTTTCTCAGAGCGGGCTATGCGCAGCGGATGAAAGGGGTCTATACCAGTGAATTTAAGCGCGGCCTCTTCGAGGTTTGCGCCTTCGAACGGAATAATTCGTTGAAAAAAGGTTTGTTCCGTTTCGAGTTCACCTGCCGCGTTAAAGCAAGGGATTACTGCGCCTATCTCGAGCATCGCGTCAGTGGCCGAATTGAAGCCTCCGGTTTCCACGTCGATGATGACCGGCAGGTAGCCTCGAAAGCGGGCCGCCATCATTAACGCAGCCATCTCGTCGGCCTCTTGGTTCTCTTCTTGCTCGTAGCTGTTGTCAAAGGTATTACTGAAGCTACTATCAAAGCCAGCGTCACTATCCTCTTCGTTGTCGAACTCGTTCTCAAAATCGCTCATGATTCACTCTTTATTTGGCTAGCCGCCAGGCAATAGATTCGCCCGCGCGTAGGGGGATGAGCTCGTCTTGAGCAAGGGTAAAGCTTGATGGCATTTGCCACGATTTTTTCTCTAGCGTGATTTTGTTGGTGTTCCGGAGAAGTCCATAAAAGTCAGGCCCGTAATGACTAGCAAACCCTTCGAGTTTGTCGAGCGCTCCGGCGTCTTCGAAGACCTCGGCATACAGTTCGATCGCCGACGCGGCCGTATAAATACCCGCGCAGCCGCAGTCGCTCTCTTTGGCATGGCGCGCGTGGGGTGCCGAATCAGTCCCTAAGAAAAATTTAGGGTTTCCGCTTGTCGCTGCAGCAATTAATGCCTCTTGATGACTGCTGCGTTTGAGTATCGGTAAACAATAGTAATGCGGACGTACTGCGCCGGCGAGCAGGTGGTTACGATTGAAAAGAAGATGATGCACGGTGATCGTAGCTGCAACGTTGGCAGGCGCAGCGTTAACGAAATCGACGGCATGACGCGTGGTGATATGCTCCAGCACCACTCTGAGCGTCGGCAATTCGCGGCATAAAGGCTCGAGCAATGTCTCGATAAAAACTTTTTCGCGATCGAAAATATCGATTTCATGATCAGTGACCTCACCGTGAATCAGGAGAGGCATACCAATTTTAGCCATGCGTTCGAGCACAGGCATGACCGCGCTCATGTGTGAAACGCCAGAGTCAGAATTCGTTGTGGCACCCGCAGGATAATATTTGACTGCTTGAACGATGCCGCTGTTAAACGCCGCCTCGACCTCATTTGGGGCTAGAGAGTCGGTGAGGTAGAGGGTCATCAGCGGGTCGAATTCGCTTCCGCTTGGACGCGCGCTGAGGATTCTGTCGCGATACTCACTCGCCGCCTGCAAGCTGGTTACTGGTGGTTTAAGATTTGGCATGACAATCGCGCGGGCGAACTGGGCCGCGGTATGTGGGACAGTTGTCGCCAAGGCGTCACCGTCGCGTAAATGCAGATGCCAATCATCGGGCTGGTCTAGGGTGAGGCTTTGCCTGGTCAATTCGTTCGCTTGATCGGGTGAGTTCATCGTTTTCTACACCTTGTGGGCGGATGGGATTAGTCGCGCTGTGTCAGCACCAGGTTGGGCGCGCATTGTAGCGGATTCAAAGGCGGAGCTAAATACTCTCGTCACCCAGCGCTTAGAAAGCTTAGTCGTCTGGGCAGCAGAATGTCACGAGGAGTGGTGATAGAATAGAGGTTTAGCAGCAAAGAGCTGCAGACGAAATCGATAGTGGGGCGCCGCGAGGTCGCGGTAGCCTATTAAAGGAGTGCAAAGCATGTCGGATATTAATAAGGTCGTCTTGGCCTACTCTGGTGGGTTAGATACCTCGGTCATTGCTAAATGGCTTACCGAAACGTATGGCTGTGAAGTGGTGACATTTACGGCAGATGTAGGCCAAGGAGGGGAGGTCGAACCCGCTCGCGCGAAAGCACAAGCGATGGGGATTAAAGAGATCTATATCGAAGACCTGCGCGAAGAGTTTGTGCGCGAATATGTGTATCCTATGTTTCGCGCTAACGCACTGTATGAAGGTGAATACCTGCTGGGCACCTCGATCGCACGGCCGCTCATCGCGAAGCGCCTAGTTGAAATTGCACAAGAAACCGGCGCCGACGCGATCTCTCACGGAGCGACTGGCAAGGGTAATGACCAAGTACGATTCGAACTTGCCGCCTACGCATTAGCGCCAGGCATCGAGGTTATCGCACCTTGGCGCGAATGGGATCTTAACTCGCGCGAAAAATTGCTCGCCTACTGCGCTAAACACGATATCGCGGTCGAGAAAAAGCGAGGCACTAAGTCGCCTTATTCTATGGATGCGAATTTGCTCCATATTTCTTATGAAGGCGATATTCTCGAAGATCCTGCGGCAGAACCCGAAGAGGCTATGTGGCTCTGGAGCGTTTCCCCCGAGGCTGCACCCGACACACCTACCTACATAGAACTCGATTATGTCAAAGGCGATATAACGGCATTGAACGGCGTTGAAATGTCACCCGCTACCGTCCTCGAAGCGCTGAACAAGGTGGGCGGAGCGAACGGAATAGGTCGCGCCGATATCGTAGAAAATCGCTATGTAGGCATGAAGTCGCGTGGCTGTTACGAGACACCAGGTGGCACAATTATGCTGAAAGCGCACAGGGCAATTGAGTCGCTGACAATGGATCGAGAACTTGCGCATCTCAAAGACGATCTCATGCCGCGCTATGCATCACTTATTTATAATGGATACTGGTTCTCTCCAGAGCGCCTTGCGTTACAGGCACTAATCGATGAGTCGCAGCGTTTTGTTAATGGGCGAGTGCGACTTAAATTGTATAAGGGTAATGTGGTCGTTGTGGGTCGTGAGTCTGCCGACTCGCTTTTCGATGAGAGTATCGCCACGTTTGAAGACGACGACGGCGCCTATGATCAGAAAGACGCAGGTGGTTTCATAAAGCTGAATGCGCTGCGTTTGCGCATTGCGGCTCGTAAAGGGCGCGCAAGCCATTAGGTCGCGCAGTCTGTAAAGACACCCGCGCACGTACTATCAAAAAGGCCATCGAGCAGCGTTTGCTCGATGGCCTTTTTAGTTGGTCGCTTTTTAGTCACTCGCTGTGAACAATCAAACCTAAGTATGTCAGCTCAGCGTTGTTAGTCGCTGGTTTTCTGTTTGAATTCGCACAGATCTTCGATAGTGCATGCACCGCAGCGCGGTTTGCGTGCGACGCACACATACCTGCCGTGAAGGATTAACCAGTGATGTGCATCGAGCAAAAATTCTTCAGGAACTAGTTTGATGAGCTTTTTCTCAACAGCTAAGACGGTTTTACCAGGGGCAATACCGGTCCGATTCGATACTCGGTAAATGTGCGTATCAACTGCCATAGCGACCTGCCTGAACGCGGTGTTAAGCACAACGTTCGCGGTTTTGCGTCCGACGCCGGGAAGGGCCTCTAACTCTTCGCGCGTCGAAGGAACCTCTGAGCCATGCCGCTCGACTAACAGCAAGCAGGTCTTGATGACATTCTCAGCTTTCGTATTAAAGAGGCCAATGGTCTTGATGTATTCCTTAAGCCCTTTTACGCCCAGTGCATAGATCGCCTCTGGGGTATTGGCAACGGGGAACAGTTTGTCGGTTGCCTTGTTTACGCCCACATCGGTCGACTGAGCAGACAGCATTACGGCGATAAGCAGCTCAAAAGCAGACGCGTAATTTAGCTCCGTTTCAGGTGCTGGGTTCTCAGCTCGCAGTCGCGAAAAGATGTCAGTACGCTTGAGTTTATTCATATTTTTTAGTCTTTCGATGCGGGATGAAGTGCCCCTGTAACCCGAGCACGAAGCACTGTCTGGCCTGAGTTCTCGATTGCTTCGCGCTGGCGTAAGCGTCTGAGAGTCATCCAGCCCCTAAGCGTGGGTTCGAGAAAGTGGGTAAGAACAGCGCTGATCAAGGCAAGGCCTGCCAGACCCAGTGGCACTAACTTTACCGAGCCTGCTGTGTCTGGGTCAGCAATCTCTGCTGTGACTCCCTCGCTTACTAGCCAATTTAACAGGGTGAACGCCGATAGCGAGAACCCAACTATCGCCAAAGTTATTCCCCGCCTCGATGCGGAGTTGGTTGCTTGCGATAAAAGAGAAGAGCAAAGAGGGAGTAAGGCATTGCTGAAAAGCGTTGCCACGCAGAGTGCGAACAATGGGGAATAAAGCGCGCCTGTGAACACACTGAGTTTTACATAGACTAACCCTGCAATAAAACCGGCTAGACAGGCGTCGTTATTGGCGGCGGGGCTTAGCTCGAGTCGGGCGACAAACAGAGGCATGATGGCCAAAGCGGCGCTATGTTGAGTGAATGCGATCCAGATCTGATTGGGCTCGAACACCAACGTGACACCTATCGCAGCAATGAGGAAACACGCGATTGGGCGGAGGCGTAACAAGCGAAGCCAGCAAAGCCAGCACACCCCGATGGCGAGTGCCAAGTGAACCGGTGCAGGGGCGGGCGGCGCCGTTGCGTGAGTCAGTCCTGCGAGTGTGAGAGTCAACCCGATCGCGAGTGCAGGCAAACTAAATGCCCCAGCTTCGCTTCTGTTAAAAAGAGGATGTAGGCCTAAAAACGACAGGACCGCAGCGAAACACCCTAGTGCAATCGGGTGGCGAAGAAAATGAGACGTTGCGAGAGTTGCCGATTGAGTGAGCCCGATGCGCTCTGAGTCTGGCAGGCGAACAAACAAACCAAATAACAAGGCGAGTAGCAGCGCGTTGAAGAAAAATTGGCTGAGCAATGCGGTCGACCGTGTCTGCACGGAGTTGCCGGGCCGGATGGTGAGATCGGTGGCAAGCTGACAACACAGAGCCATAGCAAACACAGTTAAAACAACCGGGGCAGTGGTGGGCTGGAGAGCGAGTAGGGCAAGAGAGCAAGGTACAAGCGCGCAAAAAAGCTGCCATCCCTGGCGAGATGCATTATTCCACGCCGGAGAAACAAGTCGAGTCATTCGCTGTCTCCACGAGTAGTGCGCGTCGCTGCTGCCAATTTCGCCTCTCTTTTAGCCTTCACCCGCGCAACCGCTGCGGCAATATCGTCTTGTGCCGTTGCGCGCGAAAATGGCGAGTTGTTGTCGATGCTCGCTTGGTTATTCGCCTTAGCATCTGCAACTTCCTGTCTCTGATTTTCACTAATTTCAGGCTTTATATAGGAGGCTGGTTTTTTTTCGGCACGCATCTCAGCCTTCGCTTTGCGGCTCAGAGTTGTCGTTGCTATGCGGCTCTGCCTCGCCAGGAAGCGTGCTTTCCAGTGCTCGCTATAGTGCCTTTCTCTTTCTTCTGCGCTGACTAGCTCGCGTCCTCTTGCCAGCAATGGGGCTAGGGCTACGTTGCTGGGACAAACCTCAGTGCATATGCCGCAAGCAGTACAAGCAGCCAAATTATTCGCGATAAGGTCGTCGACTTTCTCGGCCTGCGTAATACTTGTGAGCGTGGGACGTGACGCAAGACTGACCAGTGCGATGAGTTTGCTTGGGTCGAGCTTCTCAGGGCAGCTTATGACGCAGAGTTGGCAGCTTGTGCATTCGCCGCCACCGGTGTTCGAGTCGATAGACTGAGATTGGTCGGCGCTGCTGGCAACGCGCGTAAACAAGAGGATCTTGGCGCGCTGAATAAACGAGGTCTTTACGCTCACGGTCGGCCGCCTGCGCGTCGCTGCGAGTTCTGCTGTTCATCGTTTCGCGCGACAAGGTCGATGCAATCGACCGGACAAGGGTCAACACAGAGGTCGCAGCCATTGCATTCGGCTTCGATAATACTGTGCATGCGTTTGGCCGCGCCAAAGATTGCATCTGTCGGACACGCTTGTATGCATTTAGTGCAACCTATGCATTCGTCTTCTCTAATACGAGCCACCGACGACGAGAGCGGTGGCATGTGCGCCGGATTGAGTGCGGCAGGAAAATCGTTCACCGCTTGCGCGAGTCTACGCGCGGTAATCTCGCCGCCGGGTGGACAGAGATTAGTTGCCGCGCCTCGCAAAATAGCTTCGGCATAGGGCCGGCAGCCGAGATGGCCACACTGCCCGCATTGCGTTTGGGGCAAAAAGAGGTCGAGTAGCGTTATTTGTGCGTCAACGTCGCGTGTCGCGGCAGCGCTAGATTTGGGCGCTGTAGCCGTTAAGCGGCGTAAGGCGAGTGCGCTCAAGATAAGCCCCAAAAAGGCAATAACGACAGGCGCTGTGACCATGTCGCTGGCTGATAACGCGGTGAGCAGATTAGCCATTAGAGCGACCCTGCTAAAGCAAGAGTGCAGAGAGTAATCACCGCGCATGCCATAAGCGCGTGAGCCGTCTCTTGGGACGCCGGCTGCTTGGCTTGTGGCGAGATGAGACCTGCTTCTGTCAACGCGGCAACTGAAGATGACAGAGAAGATGCCGCAGTTCTGAGGCGCATTGTCTCACGCAGGGATGTGAGCAAAACGAGGATTAAATAAAAGGTGATGCCGAGTAACGGGACTGCGAGAAGCGTGAATGCTCCGCTGCCTTGGGCAAGGACTGGTGAGGCAAGCAGCGAGGTCGCTGTGGCATTACCTGTTGCGAAAATTGTCTGGCTCTTGAGTCTGCGTAACGTCAATACATGATGTTGTAATAGTTTCATGTAAATAGAGGTTAGGCTCGCTGAGACGACGAGGGCGACTAATAAAGTGCCGAGGGGTAGACGAACGAACGCAATCGTTGAGGGGGTATAGAGCGAAGCTGCCATTACCAAAGCGAGCGTAGCCGTTACAAGGAGCGAATGGTAAGACGCTAATTGCAGGCCTGCAGCGGGACTGCGGCTCGCATGCAAAACCCCAAGGGTAATAATGAGGAGACAGGCTGCGCTCGCGAAAACGCTCATCGCTCGGCAGAGCCCCACTGCAACGCCGACGAGCGCAGCGCAGGAATCTGATAGCGGCTCAATATTTCTTCTTCGGAGGCAAGAGCGGCCGCGTGATTTATAATCATTTGATAGCCGTTCGAGTTTTCAAAAACGACATTGGCATCGGTATTCGCGGCAAGGCGTGCAGAGAAATCGGCGAAGTCTGTCACCGGCACGCCGTTAACCTGATCGACAATCCAATTACGCCAGTCGTGATAGCCAAGGTTGACGTCAGCTGCGAGGACTTGCAGTGCCACAACCAGCTGTCGCCGCTGCGGCGAGCTCCATTCGTTGCGCGCCTGCAGCAGGCTGACCGGGGCAGAGCGGCTCCAGTCATTGCCCCAGCGCTTGATGAGATTCATATTAAGCGGAACAAATAATACCCCGCCATAAATAACGTATTCGGGGGCGCGATCGAAGCGCTCGCCCATAACAAGGCTGTAGCTATCAAGCGCTTCGCGAGCCTCTAGATTAACGTCGAGCGGTTGCCCATTGCGAATTAATGAAAGCGACACAGTATCGCCAACCAGATGCAGGTCGATGGCATGCTTGTAGTCGGTTTGGATCTCATCAGATAATTTAATGCTGCCGTCTTCGGCGATTGCAAAGTCGTCGATAGCGACAATGACATCGTTTTCCTCGATCATGCCGTAGGCGGGGGAGTCTTCGAAGACCTTGATCACGAGCACGCCATCTTGATCGTCCTTCAGCCCGTAAGCACCCTTCGCGGCAGGACTATCGAGGGTTTGAGTGCGAAACCCTAAGTCTGGAAAGCCTTCATTCGTGCCATCGCCAGCATCGGCAAGCACGTGCGCGATAATGCTAGGCGGCACAAAATAGCCCAGATTCTCGGATCTGCCGCCGCTGTTCGCCTGCATAACAACCCCGATTATTTCTCTGTCTACTATGACCGGTCCGCCGCTATTGCCAGGGTTTATTGCGGCGTCTATTTGACCTGCAAGTAAATACGCGCCTGCGTGCGCATAGATTTGCTGTTCGACGCGCGACAGAATCCCTTTCGTGATACTGAGTGATTTCCCGCCCATGGGGTAGCCGTAAACCGAGACTTCACGCTGTGGTTCTGGCAACTTACCTAGCGCGAGGGGCTCAAGGTCGTCGAAAAAACCGGGCTCGTCGACAGTGATCAGGGCAAGATCAGCATCGTGCGAGACGAAGACCACTCGGGCAAGGTAGCGCCTAGGGTCGTTGTGCTTCTGCGCTTGCACATAGCTTGCATTCGCAATGACATGCGCATTGGTGAGGATCTGATTGCCTTTGATCACAGACCCCGACCCGCTTGACTGTCTCGGTGTGAGTAGTCGCCAAGGCGTAAAATAATCTGGCGCAGCTTGCGTAGTGTAGATTTTGATTACCGAGTCTTGAATGGCTTCAAGTTCAGAGTCGGCTGCATGCGCCTGCAGCCCAGTCAGCATTAGCAGCAGCACGGCGATCGATTGCTGTGCCCTGCTAAGAAGTCGGTGTCCGCGCGGTCGCGAGCCTAGCACATGGCTAACGCGGTTAGCGCCGTTCGCAACATTTGGGTTAACTGCAGAGCGCTTGGGCATCGTCATTGGTTTTTTCTCTTGGACTTAAGTGACGCGCATTCCGGGCTGTGCGCCAGCGTGAGGCTCTAATAGCCATAATTCATCTTTGCCTGGGCCTGCAGCCAACACCATGCCTTCGGACATACCGAACTTCATCTTTCGTGGGGCAAGGTTTGCGACCATGACGGTTAACATTCCGCGCAGTTGTTCGGGTGAGTAGGCTGACTTGATGCCGGAGAACACGTTGCGCCGAATGGGTTGACCACTGGCGTCGAGCCCGAGGTCAAGCGTGAGTTGCAGTAATTTATCGGCCCCTTCTACGTGCTCAGCATCTGCGATCAGAGCGATGCGCAAATCGATTTTAGCAAAGTCATCAAATTGAATTTCCGGCTCAAAGGGAGAATCGACCTCCCCACTCAATGTAGGCGCCACTGCCTCGCTAACCGTTGCTGTTTCGGCATAGGCTGCGCGTGTAGATTCAACCATAGCGGTTATATTGTCGGCCTCAACGCGTGTGAGCAAGGGCTCGAAGGCGGCAATTTTATGGTTAAGCAAAGTGGTTTGCGAATCCTGCCAAGTAAGCGCAGGAATCGAAAGGAAGCGTTCTGCCTTTTCAGCCATTACCGGTATAACTGGCTTTAAGTAGCAGATTAACAGCCGAAACGCATTGAGTCCTGTGCTGCAGATTTGCTGCAATTTTTCCGATCCCGGTTCTGCTTTCGCTACCACCCAAGGCTGCTGGTCGTTAATATACTGATTGGCATTATCGGCGAGCGCCATAATAAGTCGTATCGCTTTGGAGTAGTCTCTGTTTTCGAAGTGTTCGGCAATCTCTTCGCTTGCCGCCTGCATCGAAGCAATGAGTGCTTCGTCGTTTAGTTGGTCGGCGAGCATGCCATCGAAACCTTTGTTGATAAAGCCTGCGCAGCGACTCGCAATGTTAACCACTTTGCCAACGAGATCTGAGTTGACGCGAGCCACAAAGTCTTCGAAATTAAGATCGAGGTCATCTACACCACTCGACAGTTTGGCGGCGAGATAATACCGAAGGTATTCTGGATTGAGATATTCTAAATAGGTGCTGGCATTGATAAACGTGCCACGCGACTTCGACATTTTCGTGCCATCTACGGTCAGAAAGCCATGAACAAAGACTGCGGTTGGAAGACGATAGCCTGCGCTTGTGAGCATCGCGGGCCAAAACAGCGTGTGAAAGTTAACGATGTCTTTGCCAATAAAATGGTAGAGCTCGGTGTCTGAGTCCGCCTTCCAATAGGTATCGAAATCGTAGTCGCTGTTGTCGCACAAGTGTTTGAAGCTCGCCATATAACCAATCGGTGCATCGAGCCAGACATAAAAGAACTTACCCGGTGCGCCGGGGATTTCGAAGCCGAAATAAGGCGCGTCGCGGCTAATATCCCATTGCTGTAATTCATCGTCCAACCACTCTGCCAATTTATTCGCCACCGCGTCTTGCAGGGCGCCGCTGCGCGTCCACGCACGAAGCATGTCTCTGAATTGTGGAAGGTCGAAGAAAAAGTGTTCAGATTCGCGCTCTACAGGGACCGCCCCTGAAATAGTGGATCGCGGATCGATTAATTCCGACGGGCTGTAGGTTGAACCGCAGCTTTCGCAATTGTCGCCGTATTGATCGGGTGCCTTGCACTTAGGGCAAACACCTTTTATGTAGCGATCGGCGAGAAACAGCTGCTTCTCTGGATCGAAGAGTTGCTTGATGCTGCGTTTCTCAATGTGACCATTCGCTTCAAGCGCAGTATAGATAGATTCCGAAAAGGCTTGGTTTTCTGGCGAATGAGTAGAATGAAAGTGGTCGAAGCTTATATTAAAGCCGGCGAAGTCACGTTGGTGTGCGGCATTGACCTCGTCGATTAACTGTTCGGGCGTGATGCCGCGACTTTCAGCACTGAGCATAATCGCCGTGCCGTGCGCATCATCGGCGCAGACAAACACGCAGTCGTTACCGCGCATGCGCTGCAGGCGCACCCAGATATCAGTCTGAACCGCCTCGAGCATATGCCCGAGGTGAATGTCGCCGTTTGCATAGGGGAGGGCGGCAGTGACAAGAATCTTGCGTGGGTTCACCTGAGTATCCTTAAACTAGTTGATTGCATTAGCGGGAATTGCTCCGCGTTTCGATAGTTCGATCATGCCTGTGATTCGACCATACCTATAGTTCGACCATGTCGAAATCTTCCTTCCCGACGCCACATTCTGGGCACATCCAATCGTCGGGGATATCATCCCAACTCGTCCCGGGAGCGATGCCATCATCGGGTAATCCTAAGGCCTCTTCGTAAACGAAACTACAGACCAGACACTGCCACTTGCGCATAACCAATTCCTTTGTCAATTTTCTGCCCTGGGTGTTTATCAGCCAATACTTCAGAGGCTGGCATTGGCAACCCGTTAACGCCGGGCAAGGATACGCGATTTTCACGCAGTTTTCAGCAAGGCGCGACCGCTATTAGTCAAGCCTAGGTAGTAGCCGGTTGGGTCGGTGTAAAAAATCAGGTTGTATGCTTCAGCGATTATCGCTGCAGGCCGATACGTTTGCGTATACGGTGCTAGCGCAGCTCAAACGCGCTTACGTTAACGCACAGAGTTTACTAAATTCGAAGAATTAGGGTTGCAGCGAATGAGTATAAAAGCGGATAGATGGATTCGGCAGATGGCGCGCGAGCAGGGCATGATCGAGCCATTTGAACCTGAGCAAGTGCGTTACCTTGACGGCGAGAAGGTCATTTCGTATGGCACATCAAGTTACGGATACGACGTGCGCTGTGCAACCGAATTCAAGATTTTTACCAACGTGCACACAACGAGTGTTGTTGACCCCAAAAACTTTGATGAGTCGAGTTTTGTGTCGATTGATGAGCCCTACTGCATAATCCCGCCTAACTCTTTCGCCCTAGCGCGAACCATTGAATATTTCCGAATCCCCAAAGATGTGTTGACCGTGTGTCTGGGTAAATCTACCTACGCGCGCTGTGGAATTATCGTCAATGTAACTCCGCTCGAGCCCGAGTGGGAGGGGCACGTAACGCTTGAGTTCTCGAACACGACAACGCTGCCCGCAAAAATTTATGCGAACGAAGGCGTCGCTCAAATGCTGTTCTATCAATCAGACGAACAGTGTGAAATGACCTATAAACAGCGGGGCGGCAAATACATGGGACAGACCGGCGTGACGCCTCCCCGTGCCTAGCGGAAATAGGCTGAAAGAGTACGCGCACGTTTTGTGCCGTCGCTTTGTAGATCGGCCTCAAGCAAAGTAGGCCACCGGTGCTCGCTTGTCCTAAATGTGGGAGAAAGAGGATGCGGATAGGTGATGCGGATAGTTGACGCGGCAGCTGCGTCACTTTGACGTTATCGGGCAAAGAAGACGGCTTTTTGGCGCTTAGCACTCCTCACTGTCGCGCTTGACGTGCGGCTATTGGTTGCTCTGTCTGCATGATTAGGCCTCGTTAATGGCCGACTAAGGTGAGTCTGCCGCTGTGAATCGATATCCCCGTTCTTTCTCGCTACAGCCTCAGTACAATCCTTATGCGGCCTAAACTGAGTGAGGCTGACAGGACTCAGAAATTTCGCCGCCGCTACTAGAAAACACTTTAACTCTATCTCTTAAGGGCTTCTTTCTAATGCTTAGAAAGAGACAGCACCGGTTGCTTTCCAACCCCATTTACGGTTTCTGCCCCCACTGCGTTTCGACCCTTACTAGTAAACGAGCGTAAGCCCGCCCCTACTTTTTTTGAAAATAAAAGTGCTGCACCAGTCTGCCGTGCTGCCTTGTCAGAGCGCCGGCGCGCGAGTGTTTATCCGAATTACGCCGACGAGCTGTTGAGCGCTGTCTCAGTGAATTATTGCTCTGGCACGGTCTTTGCTAAATGAGGATGTGGCTTAATTTTTCCACGTTTTAAAATGCAATAAATTAAAAAGCTTCGGTGAAAAGCGCAATCACCTTGTTGAGTAAAGGCTGATCCAAAGAATATCGTCCTTACAACAACGAAGTTTTAAAAAATGTCAGAGACGATGATTGCTCCCGCATGAGCAGCATCGAGCCAAGGACAGATAAAAACAACAGAAGGATGGGGCGGCAATGACCGAAGGCACAGAGGCCAAAGTGTTCGAAGACGTGTTACCAAATGGCGAGGCAAGCGACGCCAATATGAGCATGGTGGTCGAGAAGTACGCGCCGCTGGTAAAACGTATTGCGCATCATTTGCTGCTGCGCATGCCGGCGAGCGTGCAAGTTGATGACCTAGTGCAGTCGGGCATGATCGGCTTGCTGGAAGCGGCGAAGAAATACGACGTGTCGAAGGGCGCTAGCTTCGAGACCTATGCGGGTATTCGTATTCGGGGGTCGATGCTTGATGAAGTGAGGAAAGGCGACTGGGCGCCGCGCTCGGTTCACCGAAAATCCCGTAAGGTTGCGGAAGCAATAAAGGCGATCGAGGCGCGCACGGGCAAAGACGCGAAAGATCAAGACATCGCCAAAGAAATGGAAATAGACCTCAACGCCTATTATGCGATTCTCCAAGACGCGAGCGGTAGCAGGCTGTTCAGCTTCGATGACATTATGGAGGGCGACGATTCTGCGATCGAACTTGCTGTCGGAGACCTGCCGGGTCCGTGCGATGGGCTCCAGCGCTCGACGTTCAAAGAACATTTAGCGCGTGCGATCGATAATTTACCACCGCGGGAGAAGCTCGTGCTGGCGCTTTACTATGACGAAGAGCTCAATCTTAAAGAGATTGGTGAGGTGATCGGCGTGAGCGAGAGCCGCGTGAGCCAGATTCACAGCCAAGCCGCCATGCGTCTGCGCTCGCGTCTTTCCGACTGGCGTTAAGCGTTGTTTCTCGCTGCCGAGTTGGCAGCAGCCCCTTCTAAGCGTTATCCTTCGCGCCCACGACGCGAGAGTGCGCATGACTGAAAATACCGAATCAAATGCTGCCCACAGCGCCCCTCTCTTGGAGGCGCGCAAGCTATCATGTGAGCGCGATGAGCGTCTGCTGTTTGCCGACCTTTCGCTCAGCGTGGGATTCGGCAGTGTGCTTCAAATTGCAGGCAGTAATGGCAGCGGCAAGACAACGCTGCTGAGAATTCTCTGCGGGTTAAACGACGGCTATGAAGGCGAGATCGTGTGGCGCGGCCAGAATACGACAGACGTGTCTGAGGCGTTTGCAGGGGATCTTCTCTACTTCGGCCACAGAGTGGGGGTGAGCAAGATTTTGACTCCACTCGAAAATCTTCGCTGGTCTGCCGGATTGCAGCGGCATGTGGACGATGAGTTATTGCTGCAAGCGCTCGCCACCGTTGGGCTGCGTGGATTCGAAGAATCGCCGTGTTATACCTTGAGCGCCGGTCAGCAGCAGCGAGTGTCCCTCGCGCGCCTTCGGCTCAGCCCTGCCACCCTTTGGGTATTAGATGAGCCCTTTACGACGCTTGATGTCGACGCGGTTGCGCAACTCGAACTAACGCTTGCAGAGCACGCAGAGCGAGGCGGAGGCGTCATTGTTACCACCCATCATACGCTTTCAATGCCGGGTCTTACGCGCCTTACACTTGGAGTGAGCTAGCATGCCGCAAGCAATCGCCAAGCCGACTACGTGGTCCGCCTTTATGCTCACGCTTAAGCGCGACCTGCTCATTGCCTTTAAGCGGAAAAATGACATCGTTAATCCGTTTATGTTCTTTGTGATCGTTATCTCTCTGTTTCCACTTGCGATTAGCCCCGATGGCGACAAATTGGCCGAGATAGCTGCGGGGGTGATCTGGATTGCGGTGTTGCTGTCGGCGATGCTGTCGATGGATAGTTTGTTCAGAGCTGACTTTGAAGACGGCTCTTTGGAGATGCTTCTCCTGAGCCCGCACCCGCTCTTTTTTCTCGTCTTGGCGAAGAATATCGCTCACTGGCTAGTCAGCGGTCTGCCCGTAGTGATTGCCTCGCCGCTGCTCGCGTATATGCTCAAGCTGCCTTCTGAATCCTATGTGACGCTGATGCTGACTTTGTTGGTTGGTACGCCCACTCTGAGTCTGATTGGATCGATTGCAGTCGCGTTAACGGTGGGATTGGGGAGTAGGGGGCTGATTCTTGCAGTGATCACGCTGCCTTTTAGCGTGCCAGTTTTGATATTCGGCACACTCGCTGTTCAGGCGAGCGCCTCGGGCCTGCCGACTGGGGGGTATCTTACTCTGCTGCTCGCTATTCTCGCCGCTTCTCTCAGTTTGGCGCCACTGACCTCTGCTGCTGCGCTCCGCATAAGCGTGAGTTAGGCAAGATAGCCCTGCGTCTGGTCTGAAACGCCCGTAATTGCGTAGTAAACACGGCGAAAAGCAGGTTAGACATTGCTGCTAAGAGTCACGTTTAGTTACTTACTACGGCGACCTAATATGGCTTCGCGTGGTAACATGATTACGGGTTAAACAGTGAGTTGCGGTGTCAAATGTTGATGCGGGTAATTTTCCTACGAGGGTAACGTAGAATGTGGGTATGGTTCGCTAAGCTAGGATCGCCAAAATGGTTCTATGAGCTTTCAACAAAGTGGTTGCCTTGGCTGGTTGTCGCCACCGTGGTCGTGATTGGCACGGCAACCGTGTGGGCGCTACTCTTTCTGCCCCCCGACTATCAGCAGGGCTATACCTCCCGGATTCTCGTTGTGCATGTCGCTGTTGCCGGCACCTCGCTTGCGTTCTTCCCGCTGATGGCTGTCGCCGGAACAATCACGTTAGTCTGGAAGATGAAACTCGCCGACATGGTCGCGAAGAATGCCGCCGCACTTGGCGCGTGGTTCTCGTTCATCACGCTAGCGACAGGATCCATCTGGGGCAGCGTCAGTTGGGGTACGTGGTGGGAATGGAGCGACAGCCGTCTTGTCTCAATGCTTTTTCAGTTCTTTCTGCTGCTCGGCGTAGTCTCGCTTAGATCAGCGCTGGAGGAGTCTGATAAGGCTGCCAAAGCCTGTGCACTCTTATCGATTGTCGGTTGTATCAATGTGGTGGTTATCAAGTACTCCGTTGAATGGTGGAATACGCTACACCAGCCCGCAAGCCCGGTGTCGATTGAGAGCGGAAGCGCCAACGGGCCAGAATTCTGGATCGCCACAGCGCTGATGATCTTAGGTGTGTATTTGTTTCTTAGTCTCAGTTTGATTTTGTCTACGCGGAATGAAATTCTCATGCGCGAGCGACGCTCTCTCTGGGTGCAAGAACTTATGTCGACAGAAAAGTAATACAGCGAGTTACGGGTTAACATGGATTTACTAAACGCAATTCAATTCGAGAGCTGGGCCGAATTCGTCGACATGGGAGGCTACGCCTTTAATGTGTGGGCTGTTTATGGCCTGTTTGTCGTATTTATTGCAGTGAACATAATTGTGCCCCTGCAGAGACGCAAAACGCTACTGCGGGATTTACGCCGCCGACAAAATATAGACGCGCAGGTAGCGCTTAACAGGCAATCAGCCTCAGTTGCGGGCGCCGTCGATAATGCAGTAAACGACAGTGTGGCAGAGACAGCGAAGGTCGTGGGCACCGGTCAAAACGCTCAGCAAGGAGAGACTTCATGAAGCCGCATCGCCGCAAGAAGTTGGGCAGTATTCTATTTATCGCACTCGGGCTAAGTGTTGCCGCGGGTCTTACGCTCTATGCGTTGAAGCAAAACATTAATATGTTTTTTACACCGTCGCAGGTTGCCGGTGGCGAGGTGCCCAAAGGTCAGCATTTTCGAATCGGCGGTATGGTAAAAGATGGCTCGATTGCGCGCGAAGACGATAGCCTTAGCGTTAATTTTGTCACGACCGACTTTATTAGCGAGGTGCCCATTCACTATGTGGGTATTTTGCCAGACTTGTTTCGAGAAGGTCAGGGAATCGTCGCCGAAGGCGTCGTGGACACCGCCGGTGTTTTTCAAGCCTCGAAAGTGCTCGCAAAGCATGACGAGAACTATATGTCGCCCGAAGTGAAAGCGGCGCTTGACGCTGCTGGTACGAGCACCGAAGGCTCGCTGCCAAGCGAAGGCTATAAACCACAATACTAGCGCGGCGCAACGTGGCCGAAATACTTCACACGCGTCGATTCCAAGGATCAAAAGGTGGTGCTCCGCACCGAGGTAGAATTCATTGCTCCCAGAACTAGGACATTTTGCTCTCATTCTCGCACTGTGCTTGTGTGTGTTACTTGGTACGTTCCCGCTTTACGGTGCGGCGACAGGAAACGTTCGCTACATGGGTTTAGCAAGACCGCTGGTGGCGGGTGTTTTTGTTTTCATTGGCCTTGCTTACGTTCTGCTGACTTACTCGTTCGCTATCGATGACTTCTCGGTTACCTATATTCAGCAGCACTCGAATACTCTGCTACCTTTTCGCTACAAACTGACTGCCGTCTGGGGCGGTCATGAAGGCTCGTTTCTACTCTGGACATTCATGCTCGCAGGATGGATGTTAGCCGTGGCTGTCTTCAGTCGCAGCATGCCTATCGAATTCGTTGCGCGCGTGTTGGGTGTGCTCGGCCTTCTGAGTGTCGGTTATTTGCTCTTTATGCTCGCCACCTCAAACCCGTTCGATCGCATTGTGCCGCTTCCGCCCGCCGACGGCGCTGACCTTAATTCAGCGCTGCAGGATTTCGGCTTTATTGTTCACCCGCCAACGCTCTATATGGGCTATGTGGGCTTCTCGGTTGTGTTCGCCTTTGCGATGGCGGCGCTGTTAAGTGGTCGGTTAGACGCGGCATGGGCGCGCTGGTGCCGACCATGGGCGAACGTGGCTTGGTCGATTCTAACGATCGGTATTGCGCTAGGCAGCTGGTGGGCTTACTACGAATTAGGCTGGGGCGGATGGTGGGCATGGGACCCGGTCGAAAATCCACCACTGATCACGTGGCTTTTTGGCACGGCGTTAATCCACTCTCTGGCGGTGACTGAGAAGCGTGGAATATTCAAGAGTTGGACTGTGATGCTGGCGATCCTCGCGTTTGCAGGCAGTCTGCTGGGCACGTTCATTACTCGTTCTGGACTGCTTACCTCCGTGCATGCGTTTGCCACAGATCCGGAGCGCGGTGTCTTCATTCTGGCGATTTTGACGCTGTCAGTTGGCGGCGCCCTGTTACTGTTCGCCGTGCGCGCGCCGCTGCTAAGAGGGCGTTTCGGGTTCGGCATTCTGTCGCGTGAAATGCTTCTGCTTGTGAATAATTTGATTTTGGTTGTGTCTGCAGCCTCGGTATTCCTCGGAACACTGTTTCCAATGGTTTATCAGGCATTGACCGACGATCTTATCTCGATCGGCCCGCCGTATTTCAACGCAATCTTCGTTCCTCTTATGGCTCTGCTCGTGCTGGTGCTAGGCGTCGGCCCTATTTCGCGCTGGAAAAAAACGTCGGGGCGTTATCTAACGACTCAACTACTCTGGGTCGGCGCCCTTAGCCTTGCACTCGGTATTGCTTTGCCTTTGGCGGTGACACTTGAGTTTGGTTTGGGGCCGACTCTTACAGTCGCGCTCGCGTCGTGGATAGTTTTGTCATCGATCAAAGACGCAAAAAATAAGCTCGGTAACAAAAAGACGTTAATGGCAGGACTGCGGGCGCTGCCCCTCAGTTACTACGGCATGCAACTCGCGCATTTGGGTGTGGCGACTATGGTCGTTGGTGCTGCGCTAACCAGCGTTTATTCGACGGAAAAAAGTGTTCTGCTGGGGCCAGGTGAACGCATGGATCTTGGCGGCTATGAATTCGAATTTATTGGGGCAAAACCGATCACCGGACCCAATTTCCGAGGCATGGAGGCGACACTCGAGGTTTACCGTGGTGATGAGCTGCTGCGCGAGCTTCACCCTGAGAGGCGTCTGTATCTTGCCAGCGGCACGCCGTCAACAGAGATGGCGATTGATGCGGGGTTCTGGCGCGATTTATTCGTGACTCTCGGCGAAGAGAAAGGGGCATCTGCCTGGTCGATGACTATCTATGTGAAGCCCTTTGTACGCTGGGTTTGGTTGGGCGCGATATTTATGTGCTTAGGAGGCATAGTGGCAGCGGGCGATAAACGCTACCGCCGAGCACTCGACAAGCAAGCAGCGCAGAAGCAAACGGCGTCTATTGCGCCATTAGAACCTGCCGAGGGTGTGTCTTAGCGATTGTGCTAAGGCTGCGCCAGGTACAAGTCCAATTGGAGTTTCTTCGATGAACCGATCGCTCGCGTTTTTGCCCGTAGCTGCCTTTTTGGTGTTGGCCGTGGTCATGTGGCGTGGGCTTTATCTCGATAGCAAAGAGCTGCCGTCGATGCTGATCGACAAGCCAATGCCAGCTTTTGACAAACTCACAGTTGATGGTCAAGCAGTGGACAACGACTCTCTGCCTACCGAACCCTTTTTGCTCAATGTGTGGGGTAGTTACTGTCTGCCTTGTTTGATCGAACACCCCACTTTTATGCGTCTGTCGGAATCTGCCGAGATACCTATCGTTGGGGTAAATTACCGCGATCAGAAAGCGCTCGCGCTTGATTGGTTGGAAGAAAATGGAAATCCGTATGCGTTTAGCATACTCGACGAGCCTGGCCGATTCGGGATAGATCTCGGAGTCTACGGCGCACCAGAGACTTATCTGGTCGATAGCAAGGGAGTCATTCGCTATCGCCACGTCAGTGTGCTCGATGAGACGGTTTGGCGCGACGTGTTTGAACCTGCAATTGCAGAACTAAGAGCACAGGAGGCGGCGCAATGAGTAACGATACTGGTAACGGCAATGGTTGGGAAAAGCGAGCTAAGCCTGCCTTGATAGTGTGTATGCTACTGGCGATTGTTAGCGTTTGGATGCCGGCTACCAGCCTTGCACAAGTCGATACTTTTGAATTTGAGACGCCCGAGCAGCAGCAAAGATTTCGGGCGCTCTCGGATGAGCTGCGCTGTCCCATGTGTCAGAACACGAGTTTGTCGGGGTCCACTGGTGGCGTTGCAGAAGACCTGCGTCGTGAAGTGCATCGGATGATTATGGAAGGGATGAGCGACGAGCAGATCGAGCAGTTTATGTACGAGCGCTACGGTGATTTCATTTTCTACAAGCCGCGGTTAAAACCCGAAACACTACTGCTTTGGTTTGGCCCGCTTCTGTTTTTCCTCATTGGCGCGTTCGTTCTCGTCGGCATTTGGCGCAAGGCGAAGGGAATCGATGCCCAGCCGGTTCAGGTCGATACCGAAACGCAAACTCGCATAGACGCATTACTCGCTGAGCAAGGTAAAGCGGGTGCCGGCAACACCAGCAGATAGAGCTCCACACGTTCACATGATGGCGAGCGCTTCGTGGCGTTGCGATTAACCGAAAACCAATAGGATATTTATGCTTTTTTGGACTTTAGCTGCGCTGCTTGCCGTTATGGCGATCGCCTTTTTTGTCATCCCTTTTTATCGAGCAAATGGGGGCGATGAGGAGGCGGTTGGGAGCGTTCAGCGTAGCGAGAATTTGCTGCTTTTCGCCGAGAGGGAAAGCGAGCTTGCAGAGGATCTAGCAGCGGGCGAAATAGATAGCGAAGAACATGCCACCCTACTGCGTGAATTACAGCAATCGCTATTAGACGATGTGCAGGACACGAGGCCAAAGAGAGCGCCGATCGCTATATCCTCACGAGGCTGGTTGGTTATTGGTCTAATCGCAGTGTCGCTCCCTGCGGTGTCGGTTACGCTTTATCAGCGCTGGGGTTTTATAGACGACGTCCAGGTCATGGGATTGTTCCAGGAATCACTTGCCGCTCAGGGTGACGTAGCCGCAGCCTCTGCGCTGGTCACCGAGCTAGGTGAATTAGTTAAAAACGGCAGTGAAAATCCTTGGGTTTGGTACTTTTTAGGCGAAAATTTCGCCACGATTGGCCGCTTCAATGAAGCCGAAATATCATATCGACAAGCTGCCGAACGGCTGAGCGAACAACCTGAAGAGGCGCTCGTGCTCGGACGCGCGGCGTTGGCCTTATACATCAAATCCGAATTCCGTTTCACGCCTGAACTGAACGCGCTTATCGAGCAGGCACAGGCGATTAATCCGAATGAAATTGCTGTGATTCAGCTGCTCGCAGCAGACGCACAAAACCGAGGCGACTACGCAGCTGCAATTGCTAATTGGCGCATACTCATCCAGCTAGACCCAAACTCCCCAGAAGCGCAAGCACTTCGCGGGGAAATTGCTAATGCGCAGCGTCTGCTCCGAGAAGAGTCTGGCGAGGAAATTGTCGGTCCGGAGATAGAAGTGCGGCTTGCGCTCGCAGAGGGATTGTCGCTCGATCCAAATTTGCGCGTGTTTGTCGCGGTACGCAGCGCCGAGCGTGAGGGCATGCCGCCGCTGGCCGCCGTCGGTCTTAGCGTCGCAGATCTGCCTACGACTATAAGTCTAGATAACTCTTCACAGGTCGGACCCTTTAATCTAAGTTCGGCCGACCTCGTTAGGGTGTCGGCTTTGGTGTCGCTTAACGGCACGGCAAATCCCTCTCGAGGCGACTATCGTGTGGTCTCAGATGATTTTGCCCACAATGGCCAGCACGCAATTGTCACGCTTACCATTAGCGACGAAGTCGAGTAGCCATTGAATTGGGTTGAATTCGGCACTATCGCCTTAGCGCATTTGTTTGCAGTGGCGTCCCCAGGTCCGGACTTTGCGATCGTGCTTCGCCAAACACTCAAAAATGGCAGCTTTGCCGGCCTCTGGTCGAGCGCCGGTGTCGCTGCGGGCATAGGCCTTCACGTAACTTACTGCCTTCTTGGTGTAGCGCTGCTTATAGCCAGTTCGCCGACGTTGTTTTTGGTTTTAAAGATGGGTGCCGCAGTTCTGTTGGTCATTCTTGGCGGGCAATCACTTTATGGAGCGGCGCGCGAGTTTAAGCGGCGCCGAGAAACTTCAGAAGTGGACGCGGAGGTCTTTGTTAGCGAAGCTGAGCAGCCTTCGACGTCTCTTGCCCGTCGTGCTTTTGTGACAGGCTTCACCACCAACGGGCTGAACCCTAAGGCAACCCTTTTCTTTCTCGCTCTGTTTAGTGTGGTGATAGATCCAGCAACCGGGGTCGCCCAACAGACCGCCTACGGGCTCTATTTGGTAATAGCGACTTTTGCTTGGTTCGCTTGTCTTGCATTGCTGGTCGGTCGGCCACGGGTTCGCCTTGTCGTGTTGAGTGCTGCGCCGGTTATCGATAGTCTGATGGGATTAATTCTCTGGGTAATTGCCGCGCAGCTTTTAAGTTGAAGGCCCTGTGGTCACTAAGACACCTGCAATAAGTAACGAAGATAGGTATAGTTGGGCGCTATAAATCGTTTCAAAGACGCCACCGCGATGGGAAAGGATCTACACAATGGCCGCAAATAACAGTGATGCAACAGGCGCCGCGTTGATCGACAAGTTTGGACGAAGGGTCGACTATATTCGCCTGTCGGTGACCGATCGGTGCGACTTTCGCTGCGTCTACTGTATGACTGAAGACATGACCTTTTTACCCCGCAAGGAAATACTCAGCCTAGAGGAGCTTTTTTTAGTCGGCAAAGCCTTTGTTGATTTAGGCGTGAACAAAATCCGTTTAACAGGGGGAGAGCCGCTGGTTCGAGGCGATGTGATAACGCTCGTCGAGCGGCTTGGTGAGTTGCCGGGGTTGGAAGAGCTTCTGATCACCACGAATGGCGCGCAGCTCGATAAGTTCGCGAAACCGCTGCGCGCGGCGGGAGTGACAAGGGTCAACGTGAGTATCGATAGTCTCGATGCAGAACGTTTCAAGCGGATTTCGCGCGTAGGCAAGCTCGATAAAGTACTCGAAGGAATCGACGCCGCGATAGCGGCTGGTTTCGAAAAAGTTAAACTCAATACTGTCATCATGCGCGGTTACAACGAAGATGAAGTGATTGGTTTGGCCGAATACGCTCTAGCACGCGCTATCGACATAGCCTTTATTGAAGAAATGCCCCTTGGCGAGGCGTCCGATCACGCCCGAGAAGAGACTACTTGCAGCAATGCTTGGGTACGCGACACGCTTGAGCAGCGCTTTGAGCTGACAGACAGCGAGGTAAAAACCGCAGGTCCTTCGCGCTATGTCGATGTGAAAGGCTATGAGTCGCGCATTGGATTTATCTCCCCGGTCACGCATAATTTTTGCGGTGACTGCAATAGAGTGCGAGTCACGGTAGAGGGGCGGTTGCTCCTCTGTTTGGGTAATGAGCATTCGATGGATCTCAGGGCGATATTGAGGGCGGAAAATTTTGACGAGTCTAGGCTGCGAGAAGCGATAGTGGCAGCTATGGACCTTAAACCGGAACGACACTATTTCTACGAAAAAGATCATGCGCAGCCCGTGCGGTTAATGAATATGACAGGTGGCTAGCGCGGCGCCTCACGTGCTTGCGGTGATCGTATGAAAATAAACAGGATGGAAACGCAATGGTTGATGAGGTGGTGAGTCTGCAAATAGCAGTGGTCACGGTGTCAGATACGCGTACAGAAGAGACAGATCGCTCGGGCGCTGTGCTTGTTCAGCGTCTCGGCGCGGCGGGTCATGTGCTTTGTCATAAAAGTATCGTCAAAGATGACGTCTATCAATTACGCGCCGAGGTCTCCAGGCTGATAGCCGATCCCGGTGTGCAGGCGATACTAATGACGGGAGGCACGGGCTTTACGCCGCGCGATAATACGCAGGCGGCGATCCAGCCTCTGTTCGACGTCGCAATCGAGGGTTTCGGCGAGCTTTTTCGCCAGTTGTCCTATGCGGAGATTGGGACATCAACCATACAATCGCGTGCGTTTGCAGGAATCGCTAACGATGTCATTATTTTTTGTCTGCCCGGTTCGCCTGGCGCCTGTGCCACTGGGTGGGACAGTGTGATCGCAGAGCAATTAGACAGCAGCCATAAGCCATGTAACTTTGTCGACAAATTAAAGGTCGTCGATTTGTAGGCAAAAAAAACACCAAGCCTCGGGGGGAGGGTTGGTGTTGAAAATGCACAGAAAACTCTCTGGGGACTTCTTTGCTCGGGCTTAGTAATGCGTAATCGGTCTATTGCTGGCCTATAGCTTCTCAACTGCTGTTCTGCGTTGAGCGCTTATGCAGGCCTTTAAAATTCCTTTTTCAGCGTTTAAACGCGAGCGAGCACAATCGCAGCAGGCACTGAAAGGGCGGCGATTACTAACGCGACGCTAACAACAGTGGCTTCAACTACGGGGCGCGCTCTTTTGAGTGCGTTGCTCATGACATGCTCCTAATCTTAAGGGGTTGCTTTAGTCTGAGACCCGACGTCTCCTTATCCAGCAACGGGGTGTATAGTAACACAATAAGTGAAAATTGGTAACACTTTCTGCAGATAATCGTAATTACTGCGGCTGTCCCTTGGTATTCATGGGGTATTTCATAAAAATGTTTAAAAACAATTAGTTAAGTAATATTATTGGTAAATTCTAACGGTCTATTTAGCGTTTGATTAGCGTTTGAGTTAAAAATTCGGGGCTGATTCGCCCGTAACATGCGGATATTACGAAGCTTTTGTGACTCGGGTCACATGGTAGCACTTGGGTAACACCGCCTGGTCGCGATCTGGCGCCGAAAACAATCGTCATTAGCGAGTAGGAGATAAAATGAGAGTAGTTACGCTGAACTGTAACGGCATACGGGCTGCGTCGCGGAAGGGGTTTTTCGACTGGCTGCCAACGATTGATGCCGATGTAGTTTGCCTTCAGGAAACAAAGGCGCAGATAGACCAGCTAACCGATCCGCTATTTAGCCCCGAGGGCTATCATTGCTACTATTACGACGCTGAAAAGAAAGGCTATTCGGGCACTGCGCTTTACAGCCGGGTCGAACCCGATAAGATTCATCGGGGCATAGGGTTGGACATTGCCGATTCGGAGGGCCGTTACCTGCAGGCCGATTTCGGCGATCTGAGCGTTATCTCGCTGTATCTACCTTCTGGGTCTAGTGGCGACGAGCGACAAGTCCGTAAAATGCGCTTTCTAGAATTTTTCATGACCCATTTACGCGCCCTTGCGCGAGACGAGAGGCGTTACATTGTCTGCGGCGATTGGAATATTTGTCATAAAGAGATAGATATTAAAAATTGGAAGGGCAATCTCAAGAACTCTGGCTTTTTACCTGAAGAGCGAGCGTGGCTCGACGAGTTGTTCGATGAGGTAGGGTTCGCAGATTCTTTCCGTAGGGTAAATGCCGAGGCTGATCAGTATTCGTGGTGGTCTAATCGTGGGCAGGCGCGGGCAAATAATGTGGGATGGCGACTTGACTATCAGGTTGTGTCGCCCGAGATTGCAGACAAGACGCTGGGCGCGTCGATTTATCGAGAGCAGAGCTTTTCCGATCACGCCCCTGTCATAATCGACTACAAGCTATAGGATCCTAAGTATGAACAAAGCAAGTAACTGTCCTAGGCGCGGCGAGCTGTTGCGGCGCATTCGCGTCAACTTAACGGCTATTCGGCTAATTGGGCTAAGCTTCGGATTGTCTTTGGCCGCGCCACTGTTTGCAGCGGAACCACTCATCGCCCGCATCACAACGAATATTGGCGACATCACTGCAGAGCTGAATGACCGGGCTGCACCGACAACCGTCGCTAATTTTGTCAATCTTGCTCAGCGTGGCTTTTACGACGGGCTAACGTTTCATCGCTGGGAGAAAAATTTCATGATTCAGGGTGGTGATCCCTTAGGGGACGGCACAGGTGGACCAGGCTACCGTTTCGGTGGCGAAATTATCTTGCGGCATAATCAGCCGGGCATTCTGTCGATGGCCAATTCGGGGCCCGGAACAGATGGCAGTCAGTTTTTCATTACGCATTTAGCGACAGCGCACCTAAACGGCAAACACTCTGTTTTTGGCAAGGTGATTGATGGTCTTCCAGTTGTGCAGGCATTGCGGCGCAAGGACACGATCGTGTCTATTCGGATTGAGGGCGACTATTCGGCTCTTTTTGAGCGCAAAGCCGCCCAGCTTGCAGACTGGAATGCCGTGTTAGAGTCAAATTACCCCGACTTACTCGTTGCGCCCTAAGTAACGTCGCGCCTTCATGTTGGCGCAGCCGGGCATAGCGCCTGCAAATAATCCAGTAAAGCAGGGGCATTACTCAGGTTAAAACACTCGCTTGAAGGGCTTAACACTGACTGATGCATACACTCCCGCGCTCACGTAAGGGTCGCCGTCAGCCCACGTCTTTGCGTCTTCGAGGCTCGCGAAATCTGCAATAACAACGCTTCCGCTAAATCCTTGATCGGTGTCTCCGTTAGGGTTTATCGGGCTGGGACCTGCAACAACAAGCCGGCCTGCATCGGATAAGGCTTGCAATCTCTCAAGGTGTGCTGGGCGCGCGCTCATGCGGCGTTCGGTGCTGTTTTCATTATCCTGACTTACTAAGCTAAAGAGCATAATGTTCTCTTGATGTGAGATGAGGTCTCTCAATGTGGAATGAAGTCTCTCAAAGTGGAATGAAGTCTCTCAAAGTGGGATGAGGCTATTTTAGGGTATCGCCTTCGGGTTCTTCTAGGTATTTAGAAAGCAGAGGCATTTGTGCGAAAACGAAGCCGAACGTGAGAGCCAAATTGCCGAACACTTTAAATTTGATCCACAGGGCTTCGCTTAACAGGAGCGCGACGGCTAGGTTAATTGCGCCCAGCACAAAAAAGTAGAGGACCCAGTAGAGATTGAGTCTTTGCCAAACCTCGCGTGGCGCCGGCACTGCATGCCCCATCATATGCTCGATCGCAGGTTTCTCGCCTATAAATCGAGAGCCTAAGAAAATGCTCGCGAAAAGCCAATTGACGATAGGGGCCTTCCATTTGAGGAATTCTATGTTTCTGAAAACAATGGTCGGAATGCAGAATAAGACAACAGCGACAAAAGTGATCCATTGAAACTTGTCTAAGCGCTTCTCTTTGAGCCACAGTGCGCCATAGACCAGAGTCGATGCGACAAGCAGGAATTCCGCTGCGCTAAAGACGCCCCCGACAGTCCGTTCGTAACCGCCAATGCTGACTAGCCTCTCGTCAAGACTCCACACTAGAAAGAAGACGAGCAGGGGAATGTAATCGATAAGTTGCTTCATAAGTTGGTTGTTGTCCTTTTGGGCTTAGGGTGGAGCGGCAGTCACCCTGTGTGAGTTGCTTTAGTTTAATGCAATTCGATAAAGGTTTCCGCATTGCCACGTATATCGCGTAGAATTGCCCATTGAGAGCGAGAAATATGAGCGATTACTTAGAAATTCATCCAAAAAATCCAGACGGTCGGTCGATTAGGAAGATTGCAGAATCACTGCGCTACGGCGGCGTCGTTGTCTATCCGACCGATTCGACCTACGCGGTCGGATGCCATCTGGGGGACAAGTCCGCCTTGGAGCGCATTCGCCGGCTTCGCGGTTTATCAGATAAGCATAACTTTACGCTGATGTGCAGCGACTTGTCGGAGCTTGCGGTCTATGCGCAGGTTAACAACAGCGCCTTTCGGTTGCTAAAAGCGCTAACACCGGGCCCGTTTACGTTTATTCTAAAGGCGAGCCCCGAGGTGCCTAAGCGGCTAATGCATCCGAAGCGTAAAACCATCGGGCTGCGAGTGCCTGATAATGCCATTGCCCTTGCGATTCTCGCAGAGATGGGCGAACCGCTGTTGACTACAAGCCTTATCTTGCCCGACGCAGAAGGGCCATTACTCGATCCCTACGAGATGCGAGCGCTGATAGGCAAACACGTCGATCTCATCGTCGATGGGGGGAGCTGTAGCGAGATACCAACAACGATGCTTGACCTGACAGAAGGAGTGCCTAGCCTGATGCGTGAGGGCGGCGGTGATGCTAGTGAGTTTCTAGCCTAGCCGTGAGTAGGTATACTAGTTTTTAATTGATTCAAGAAGTTGGAGAAGAGTTTGTCCACAGTAGATTCACAGCAGCGCGTGTTATCGGGTATGCGGCCCACAGGTCGCCTTCACTTGGGGCATATGCATGGTGTGCTCAACAATTGGGTTAAGTTACAGCACGAATACGAGTGTTTTTTCTTTGTTGCCGACTGGCATGCGCTGACGACCCACTACGGCGATGCGACAATTTTCGAAAACAATGTGTTAGATATGGTGATCGATTGGTTGGCCGTCGGCGTGAATCCTGGCTCGGCGTCACTTTTCGTTCAGTCGCGTGTGCCAGAGCACGCCGAACTCCACCTGCTGCTTTCCATGCTCACGCCGCTCGGATGGCTTGAGCGCGTGCCGAGTTATAAAGATCAGCAAGAAAAATTGCATGAAAAGGAGCTAGATACTTACGGCTTCCTGGGCTATCCCTTGCTGCAAGCGGCTGACATCTTGATTTATCGCGCGGGTCATGTCCCGGTAGGCGCAGACCAAGTTGCCCATGTTGAACTCACGCGAGAGACCGCCAGGCGCTTCAATCACATGTACGGAAGAGAACCTGGCTTCGAAGCTGCTGCAGAGGCTGCCATTGCTAAGATGGGTAAGAAGTCTGCTCGTCTTTACAGTAACCTTCGGACCGCCTTTCAAGAGCAGGGTGATCACGAGGCTCTGGAGAAAGCGCAGGCACTGCTTCGCGAGCAGCAAAACATTTCGTTGGGCGACCGAGAGCGCCTGTTTGGCTTCTTAGAAGGCGGCGGTAAAATGATTCTCGCAGAGCCGCAAGCGCTTCTCACGCCGGCGTCGAAAATGCCGGGGCTCGATGGCCAGAAAATGTCAAAGTCCTATGACAATACGATCACGCTGCGCGAACCACTTGAGCTTATCGCTAAAAAAATTAGCACAATGCCTACCGACCCCGCGCGTGTGCGATTGACCGACCCAGGCGACCCCAATAAGTGCCCCGTGTGGCAGTTGCACGAGGTTTACTCTGATGAGGCCACCAAGGACTGGGTCAATGCAGGCTGCCGGAGTGCTGGTATTGGCTGCCTCGAATGCAAGAAGCCGTTGATCGATGCGATTATTGCTGAATTAGAGCCTATTCAGCTGCGCGCGGCGCAGTACGAAAAAGACCCTGATGTTGTGCGCTCGATTATCGCTGAAGGTTGCGAGGCAGCACGCGAAACGGCGCGCGAGACGTTGCATGACGTGCGCAGCGCGATGGGACTGACAAGTTGGTAGCCTGCGCTGCTCACGCGATTTAGAGAATTAAGGACAATCGAGTTTGATGGAAGAACAGCACATTCCGTTCGCGTTGATCGATGGCGAGGCGTTTAACGAGATCCCGAAAGATCTCTACATCCCACCAGACGCGCTAAAGATATTGGTTGAGGCCTTTCAGGGGCCGCTCGACCTTTTGTTGTATCTAATCAAAAAGCAAAATATCGATATCCTTAATATTAATGTCGCCGAAATTACTGACCAGTATATGGCTTATGTGGAGCTGATGGAGTCTAGTCAGTTCGAGCTTGCCGCCGAGTATTTGGTGATGGCAGCTATGCTTGCCGAGATCAAATCGAGGATGTTGTTGCCTCGACAAGAGGATCTCGAGGCCGAGGAAGACGATCCTCGCATGGAGCTAATCAGGCGCTTACAAGAGTACGAACGTTTCAAAAAAGCAGCAGCTCAGTTAGATGAGTTGCCACGAATGAATCGTGACTTCCATAGAGCAATAGCCACGCCACCTAAAATGGAGCGCGTGACTATCGATCCAGATGTTGAATTGAAAGATGTGCTCGTCTCTCTCGCGCAGGTATTGCGCCGCGCAGACATGTTTGGCAGCCATCAAATTCATCGCGAGACGCTGTCGACTCGAGAAAAAATGTCGGAGCTACTGGTTCGCATCAATGACAAAAAGTTTGTCCCCCTGTCGTCGCTCCTCATCAGAGAAGAGGGCAGGCTCGGAGTAGTCGTTACCTTTCTGGCCATAATGGAATTGTTGAAAGGCAGCATGATCGAGATCGTTCAGAGCGAACCTTTTGCGCCTATTCACGTTAAGGCGCGAACGTTAAGCGAGCAGCCGGTGATAACGAGTGATTTCGATGATGATCTTGATGGTAAGCAAGAGGGCGATCGAGATCGTGATCAAGAAGAAGAGCGCGACGCGCGTTACTAGGAATTTGAACTGAATGAACGATGTAGATAATAAAGTAAAGATGATTATCGAAGGATTACTCCTCGCAGCGGGCCGGCCTCTGCCATTGGAGAGTATTGCAGCGGTGTTCAACGAAGAAGAGCGTCCCGAGAACGAAGAGTTGCTCGGCGTGCTCGCGCGTATCGATGAAGAATGCGGTGACCGGGGTTTTGAGCTTACTAAAGTCGCCTCGGGTTACCGGTTTCAGGTCAAGCAAGAATTAGCGGAGTGGGTAGGTAAACTCTGGGAAGAGCGGCCACCGCGCTACACGCGAGCGCTGCTCGAAACGCTTGCGCTCGTCGCCTACAGGCAACCAATTACGCGCGGCGATATTGAAGAAATTCGCGGCGTTGCGGTTAGCTCGAATATTATCCGTACCTTGCTAGACAGAGAGTGGATTAGGGTGGTGGGACAGCGAGATGTACCGGGCCGACCTTCGATGTTTGCAACAACAAAACAGTTTCTTGACTATTTTAATCTCGAAAGCTTGCAGCAGTTGCCGGCGCTATCAGAGATACGCGATATCGACGGTGGTGCGAAGGATTTAGGTTTTGAGGCAGAACTTGCTGCGGCTCGTGTGTTGGAGATGCCAGAGAATGCTGAAGACGATGCCAGCATAGAATTAAGCGATGACGAGAAAGCGGAGATGCTCGCCGAGGAGGAAGCCATCGCGCTCTCGCAGAAACCTCTTGATGAGATTCTCCATCCTAATGGGCGACCTGAATTGCAGGGCGAAGAGGATGGGGATGAAGAAGAGGATGCCGAAGAGAATGACGATTTCGCTGAGATAGACGAAGCACTCGCAGCCCTAGAACAAGACCTTGGCGGCGATCCTTCGCGCTTAGGGGAGGCAATTGCCGGCGAGAGAAATGAAGGACAACTGAGTTCCGAAGAATCCGAGGGCGGATCTGATGATGCCGTCCCAACCGAGTAGATTGTATGTCTGAAAAATTACAAAAAGTCATGGCGCGCGCAGGATTTGCCTCGCGGCGCGAGGCCGAGACGTGGATCGAAAAAGGGCGGGTTAAGGTCAACGGAGTTACTGCCAAGATCGGAGACCGCGTAGACGAAGACGATAAGATTGTCGTCGATGGGAAAAAGGTCGCAGCCCAGTTGAAATCGAATCATGAGCGTCGAGTGATTCTTTATAATAAGCCCGAGGACCAGGTGTGTACTCGCAAAGATCCCGAGGGAAGGCCGACTGTCTTCGACCGCCTTCCGCCGATTAAACACGGGCGCTGGGTTGCAATTGGCCGTCTGGATATTAACACCAGTGGACTCCTGTTGTTTACTACGGATGGCGAACTCGCGAATCGTTTGATGCACCCAAGTGCGCAAATCGAACGCGAATATGCAGTGCGTGTACTCGGCGACGTAAGCAAAGAAATGGTGCAGCAGATGCACGATGGCGTGATGATCGATGGCAACATGTGCAGGTTTACTGACATTCAACATTTTGGTGGTGAAGGCGTAAACCAGTGGTATCACGTGGTCGTTCTCGAGGGACGTAATCGCGAGGTGCGAAAACTTTGGGAGTCGCAAGGCGTGAAGGTAAGTCGGCTCAAGCGTGTGCGCTTTGGGCCCTTATTTATACCAAGCACGATTACGAAAGGACGTTTTCAAGAATTACCGCGCAAGGATTTGGACAAGCTCTTAAAAGTCGCCTACCCGCGCGTCGAAAAACCTAAAGAAGCGGAACCCGCTCCTCGCTAGTTCTGAGTGCGTGCCTAAGCCGTTTTCGTGCCGGCAGCGCTTCGTTAGCCTTCGAAGCCGCGCGCGTCCAACGCTTGGCCGTGATGTTTTTTCGCAGCAGGACTCATTAAGTAGAGATACAGTGGGAGCAATGATTCGGGAGTAGGCTGAGTTATTGGATCTTCTGCGGGGTAGGCGTCTCTGCGCATTGCAGTTCGTGTCCCGCCTGGATTAAAACTCATGACGCTGATCTCACTGATGTTGCCTACTTCTTCGGCGAACGTTTGCATCAATCCTTCGAGTGCAAATTTACTAATCCCGTAAGCCCCCCAATACGCGCGCCCAACGCGCCCAACACTTGATGAGGTGAAAATGACTCTTGCGTCGCTCGAGCCCGTGAGGGCGGGGACCAGTGCTTTGGTTAGTTTAAAGGGCGCAGTTACATTCACCTGCATTAATTTATCCCAGTCGCTGTCGGGATAGTATTCGATAGGGCTACGCGCGCCGAGTAAGGCGGCGTTGTGAATTAAGCCGTCGAGGGTGTCAAACTGCTCGCCGAGTGCACTAGCAAGGGTGGCATACTCTGCACTCGTCGCGGTCGATAAATCCAGCGGATGAATGATTAATCGCCCTGGGTAAGTCGCTTCGATTTCATCGAAAAGCGCTTCTAGTTTTTCCTGGCTACGGCCAAGTGCTATGACGTTTGCGCCGCGTGCGCAGAACTCAGCAGCCACAGCGCGGCCTATGCCATCGCTCGCGCCGGTAATGAGTATGTTTTTATCGTTAAGACAATCTTGTGCTGCATCGTAGGTAAAGGTCATGAGCGAAACTTCAGTAAGTTGAGAAGCCCAATAGACTGCTCGGGTTGGCTAAGGATGAAATCGGCAGGCCATTCGGCAGGATCGACTCCGTCGGCTAGGTAGCCATAGCTGGCGGCTATAGCAATGAGATCTGCGTTCTTCGCAGCCTGCATGTCACGAATATGGTCTCCAATATACACGCAGCGCTCCGGTTCTCGCTTTAACACCGAGAGCGCGAGAAGGAGTGACTCGGGATGGGGCTTTTTATCTCGCACGTCGTCTGGGCAAACCAAGACAGGGCAGCGCGTGAGAAGTGATAGGCGCGAAAGCAGTGCAGTCGCATAAAGGCGAGGCTTGTTTGTAACAATTCCCCAGGGAATGCCTGCCTGTTCGAGTGAATCGAGTAGATTTTCCATGCCAGGGTAGAGTGTTGATCGTGTCGACTCGATTTGCTCGAGATAGAGGGCGAGAAGCTGCGTATGGAGAGAGGCGAACGCTTCTGCTTTTTCGTCAATACCGAAGCCGAGTGCAACAAGTGCTTTTGCGCCATCTGACACGGTGTGAGTTATCACGCGGGCATCCAGTGGTTGTTTTCCCTGCTGTGTAAGCAACAGGTTAAGTGCGATGACGAAATCTGGCGCCGTGTCGATAAGCGTGCCGTCTAGGTCGAATAGAACACATTCTATGGACGTATCAAGATTCATGCGCCTCTTTCCTCGAGCGCAGGCTTGTCATAATAGGCGAGATAGTTCACGTCGAGATCGTTGCCGAGTGAATAACGCTTCGACAAGAGGTTGTAGGTCATGCCTCTCTGTTCGATCAGTGTTAATCCCGCGTCGCGTGACCAGCTCGCTAACTCAGAGGGGCGAATAAATTTGGCGTATTCGTGAGTGCCCCGGGGAAGCAGGTTCAAGATGTATTCCGCGCCAACTATCGCGAAGAGATACGACTTCGGGTTGCGATTAATTGTCGAGAACAACACTTGCCCGCCGGGTTTCACCAACGCGTAGCAGGCGGCAACAATCGCGCTGGGGTCGGGTACATGTTCGAGCATTTCAAGGCATGTCACGATGTCATACTGCTCGGGTTCTGCTTGTGCCAATTCTTCGGCGGGAATGCGCCGATAGTCTATGTCGAGTTTGCTTTCTAACTGATGTAGGCGGGCGACGGCGAGTGAAGCTTCCGCCATATCTATCGCGACCACATCGGCGCCCTGTCTCGCCATCGCCTCGGCGAGTATGCCGCCGCCACAGCCGATGTCGAGGACGCGCTTTCCTGCAAGGGTTGTCTTCGATGTCAAAAAGCCCATCCGCAGTGGGTTTATCTCATGGAGCGGTTTGAATTCGCTCGTCGGATCCCACCAGCGCGCGGCTAGGGCTTCAAATTTTTTGATCTCTAATTCGTCGACATTACTCATGATTGGTCCTGTGTGCGCTATGGCTAACTAAGCTGTTAAGCCTTCTCTGCTACGTGTTTTACGCGCTTCTGCCACTCTTGGGTTGTTCTTTTGAGTTGTTGCTCATCGATAGTTTGGAGCTTGCGGTCGCAAAGGAGGGCTTCGCCGCCACTCCAAACGTGGCTAACTTGGCTAGCTTGTGTCGAATAAACCAGCTGTGAGATAACATCATAGAGAGGAATGCTGTTGATGCTGCCAAGGTCTACAGCACAAAGGTCTGCGAATTTTCCCACCTCAAGACTGCCAATATCGGCGTCCAAGCCCATTGCCTTGGCACCGTTTATGGTTGCCATTGCCAATGCAGCGTTCGCGGGAACGGCGGTCGCGTCCTGCGCTACGGCTTTGCCGAGTTGTGCCGCTGTGCGCATTTCTGAAAACATGTCCAGATCGTTATTGCTCGCGCAGCCGTCGGTTCCGAGTGCGACGTTAATCCCATGACGCGCAAGCTTTTGAACCTCGCAAAAACCGCTAGCGAGTTTGAGATTAGACTCAGGGCAGTGCGCGACATGGCTGCCACTGCTGGCTACTAATTCTATTTCTTCTTGCGTGAGCGCCGTCATATGCGTGCAGAAGAGTCGAGGAGTCAAAAGGCCCAATGCGTGTAATCGTGCGAGCGGGCGAACACCGTCTTTAACTTCCGCATCGTCGACCTCGGTTTGAGTTTCGTGAACATGCATATGGACCGGCAAGTCTAACTCTGCAGCCAAGGTAGCGATTTTGCGCAGGGGGGCGTCAGAGACGGAATAAGGCGAGTGCGGGCCAAACGCAACATGCACACGGTCGTCGTGTCGGTATTGGTCGTGCAAAGCAGTGGTTTTTTTAATGTATTCGTCTGCATGCGATGCCCATCGTGTGGGGAAGTCCAGGACTGGGCACGCCAGTTGAACGCGGAGCTTGGTCTCGAGGGTGACCTTTGCGGTTTCTTCTGGGAAAAAATAATTGTCGGCGAAACAGGTTGTGCCGGATAGGATCATCTCGGCGGCCGCTAGGCGAACTCCTGCGTTGACGAAGCTGCCATCCGCAAGTTCGCCTTCTAAGGGCCAGATCCGTTCTTCGAGCCATGCCTGCAACGGCATGTCGTCACCGACGCCTCGGAGCAATGTCATTGCGGCATGACCGTGAGCATTAACGAGTCCTGGGAGAAGCGCATGGTTGTAGAGTTGCGTCGCGCCAGCAAGAGCAGCTTCTGAGAGCATCGTCTTCGCGTCGTTTGCTGGGAGGAGGTGGGTGATGCGCCCATCGGTCACGAACAAAGCATAGTTTTCGAGTACAGTCTGAGTCGGCACGACAGGGACAACCCAGCGTGCAAACACAACGAGGTCTGGAGTCAGTAGCGGGTTATCGGTCATCTTAATTCTCGTGGCTTGTGCTCGGTGATTTAGCGAGCGAGCAGTATAACCGTCATCGAGGCTTCCTGTCGCATGCAGGGGCGATATTACGCCGAATACAGCGCGATTTAGGCGGGCGAAATGGTGGCGTCTATGCTACGATTGCGGGTGTTTCGACGCTCTCAAAAAGGGCCTTTAAAAAACGGCAAGACGGCCGCTATAAATGGTGTATAGAGGCGCATAATTTTGCCGAAAACCAAAGTGTTAGGAAAGTTAAGTCTATGAGCGAGTTTGCTAAACAGGTTCTGCCAGTAGCGCTAGAAAGCGAGATGCGTGAGTCGTATCTTGCTTATGCAATGAGTGTCATTGTAGGAAGAGCGCTACCCGATGTTCGCGACGGCCTCAAGCCGGTTCATCGCCGCGTGTTGTTCGCGATGAACGTGCTCTCGAATGACTATAACAAGCCTTACAAAAAATCTGCGCGAATTGTTGGTGATGTTATTGGTAAATACCATCCGCATGGCGATACGGCGGTTTACGACACGATCGTTAGGATGGCTCAAGATTTCTCATTGCGCTATCCGCTCGTCGACGGGCAAGGTAATTTTGGCTCGGTCGATGGCGATTCTGCAGCAGCAATGCGCTATACCGAAATCCGTATGGCTAAAATTGCTCACGATCTGCTCGCAGATTTGGACAAAGAGACCGTCGATTTTTCACCTAACTATGATGGTACAGAGCAGATTCCTGATGTGCTCCCTGCGCAGGTGCCCAATCTGCTTGTAAATGGCTCCAGCGGCATCGCGGTTGGAATGGCGACTAATATTCCGCCTCATAATTTAACTGAAGTCGTTGGTGGTGTTATCGCCTTGCTCGACGATCCTGAGATTGGTATCGAGGGTTTGATGGAGCATATCAGCGGCCCTGATTTCCCAACCGCCGGTATCATTAATGGCAAGGCTGGCATCTTGCAGGCCTATCAGACTGGTCGTGGCCGCATTTATATGCGCGCACGGGCCGAGGTGCTGACGGATGAGAAAACGCACAAACAGACAATTATTGTCTCTGAGATTCCCTACCAGGTTAACAAAGCGCGCTTGATAGAGAAGATCGCAGAGCTGGTCAAAGAAAAGAAGCTCGAGGGCATAACCGAGCTGCGCGATGAGTCAGACAAAGATGGCATGCGCATCGTGATTGAATTGCGCCGCGGCGAGATGGGCGATGTAGTGCTGAATAATTTGTACGCACAAACACAAATGCAGAACGTGTTTGGCATTAACATGGTGGCCCTCGTCGATGGCCAGCCACGGCTTTTAACGCTGCGGGAAATTCTCGACTCGTTTATCCGTCACAGGCGCGAGGTTGTTTCGCGGCGCACCAGTTTCCTTCTGCGTAAAGCGCGCGATCGAGGGCATATTCTCGAGGGTCTCGCGGTTGCCCTAGCTAACATCGATGCGGTCATTGAACTCATTAAAAGTTCGCCCTCCTCAGCAGAGGCGAAAGTTAAGCTGCTAGAGAGATCATGGAAATCGGACAGCGTACTGGCGATGCTTGGGACAGTTGGCGCGGATGCGTGTCGCCCAGAAGGGCTAGACCCCAAATACGGCCTTAGCGGTGCCGATTACCGTCTGTCAGAAGAGCAGGCGCAGGCAATTCTCGAATTGCGTTTGCACAGGCTTACCGGTCTCGAACACGAAAAACTCATTAACGACTACAAGGCGCTGCTAGAACAGATCGCCGACTATCTCGATATTTTAGGCAATCAAACGCGCCTGTTAAGCGTGGTGCGCGGTGAATTAGAAAAAGTACGCGACGAATACGGCGATGGGCGCCGCACTGAGATTGTGGGCACGCAACAAGATCTCACTGTCGAAGACTTGATAACAGAAGAAGACCGTGTGGTAACTATTTCTAAAACGGGCTATGCGAAAACTCAGCCACTGAGCGATTATGCAGCACAGCGACGGGGCGGCATGGGCAAAGCGGCCGCCGCCGTGAAAGACGAAGATCTCGTTGAGCATCTATTAGTTGCGAGCACGCATGACACGCTGCTTTGTTTTACTAGCCGAGGCAAGGTTTATTGGCTCAAGGTTTATATGATTCCTATCGCGAGTCGAACCTCGCGGGGCAAGCCGCTTGTGAATATATTGCCGCTCGAAGAAGAAGAGCGCGTGACGAGCATGCTGCCGATCAAAGAATATACCGAAGACTCGTTTGTTTTCATGGCAACGGCAAATGGCACAGTGAAGAAGACACCATTGCCTAGCTTTGCACGGCAGCGCAGTGTGGGCCTTCGTGCGATCGAACTCGATGATAACGATGAGCTCGTAGGTACAGCGGTAACAGACGGCACGCGCGATTTAATACTGATGAGCACATCCGGCAAGACGATTCGATTCTCAGAGCAGGATGTCAGGGCGATGGGGCGAACCGCGCGCGGTGTCCGCGGAATAAGGTTAGGTGCCGGCCAGCGTATGGTGTCCCTAATGGTCGCAGATGATGACAAGCAAGTACTCACCGTGAGCGAGAACGGCTACGGTAAGCGCACGAAGTCGAGCGACTTTCCGCTGCGTGGACGCGGTGGACAAGGCGTTATAGGTATTCAAGCCAGTGATCGTAATGGCGCAGTGGTCGGGTCTGTTCAGGTCACTGACGCCGATGAAATCATGCTGATTTCGAGCAAAGGCACTATGGTGCGCACGCGTGTCGATGAGGTGTCGGTGCAAGGGCGAAACACGCAGGGCGTCCGGCTTATTCGCTTAAAAGAAGGCGAAAAATTAGTAGGGTTAGAGCGCGTAGACGAGCCCGCAGAGGAGTTTGTTGAAGAGCTAAACAGCGAACAGTCAGAAAACGATGAGAACAATGCCGACTAAAGCGGCGACATCTGTCGCCTATTTAGGCCCCCAAGGCACGTTTTCTCATGCGGCGGCTATAGCGTTCTTTGAACACCACCCTCGGTCAAGCACCGAGGCATGGCTTATGCGCTCGTCTGCAAATATCGAAGACGTGTTTGCCAGCGTCGAGGCAGGCGACTCCCTTTTTGGTGTGGTTCCCGTTGAGAATTCCACCGAAGGGGCTGTCAACAATACCCAAGACTGTCTGCTCACGACGTCGACGCTAATCGTTGGCGAAATAATCATCCCGATCGTTCATAATTTACTCGGTAGAGAGGGGTTAACGCGCGATAAGGTTCACACAATTGCCTCGCATAAGCAGTCTCTCGCTCAGTGCCGCGGCTGGCTAAGCAGAAATTTCCCTCACGCGGTGCTGCGCGAATGCGCGAGCAACGCGCAAGCCGCCGAGTTGGCGCTGTCCGAAGAGGGTATGGCAGCCATTGCAGGGGAATTCGCCGCACAGACCTATGGCCTCGACATACTGAGCGACTCTATCCAAGACCATAGCCATAATAGAACCCGATTTTTGATTATCGCAGCGGGTGAGAGCGAGGAAGAGAGAGAGAATGGACTCGAGAAGTCTCTGGGTCTACTTGCTGCGCATAACGATGTGAGGAAGCAGTCGCGTGATAGGAAGACGAGTCTCTTAGTCGCGACCGATAACAAGCCCGGCGCGCTTTTTAGAATCTTAGAGCCTTTCAACACACTACAGATCGACCTATCAAAAATTGAGGCGCGTCCCTCCAAGCTGAGAGCATGGGAATACGTGTTTTTTATCGATTTCATTGTCAGTGGGACGGAACAAGGCGATCACGGTATTGAGCAGAAACTTTTCGCGCTGCTCAAGCCTCGGACGACCTCACTGCGTATTCTCGGTAGTTATCCCCCAACGCTTCCCACAGAGGCTGAAAGCGACAGCGCGCCGGTTTTAGCTGCGCCAACCGACGCGTCTAAGTGATGCGAGTGAGCATGTATGTCTAGCCTCGAGAGCGCAAAGATACTGATTATCGGATTGGGTCTGATAGGTGGCTCTATTGCGAGAGGGCTTAAGCTAAACAATCCAAATCAGACACTCGTAGCCTGCGATAGCGATTGCGCTCAGCTAGAGGCGGCGTTGTCGGCTGGTGATATCGATGCTGCGTATGGAGTGGCTGACGTTCAACTCGCGTGTGCTGAGGCTGATCTTGTGGTTATTGCCTTGCCACCGCTCGCTACTGCTGCCATTCTTCCGCGCCTAGCATCTTTCTGTAATGATCATGCAATAATAACCGATGTCGCTAGCGTGAAGGGTAATGTTGTCGAGGCCGTTGAAAAATTGCCGATAGACTTTTCCTCGCGCTTCGTTCCAGGACACCCCATTGCAGGCTCAGAGAAAAGCGGTTATCTCGCCTCAAATGCGGGTCTGTTTGCGAAGCGTAATATCATATTGACCCCCCTTGCTAATAATTCCTCCGATTCGCTGCGGTTAGTGAGCGCGATGTGGCGAGCGCTGGATGCAAACATGCTAGCGATGAGTGTTAAGCATCACGATGAGGTGTTAGCGGCGACGAGTCATCTGCCTCACCTTCTCGCTTATTCGATTGTCGATGTGCTGGCGAAACAGGAAAAAAGCGGGGATATATTTCGTTATGCGGCCGGCGGTTTCGCCGACTTTAGTCGTCTGGCGTCAAGCGATGCGCGCATGTGGTCAGATATTTTCGTGGCGAATCGAACAGCAAGCGCAGAGGTTTTAGGTGCGATGATCGTTGAGCTTCAAGCGTTGAAAACGGCGCTCGAATCATCTCCTGATGAGCGTTTAAGCATGGATCTACGCACGCTTTTCGCTCATGCCAAAGAGACGCGAGAAGCCTTTATTAATACTCATTTCAAACCAACTGCGAATAATGCTATGAACGAAAAATCTGTCGTGTTTGTTGCCGGTCAGAGCGGTACGAGCGTTCCTCAAATAAAAGGCCGCGTGCGAGTGCCGGGCGATAAATCGATTTCACACCGGTCCATTATTTTCGGGGCGATTGCGAACGGTCGCACCGAGGTCAGTGGTTTCTTGGAAGGAGAGGATGCACTGAACACGGTCGCCGCTTTCCGTGAACTGGGCGTTACTATTATTGGTCCAGAGCAAGGAAAGCTGAGCATTATCGGCGTCGGCCGTGATGGTCTCGCGGTGCCAAGAAAGCCTCTTTATATGGGGAATTCAGGCACCGCCATGCGCCTTCTTTCTGGTCTGCTCGCGGCCCAGCAGTTTGACAGCGAGTTGACGGGCGATGAGTCGCTCACTAAAAGGCCGATGGCACGTGTCGTGGAGCCGCTGCGTTTGATGGGTGCAGTGATTGAGGCCGAAGAGGGTGGCAGGCCGCCTCTTCGACTCGCGCCGTCAAAATTGCACGGCATAAAGTACACGATGCCTATGGCGAGTGCGCAAGTGAAATCTTGTTTGCTGTTAGCGGGTCTCTACGCAAAAGGAGTAACCGAGATTTCGGAGCCGGAGATTTGCCGTGACCACACAGAGCGAATGTTAGAAGGGTTTGGCTATCCGCTTAAGCGTTCGGCAGACGGTATCACGGTCAGTCTCGAAGGCGGCCATCAGCTTAAAGCGACAACTATCGACGTACCGAGCGATATTTCTTCGGCGACTTTTTTCCTTATTGCCGCAGCGATTTGCCCTGGATCAGATGTCCTTTTAGAGCATGTTGGCATCAATCCAACTCGTATCGGCGTGATTAACATTCTCAAGCTCATGGGTGCCGATATCCAAGTGCTTAATCCGCGTTCAGTGGGCGGGGAACCTGTCGCGGAACTTGCTATCAAGTACGCGCCACTCAATGGTATTACGATACCCGAGTCGCAGATACCGCTCGCCATCGATGAATTTCCGGCATTGTTTATTGCAGCAGCAGTGGCTGAAGGCGACACGATTTTACGCGGCGCCGAAGAACTTCGCGTGAAAGAAAGCGATAGGCTCGCCGCCATGGCTGCGGGCCTCACGCTGATCGGGGTAAAGAGTGAGATGTACGCTGACGGGATTCTAATCTCGGGAGATCCGCAGGCTTGTTTTACTGCTGCTGAAATCGATTCGCAGGGCGATCACCGCATCGCGATGGCGTTTGCCGTCGCAAGTCTGCGCGCAGCGGGTCCCCTGAGAATTCTGGATTGCGCCAATGTCGCCACCTCCTTCCCTAATTTTGTTGAGCTCAGCGCCGAGCTCGGTCTGGAGATTGGCGTTGAGTAATGCTAGCCCCGTCATCACTATCGATGGCCCTTCGGGTTCCGGCAAAGGCACAATCGCTTCTCGACTCGCGAATCTATTGGGTTTCACGCTGCTAGACAGTGGTGCGCTTTATCGAGTGCTTGGTCTTGCGGCAGACAGAGAGGGACTCGCGCCGGGTAGCGATAGTGAAACGATAGCTGCGCTGGCTCGCAGAGTAGAGATAGGCTTTGGCAAGCCAAATGTTGATTCGCCTTGGGTCGAAGGGTCCGTGTGGCTTGGCAGCGACGATGTAAGCCTTGCGATACGCACCGATGAGGCCAGCGCGATGGCCTCTCAAGTCGCCGCCATTCCCGCCGTGCGGGCGGCGCTATTGCAGCGACAGCGCGATTTTCTCGGCGCGAACGGGCTTGTCGCGGATGGGCGTGATATGGGGACGACTGTTTTCCCCGATGCCGCTCTCAAAGTATTCCTCACGGCGAGCGTCGAGGCGCGCGCCGACAGACGATATAAGCAGTTGATAGGTAAGGGTATTGATGCTATTCTACCCGCCCTTTTGAGCGAGCTCGAGGAGCGAGATGCGCGCGATACACAGCGTAGCGCGTCGCCGTTGAAGCCCGCAGTAGATGCTGTCATCATCGATTCTACCATGATGAGTATCGAACAAGTTATGGCCCAAATAACTGATTTAGCTAGAGAAAAGCTAGATAGGTAGGGCTGAAAGATTGAATTTATCTGGTTGATTCTGGTTGATTCTGGATGAGAGACACGTATTTCCACAGTCTATAAAAAGCTTTGGCGGTGCACAGAGAGCAGTGAATTCGATAAGTCGACAGCCGGCACATCACCAGCATTGGTGGCGAGCTGTCGAATTTAGCAATAACACCGTCGCCGCTGGGGCGCGGAGAAGCGAGTCGAGTGTCAGGCTAAGCCTACCGACGACGAGCACAACTGAGATGGAATAAAGCATGAGTGAAAGTTTTGCAGAATTATTTGAAGCGAGCCTAAGCGAAATAGATATGAACCCAGGCGCGATTGTCGCCGGTACGGTCATTGATATCGATTCGGATTGGGTAACTGTCCACGCTGGCCTTAAGTCAGAGGGCGTAATCGCTAAGTCAGAATTCCTCGACGAGCAGGGTAATTTTGCTCTCGAGATAGGCCACATAGTAAAAGTTGCACTAGAGACAGTCGAAGATGGTTTCGGTGCGACTAAACTGTCACGCGAAAAAGCGAAGCGTGCAGAATCTTGGATGGAGCTCGAAGCTGCATACGAGAAGAATGACATCGTCACCGGTGTTATTAATGGCAAGGTTAAAGGCGGTTTCACTGTCGACCTCAACAACATCCGTGCATTCCTTCCGGGTTCTTTGGTCGACGTTCGCCCAGTACGCGACACACTCCACCTTGAAGGTCAGCAACTCGAGTTCCGTCTTATCAAGCTCGACCAAAAGCGCAACAACGTGGTTGTTTCACGTCGTGCAGTACTCGAGTCTGTTAGCACAGAAGAGCGTGATGCCTTACTCGCTAAGCTACAAGAAGGCATGGCTGTTAAAGGTATCGTTAAGAACCTCACTGACTATGGCGCGTTCGTCGATCTCGGCGGTGTAGATGGTCTCCTCCACATTACTGATATGTCGTGGAAGCGCATTAAGCACCCAAGCGAAATCGTGAATGTTGGCGATGAGATCAACGTGAAAGTGCTCAAGTATGATCGTGAGCGTAATCGCGTGTCTCTTGGCCTCAAGCAGCTAGGCGAAGATCCATGGTTGGCGATCAAAGGTCGTTATCCTAAGGATGCACGAGTTAAGGCAGTCGTCACAAACCTCACTGACTACGGCTGTTTTGCCGAGTTAGAAGAAGGCGTCGAAGGTCTTGTTCACGTATCCGAAATGGATTGGACTAACAAGAACATCCATCCGTCAAAAGTTGTCCAACTTGGACAAGAAGTAGACGTAATGATTCTTGATATCGACGAAGAGCGTCGTCGTATCTCCCTCGGCATTAAGCAGTGCTTCCAGAACCCATGGGATGGCTTTGCTGAAAAATTCCAGAAGGGCGACAAGATTGCGGGCGTCATCAAGTCGATTACCGATTTCGGTATCTTCATTGGTCTCGACGGCAACATCGACGGCCTCGTTCACCTCTCAGACATCTCTTGGGATGAAACGGGCGAAGAAGCAGTCCGTGAGTATAAGAAAGGTGACGAGATTGAGACTGTTATCCTGTCAATCGATTCTGAGCGTGAGCGCATCTCACTCGGCGTTAAGCAGCTTGGCGAAGACCCCTTCGCTAGCTTCACGTCAGAATACGAGCGCGGTAGTGTCGTTAAAGGCATTATCACTGCAGTTGACGCGAAGGGCGCTACTGTCGCAATCGCTGACGGCATCGAAGGCTATCTCCGCGGCACCGAATTAGGTCGCGAGAAAGTGGAAGATGTTCGCTCTGTACTCAAGGAAGGCGACGAAATCGAAGCGAAGATTGTTAATGTCGACCGTAAGACGCGTAACCTCAGCCTCTCTGTCAAAGCGATCGAGATGGATGATGAACGCGCGGCAATCAAAGACCATAAGAATCAGGACGTAGCAGAAGTCTCTCCTGGTACGATTGGCGACTTGATTAAAGCACAGATGGAAAAGAACTAGCCCTTCGTTCCTAAACGCTTCTCAACTCAAGGCGCACGAGATTGTTGCGTCCGCCTTGGGGCGAGGCTAAATTGAAAGTCGAGTTGTCAGCTGTATCAATTTCTCGATCAAACTTTAGTGGTAATTCTGCAAGTACAGGTACAGCTATGACCAAATCTGAACTCATCGAACGTATCGCGGGAAAGCAAACCCAGCTCTCAGCGAAGGACGTAGAGTTGGCCGTGAAAGGCGTGTTAGAGACAATGTCTCAAGTGCTCGCTGAGGGTGGTAGGATAGAGATTCGTGGATTCGGTAGTTTCTCACTTCATTATCGAGTGCCGCGTATTGGTCGCAACCCAAAGACCGGTGCTCCGGTTGCGTTGAGCGGCAAGCACGTGCCTCACTTCAAGCCCGGTAAAGAGCTACGCGATCGCGTAAACAAGGGAATGGAGTCTGGTAACTAGCTCGACCAACGTTGGACTCGATCACTCAGGTTACCTGATACTCTTTAAAAAAGGCAAAATCCTTAAGGTTTTGCCTTTTTTTTGCTTTAAATTTGCATCAGCTGCTTCGTGAATCAACCTCACCGAATCGTATTCCGCGCCGATAAGCTATGATAGACGGTGTCATGACAAGAGTTCACCGCTGGATAGATCAATGAGAAAGATTCTAAGAATACTAACGGGACTGTTTCTTCTCGCTGTGCTGATATTGAGTTTGGGCTTTATGAGCGCGAACGACACGCTCATAAGCCTATCTTTTGGTGCGCTGCAGTCGCAAGACAGACCTGTTGGGCTGTGGATTGCAGCTTCGTTTGTGTTGGGCGGATTGCTCGGTTTGATGGCGGGGTTAAGGCTCTTTTCGAGCCTGTTTGGACGCTTGGAAATCGCGCGCCTTCGCAGCCGGGTTGCTAAGCTCGAGGCTGTGAATGAGTCCATGAGTGAAAAAACGAAAGTGTTATCTAAGGAAATAAAGTAATCACGGAAGGCTGAGAGCCGGCTGCCGAATCGAAGGTTACGACCAGGAGGGAAATGAGTTGGAAAGTAAAATTATTGTCGCTCTAGATTTCGATTCGGAGTCAAAGACGCTCGCGTTTGTCGACCGCGTTGATCCCACCCAGTGTCGAGTCAAAGTTGGCAAAGAGCTGTTTACTCGATGTGGACCTGCGTTAGTCAAACAATTAGTCGCACGAAACTTCGACGTATTCTTAGATTTAAAATTCCATGACATACCCAATACGGTTGCGCATGCGGTTGCCGCAGCGGCAGACCTCGGCGTCTGGATGACGAATGTTCACGCCTCCGGTGGTCGTGAAATGATGGTTGCAGCGCGAGACGCGGTGGCGACATTGAACCCTGGCGATAGACCGCTTGTCATCGCGGTTACGGTGCTCACAAGTCTCGCAGCAGCAGATCTTCAGGCAATTGGTGTATCGGCCTCACCTGCTGAACAGGTGCTTAATTTGGCGCGCTTAGCTCAAGACGCAGGGCTTGATGGAGTGGTTTGCTCGGCTGCAGAAACAGCGGCGCTCCGCGCGGTGATGGGCGCCGATTTCTGTTTAGTGACCCCTGGTATTCGTCGCCAGGAGGACGCTGTCGGTGATCAAAAACGAGTTGTTGGGCCAGCCGATGCGGTCGCGAACGGCAGTGACTATCTCGTCGTAGGGCGACCAATAACACAGGCAGCCGAGCCAACCTCTGAGCTCGCAGCCTTTAATCAAGCCGTTTCTGGCGCTCGCTGAATCGGCTGCTAGACTTTTTACTGAAGAGGTCGCTTTCCGACCTCGAGTGAGGTGCCAGCAGCGGCCTACTCAATACTCAGTAAAAGGAGAAGGAAATGATTCTTACAAAAGAAATTCTGAGCTCGGATCAGCCAACGTCAGGTTTAGAGACGAGTAGTAGCCCTCGCGGGCAATATTGTTCGATGCCTTTGGGCGTTCTAACCGCGCTGTTCTTTTTGGCTTTAACGTCGCTTGTTGGAATTAATTCAGCATTGGCGCAGACAGATGAAACGGGTGCTTTGGCCTCCGCTGAAGCGGCTAAGTTGGATATTAATCTAGCAGATGCCGAAAGTTTAGCGGCAAGTTTAGTTGGCATTGGATTAACCAAGGCCCGGGAAATTGTTCGTTATAGAGAGCTACACGGTGATTTTGTTGCGATCGAAGAACTGGCGGAAGTTAAGGGCATCGGTCTTGCTACAGTTGAGAAGAATCGTCATCTTGTTTTAGTTGTCGCACCCGCGATGGACGGGTGTTAACCGGCTTTCATAAATTGAAAATCCGCAATATGCGCAGTAGCGTTTCAGGATGGGGGCGATTGACGTCATGTTTTTGTTTATCGTGTCGCTGAGTAGTTTCGCGCTTGTTGCTGTGCTGTCGGCGGGTGTGATTAGGTATGGGCCTCGCTTTGGGCTCTTGGACACACCCGTCGCTCGCAGCGCCCATGTGGCACCTAAGCCATTAGGAGGCGGTGCTGCGCTTGCTGCTCCTTATTTTCTCTGCGTGATCTGGTTCGTCGCGTCTGCTGCGATCTCTGAAAGCGCGCTCGCGTATCTAGGCTGTCTATTCATTGTGGTCTTAGGGTTTAGCGATGACAGATGGCAGCTTTCTTCTAAAGTACGGTTGCCAGTGCAGTTCATAGTGAGCTTGGCAGCGGTCCGAGCGATTGGGGTCGACTCAGTGGACTTTGGCTTCTTCTCGCTTTCAGAGCCGCTTACGCTAAGCTTGCTCGCAGTGCTATCGCTAGTCTGGTTATGTAATCTCACCAATTTCATGGATGGAATAGACGGGATCGCAGCCTCGCAGTTACTGGTAACGTCGCTAAGCTGTGTGGTGCTTCTAGTCGGGCTGGACGCGGCGGCCGGCGAATCGGGTGAGCACGATGTGGTGCTCACTCTGTCGGTCGTTCTAGCCGCATCAGCCGCAGGCTTCCTTCTCTGGAACTGGTCGCCTGCTTCGTTGTTTATGGGCGATGCGGGTAGCGGCTTTATAGGGTTCGCGCTAGGCCTTCTGGCGCTGGAATCTCTCGTTACGCAGAGAATGGCGGTGTGGTCATGGGTGTTGCTGCTTGGCGTGTTTATCGCAGACACAGCGGTGACACTCCTGGTTAGAATAATAAGAGGCGAGCGATGGTATGAAGGGCACTCGCAGCACGCCTACCAGATTCTCTCCCGGCGCCTAAATAGCCATCCGCGTGTGGTAGGGGGTGTCATTCTTATCAATATTTGTTGGTTGCTACCTCTCGCATGGGTGGCGGGTATTCTTCCCCATTACGGTGTACTATTTGCCACAATCGGCCTTGCGCCGCTATTGCTTGGTTGCTATCGACTAGGCGCTGGCAGGGCAGACGCCGGTGAGGCGCCGATTCAACTTAATTAAGGACGCAAAATGCAGGTCTATTCGATTCCTATTTCGAGACCCTTGAAGCGCGCCATCACCGGGTGCTGGGATGCCGTGCTGCTTGGTGCCTCGCTAGTGTTTGCGTACGGACTGTCTGGAGCGGCGTTTTTTCAGCAGGAGCAGAAGACGCTCATTTTCTTAAGCGTAGCCCTTATTCTCAGCCTGCTCGCATTTATCCGCGTCGGGCTCTATCGCGTTCTCGTGCTTTATATGGGACTGCAATCCAGTCTCCTGATAGCACAGTGTGTCACTATAGCAACCTTCATTCTCGCCGTGGCTTACAGCCTTTCCTCCGCACAAGGTGAGGCGCGATTAGCCATACTGCCGATTTTTTGGATGTTAGCGCTTTTGCTAATGGGTGGTTCTAGGCTACTCGGTAAATTATTGATTATCAGTTTGATTCAGAATTTCCGGCCTAAAGAGCCAGTTATCATCTACGGTGCCGGCAGCTCTGGTATGCAGCTACTGGCAGCGCTCCAAAGTGGCGACCAGTATCTCCCCGTCGCGTTTGTAGACGACGGGCATAAGCTGCTTGGCAGCACGGTCCACGGGGTCAGGGTGTACGGGCCCAACTCACTATACGAACTGGTCGAAGCCTTCTCAGTGAGACAGATTCTGTTGGCTATTCCTTCTGCGACACACGCCGAACGTAAAGAGATACTTAATAAACTCGAACATTTGCCTGTTCATGTAAAAACAGTCCCTGATTTGTTTGATATGGTCTCCGGCAAAGTTGGAGTTGATGAGATTAGAGATATCGATATCGAAGACCTCCTAGGTCGGGATATTGTTCCTCCGGACCCAGAGTTGCTCGGGGCTTGTATTAAATCTCGGTCGGTTTTAGTTACCGGCGCCGCGGGGTCTATCGGCTCGGAATTGTGCCGGCAAATTTTAGCAATCGGTCCGTCTCGTCTTGTGCTGCTGGATTCGTTCGAATACGGGCTTTACGAGCTTGAACAAGAATTGCTAACTAAGCTTGAGCTGATGCGGCTGGAGTCAAGTGCAGGTAATTCTGTCACATTGCATGCTGCCCTCGGTTCAGTGGGTAGCGAGAGCTTTGTGCGTGATGTCATGCAGCGATATAAGATTGAGACCGTCTACCATGTGGCAGCCTACAAGCAGGTGCCTATGGTGGAGAACAATATTGTAGAAGGAGTAAGAAATAATATTTTCGGCACGCTCGCTACCGCGCAGGCAGCACAGGAGAACGGAGTAAAGGATTTCGTTTTCATCTCCACCGATAAAGCCGTGCGTCCAACTAACTACATGGGAGCGACTAAGCGCTTTGCAGAGCAGGTGTTGCAAGCGCTCGCGCAGCGGGGAATTGAGACGGCAGCAGGAGTTGGCGATAGCGATAAAGCGCCCACGCTGTTTAGCATGGTTCGGTTTGGCAATGTGCTCGGGTCTTCGGGGTCTGTTGTGCCACTGTTCCGCCGGCAGATAAGCATGGGCGGCCCGGTTACTGTTACGCACCCAGAGGTTACCCGTTATTTCATGACTGTTCAGGAAGCGGCGCAGCTCGTTATTCAGGCAGGATCGATGGCGACGGGGGGCGATGTTTTTGTGCTCGATATGCATGACCCGATTCGGATCGTCGATTTAGCGAAAAAAATGGTTCATTTAATGGGCTATGATGTGCGCGATGAGAATTCTTATCGGGGCGATATCGCTATCGAATACACTGGATTGCGGCCCGGGGAAAAACTTTACGAGGAACTGCTGATTGGCGAGTCAGTGACGGGGACAGATCATCCTAAAATCATGCGTGCCGAGGAAGAGACCCTCAGTTGGCAAGAGCTTAAGCCGCTCATCGACAGACTTGCGCAGGCGTGTGAGTCAGCTGATAGCGAAGAGATAAGACAGGTTTTACTGTCAGCTGTTGCGGGTTTTAAACCCGAACTTGATTCTGAAGTGCAGGGAAGAAAGCAGGGGAGTCCCGAAAAATCGCTTGAGGCTGCACTCGAAGAGGGCGCTACTGGTGCGAAGGTCACCGCGTTATTCGGTGCTAGAGCGGGTAAGAAGAAGTAAAAGTCGATGCCAGCAGTAGAGCCGGCATCGATGGAAAACAATCCGAAAACAATCCGAAAACAATCGAGAGTAGGCGGCGTCAATTTAGTCTTGGCGAGTCACACGCGTCATTATGATCGGATCCACAGGGACATTCTGATGACCGCGCTTGTTGGCTGTCTTAACCGTGGCCATCGCATCAACAACGTCCATTCCCTCAATAACCTCAGCGAACACGGCGTAACCAAAGCCACGTGGCGTTTCATCTGTGTGGTTTAAAAAGTCATTGTCGACCAGATTAATGAAGAACTGACTTGTCGCGCTATCAATAACGTTAGTCCTCGCCATGGCGAGTGTCCCACGGTTATTAGGCGCAGCAGCGCTTGCCTCATTCTTAATGGTTTCGAATGTCGACTTTTGCACCATGTCTTCATCAAAGCCGCCGCCTTGTGCCATAAAACCAGGAATTACGCGATGGAATATCAGTCCGTCATAGTAGTTTTCGTCTACATAACGCAAAAAGTTCGCCGCTGATAATGGCGCTTTATCTTGCCAGACTTCAATTTTAATCGTGCCTTTGTTGGTTTCCATTACAACCACGGGATTGTCTTGGGCGCTCGCTATTGCTGAGGCGAATAGTGTGACTATAAACAAACTTAATGCGGCAACCATTTTGCGCATGTTGAGCTCCCTGATAAGCGTTTGATACGAAAGTTAGATGGCGATTCGCGCGCTACGCAATGGGCTAAGTAAAGCGTGCGTGAGTGTGCGCCGTGTACGCTAAATTTCTGCGAGAGCAGACTATATCGCACCTTATCCAAATCCTAAACAGTAAGAGCTACGATGAGGAATAATTATCCAGCGAAGCTCAGCGGGGGGGGATGTTCAGCATCAGGAGGAATAAAGGATAAGAAAGTCTAGTGGGAGAGAATTCGGATAAAGAGATCTTGCTTCGAAAGGCGTTGGTTGGAAATAGCTTGGCTGAAGAGACCCTAGCTGAAGAAACCTGAGCGAAGAAACAATAGTTGGAAAGAAGGGTTTGTGAAGCTCTCGCACCACTGGGGATGCGAGAGTTCGATTTCACAAAATTGGCTGCCCAACGTGGACTCGAACCACGAACCAAGTGATTAACAGTCACCTACTCTACCATTGAGCTATTGGGCAAAAATTCTACGGCTAATCGCGATCGATTCCCGTCGAACCGCGCGTATAGTAATGAGAAATGAGTTGAGGGTCAACACTCACTAAGCAGTTGATGCGATTCTAGTGTAGGCTACGTCCCCAATCGACGATTTGTCGGGCTATTTAGCCTTTTTTGTCGCCTGAAGTGCGTGTCAATAAACTCGGTAAAAGAAAAAGGATTTCTCCCCATCCATGAGCGAAAAATTTGAGATTCATTCACACTTCAAGCCCGCCGGTCATCAACCTCAAGCCATTGAGGGGCTTCTCGAGGGATTAGACGACGGTCTGCGTGCGCAAACTCTGCTGGGCGTGACCGGGTCAGGCAAGACGTTTACGATTGCGAATGTAATTGAGCGATCGCAAAGACCGGCTCTGGTTATGGCGCCGAATAAAACGCTTGCGGCGCAACTCTACGGAGAATTTAAGGAATTTTTTCCTAACAATGCCGTCGAGTATTTCGTTTCCTACTACGATTACTATCAGCCTGAGGCGTATGTCCCCGCGTCTGATCTCTTTATTGAAAAGGACTCCTCGATCAATGATCACATCGAGCAGATGCGGTTGTCTGCTACGAAAGCGCTTATGGAGCGATCCGATGTGATCGTTGTTGCTACCGTCTCGGCGATTTACGGACTCGGCGATCCTTCGGCTTATCTAAAGATGGTCGTTCATCTAGACCGGGGAGATAAAATTGAGCAGCGAACGCTGCTTAAGCGTCTTGCAGAGCTGCAATACACACGAAACGACATGGAGCTTAAGCGCGCGACCTATCGAGTGAGAGGCGATGTTATCGATATCTATCCAGCAGAGTCCGAAAGAAACGCTATTCGAATTCAGTTGTTTGATGATGAGATTGAAAAGCTGTCCTATTTTGACCCACTCACAGGCGCAGTGGTAAAGGAGGTGCCAAGGCTTACGGTCTTCCCTAAGTCTCATTACGTCACACCGCGCGATACCCTGCTCAATGCGCTTGATCACATAAAAGTTGAACTTAAAGATAGGTTGGGCTTTCTCAACGCTAATAATCGTCTAGTCGAAGCGCAGCGGTTGGAGCAGCGCACCAAATTCGACTTAGAGATGATTCAAGAACTTGGCTACTGCAACGGTATCGAAAACTACTCTCGATATCTTTCCGGCCGCCCAGCGGGCGCGCCACCCCCCACACTTTACGACTACCTGCCGAACAACGCGATTATCGTGTCGGATGAATCGCATGTCTCGATTCCGCAGCTTGGAGCGATGTTTAAAGGAGACAGGTCGCGTAAAGAGACTTTGGTGGAATACGGATTTAGATTGCCCTCCGCACTCGATAACCGGCCCCTAAAATTTGAGGAATGGGAGGATCTTACCCCGCAAATAATATTCGTGTCGGCGACCCCGGGTAAATACGAGGAAGCGAACGAGGGCGCGAGGGTTGAGCAGGTCGTTCGCCCAACGGGCTTGCTTGATCCGGTGCTTGAGGTGCGTCCTGCGACAACGCAGGTAGACGACTTATTATCTGAGGTCACTCGTGTGACCGCGGATGGCGAGCGCGTCCTCGTGACTGTCTTAACGAAACGTATGGCGGAGGATCTGACAGATTACCTCGCCGAGCATGGCGTTCGCGTACGCTATCTGCACTCCGATATCGATACCGTTGAACGTTCTGAGATTCTCCGTGACCTGCGTCTCGGTAAGTTTGATGTTTTGATAGGCATTAACTTGTTACGCGAAGGCTTAGATATTCCGGAAGTCGCCCTTGTCACTATCCTCGATGCCGACAAAGAAGGCTTCCTTCGCTCCGATCGCTCACTTATTCAGACGATAGGACGCGCCGCGCGAAATCTCAACGGAAAAGCGATTCTTTATGCCGATAAGATAACGGGTTCGATGCAGCGCGCGATGGATGAATCTAATCGACGCCGAGAAGTGCAGGTCGCTTACAACAAAGAGCACAACATCACGCCGATTGGCGTGAGTAAGCGCATTCTCGACGTAATGGAGGGCGCTTACGCGAATCCTGCTACCCGGGAACGAACAAAGGGTAGGGGGATAGCTGAGAAGTCCGGTGCCTATGCGCAATTAGACTTTAATGATCCGAAAGCGATTGCTAAGGAAATCACGGTACTCGAAGGGCAGATGTATGAGCACGCTAAAAATCTGTCTTTCGAAGAGGCGGCGCAAACGCGCGATCGCATCGCCGAATTAAGACATCGTCTGATCGCCTAACGATGTTCTTGGCTCGAATGGCTGGTCGAGACAGGGCAATGAATAGTGAGAAAAGGATCGACAGGACTGCATGCCATTCCGTATAATCTGCGATCCTTCTGTAGGGTGAAATAGGCGCGTAGCTCAGTTGGTTAGAGCGCTACCTTGACATGGTAGAGGTCACCAGTTCGAATCTGGTCGTGCCTACCATTCTACAGACCGCTCTCTGATCGTCGGTAAGATTTTCAGTAGGATCTTCAACGAGATCTTCCATAAAATCTGCACTGAGTTGCTCGGTGGGGTGTTTCGGGTGGAGGTGTCAGCGGAGTCTTTTTGATAGGGCTTCTCGAGAGCGCTTCGACACCCGCGCCGCAAGCCGCCGGAATAGTATTGATAGGCGAGCGACAGCACTTCTCTTACTAATAACTCCAACTCTTTAAAGTGAATCCCATGCTCGAAGTTACCTTGCCAGACGGCAGCAAGCGCCAATATGACGCAGCCTTAAGCGTTGCACAAATCGCAGAATCAATCGGCGCGGGCCTTGCCAAAGCAGCGCTAGCTGGGCGCATAAACGGCGAGCTAGTTGACCTCTCGACGATGGTTGAGCGTGATGCCGAAATAGCAATTATCACCGAGCGCGACAGCGATGGCCTCGAGGTCATCCGCCACAGCTGCGCCCATCTCATGGCGCAAGCTGTACAGCGTTTATTCCCGGCAGCTCAGGTAACTATCGGTCCGGTGATCGAAGATGGTTTCTTCTACGATTTCGCGTTCGAGCGTCCCTTTACTCCAGAAGATCTCGAGGCTATCGAGAAAGCGATGGGTGACATCGTCAAAGAGGGGCTTGAGGTTCATCGCTCAGTCATGAGCCGCGACGAAGCAGTGTCGATGTTCAAAGCGATGGGCGAAGAGTATAAAGTCGAAATTATCGAGAGTATTCCTGGCGACGAGGATCTTTCTTTTTACAAGCAGGGTGATTTCATCGACCTCTGCCGCGGTCCACACGTTCCGAATACCAATAAATTTAAAGCCTTCAAATTGACCTCGGTCGCCGGTGCTTATTGGCGCGGCGATTCTAGCAACGCCATGCTGCAACGAATTTATGGCACCGCGTGGGCAACGCCTAAAGACCTAAAGCAATATTTGCAGCGCATCGAAGAAGCAGAGAAGCGCGATCACCGCAAGCTAGGTAAGCAGCTTAATCTCTTTCATTTCCAAGAAGAAGCGCCTGGTATGGTGTTCTGGCATCCTAAGGGTTGGGGTGTTTATCAAGCCGTTCAGCAGTACATGCGCAAGGTTCAGAACGACAACGGTTATCTCGAGATCAATACCCCGCAGCTCGTCGATTACAGCCTTTGGGAGCGTTCGGGTCACGCCGCGAAGTTCTCCGATGAGATGTTCAGCGTTGAGTCTGAGAGCCGCATGTACGCGATCAAGCCAATGAACTGCCCTTGCCATATTCAGGTATTTAACCAAGGCCTCAAAAGCTATCGCGACCTGCCGATGCGCTTAGCCGAATTTGGTTCATGCCATCGCTATGAGCCTTCTGGCAGCATGCATGGATTGATGCGGGTGAGAGCGTTTGTTCAAGACGACGGGCATATTTTCTGCACCGAAGACCAGATTCAAAGCGAAGTGGCCAAGTTCATGGACTTGCTATTCGCCGTCTATAAAGACTTCGGCTTCGATGAGGTTATCCTGCGCTTGTCGACGCGCCCAGAAAAGCGAGTAGGATCTGACGAGATCTGGGATCAGTCAGAGCAGTCGTTGAAAGACGCGCTCAATGCGACAGGCCTGCCATGGGAATTGGTGCCAGGCGAGGGTGCGTTTTATGGCCCTAAAATTGAGTGTTCGTTGAAAGACTGCATGGGGCGCATTCTGCAATGCGGCACTATTCAAGTCGACTTCAACACACCGGGGCGCCTCGGCGCGAGCTATGTTGCCGAAGACAGCAGCCGAAAAGAACCGGTAATGTTACACCGCGCGATTCTTGGTTCGTTCGAACGTTTCATTGGCGTGTTGATAGAACATTACGCCGGCGCGATGCCAACATGGCTCGCCCCGGAGCAGGTGATTATAATGAACATCACCGACAAGCAAGCTGACTATGTTCGTGAGGTTGAAGCGAAGCTTGCAGCGAAAGGTATTCGGGTTAGTTCGGATCTGCGCAATGAAAAGGTTGGTTTTAAGATTCGTGAGCATGCAATGCAGAAAGTGCCCTATTTATTAGTCGTCGGCGACAAAGAGGTCGACTCTGGCTCGGTAGCGGTGCGCACGCGAGGAGGTGAAGACCTCGGAGTGATGACAGTGGATGACTTTTGCTCTCATTTGAGCGATGATGTCGCCCTTTTCGGCCGTACACAATCCGCTAGCTAGCCGGTTGTAGGTAGCCGAGTATTATTTTATCGAGCAAAATCAGTAATTTAATCTGATATGCGATATCCAAATTAATTGACACGAGGGATGAGCGTTCGCGCAAGCCATGAGGAGCAGTTCTAAAAAGCCCATAATTAATGAGCACATCGAAGCCGAGCAGGTCCGCCTAGTAGGAGTCGAGGGAGAGCAGTTGGGCATCGTGTCGATAGCGGAGGCAAGAGAAGCCGCCGCGGCGATAAAACACGATCTCGTGTTAATCGCACCAGATGCAGATCCGGTAGTCTGTAAGCTAATGGACTACGGTAAGCATATCTTCGAACTGAAGAAGCAAAAGGCTGCAAGCAAGAAGAAGCAGCGTCGGACTCAGGTTAAGGAGATTAAGTTTAGACCAGGGACGGAAGTAGGAGACTATCAGGTAAAACTACGCAACCTGACACGTTTTCTCGAAGATGGGGACAAGGCCAAGGTATCGTTACGATTCCGCGGTCGGGAAATGGCCCATCAACATCTTGGCATGGAACTAGTGAATCGAATCCGCAAGGATTTAGAGGAATTCGGTACCGTGGAGCAGGAGCCCAAGATGGAAGGTCGGCAGATCGTAATGGTCTTAGCGCCGGTCAAAAAGCGCCCGCAATAAGCTGAGGGTCAGCGTCTAGACTAGTCGAGTATGCTCGATTATCACTAGAAACTGACTCCCTTTGTTTGTGCAGGTATCGATACTTTTAGCCCCAAGGCAATGACCTATGGGAGCAAATGCGGAGTTAGACAATGGCTGGAAAGTTAAAAACCCACAGTGGTGCTGCGAAGCGGTTCAAGAAAACCGCCTCCGGTTACAAGCGTAAAAGCGCCTATAAGAGTCACATCCTCACCAAGATGACGACTAAGCGAAAGCGTCAGCTGCGCGGCACGAGTGCCGTTCATGCGTCCGACATGCCTGCGGTAAAACGCATGCTTCGCGAAATCTAATCTAAGGTCAAAGGAGATCTCACATGGCTCGAGTTAAACGCGGCGTCGTCGCTAATCGTCGTCACAAAAAAGTTTTAAAGCAAGCAAAAGGCTACTACGGTGCCCGTAGTCGTATCTACCGCGTAGCGGTTCAGGCAGTGACAAAAGCAGGCCAATATGCCTACCGTGACCGTCGCGTTAAGAAGCGTGTATTCCGCGCTCTTTGGATTACGCGTATCAATGCCCAAGCACGTGTTAATGGCATGACTTACAGCCGATTAATTGCTGGCTTAAAGAAGGCAAACATCGAAGTTGACCGTCGTGTATTGGCTGATCTGGCTGTTCATGATAAGCCGGCATTCAATGCGATTCTCAATCAGGCGAAAGCTAGCCTCGCAGCCTAATTCTGCGCTGAATCTCCTACCGGAGCCTCTCGTTCGAGAGTAGGGCACCGCGAAGAGTCTCACCATAGAGTCGAATTAAGATTCGACAAGGGCTGATTGATGGCAACTCCAGATAGCCTCCTAACAGAGGCACTCGATGCAATACAAGACTCTAGCGACGAAAAGTCGCTGGAGTCTTTGCGTGTCCATTATATAGGTAAGAAGGGGGAGGTAACCGCGCAGTTGAAGGCGCTAGGCCAACTTCCTGCCGACGAACGACCTGCGGCTGGCGAGCGTATTAATGTCGTCAAACGCGCAATCGACGCAGCCCTCGCGGCGCGTAAAACAGCGATCGTAGAGCAGAGCCTCAACGCGCAACTCGCAGCAGAAACAATCGATGTGACCCTCCCAGGGCGACGCCAGAATCAAGGCGGTCTGCACCCAATTACGCAAACTATAGAGCGCATCTCTGCCATATTCGCAGGCAGCGGTTATGAAGTGGCCGAGGGCCCCGAAATCGAAGATGATTATCATAACTTCGAAGCGCTCAATATTCCCGCGCACCATCCTGCGCGTGCGATGCACGACACTTTTTATATAGACCCTGCGACTGTTTTACGGACGCATACGTCGCCGGTTCAGGTGCGGGTGATGGAAGGCGGTTCTCCTCCTTTCAAGATGATCTGTCCGGGGCGAGTTTATCGCTGCGATTCCGATCTGACTCACACGCCGATGTTCCATCAAGTTGAAGGCCTGCTAATAGATAGAGACGTCAGTTTCGCCGATCTAAAAGGCACGGTAATCGAATTTCTCCAAGCTTATTTTGAAGCAGACCTTCCCGTGCGTTTTAGGCCATCGTATTTTCCCTTTACCGAGCCGTCGGCTGAGGTTGATATGGGGTGTGTGAGCTGCGGTGGAAAAGGCTGCAGAATTTGTGGCCACACTGGGTGGCTCGAAGTGATGGGTTGCGGCATGGTTCATCCTAGTGTGCTCGAGATGTCTAATATAGATCCAGAAACACATAACGGTTTTGCCTTCGGCATGGGTGTCGAGCGCCTGGCGATGCTGCGATATGGAGTAGGCGATTTGCGCACCTATTTCGAGAATGACCTTCGCTTCCTTCAGCAATTTAATTAGTCGTTATTGCCCTTGGTGGGAGTCGACCCCAAGGGTATTCGTTCTGCACGACCACCAAACGAATGTGAGTTCAACATGATTTTTAGCGAAAGCTGGTTACGAGAATTTGTCGATCCGGGCATGGCGACGGCTGAGCTCGTTGAAACGCTGACGATGGCAGGTCTCGAAGTTGACGGTGTAACACCCGCAGCTTCGCAGTTCAGCGGCATAGTGGTTGGGCGTGTCGAGAGTGCTGAGCAGCATCCAGATGCCGACAAGCTGTCTGTTTGCCGAGTAAGTGATGGCACGACTGAATTTCAAGTTGTCTGTGGCGCGCCCAATGTACGAGCGGGCCTGTTGGTGCCGTTTGCTAGGGTCGGTGCGGTTCTAGACGGCGGCGACAAGCCCTTCAAAATCAAGGCCGCTAAACTGCGAGGTGTCGAGTCTAATGGCATGCTTTGCTCCGCTGAAGAGCTCGGTCTTGCTGAATCATCGGACGGCCTGCTCGAGCTTCCTGAGACGCTTTCACTAGGCGCAGATATTCGATTAGCACTTTCATTAGACGATCAGCTTATTGAGCTAGACCTGACACCCAATCGCGGCGATTGTCTTGGCATGATCGGTCTCGCAAGAGAAGTGGGGGTTCTCGCTCGCACTCAGGTCAACGAGATCGACTATCCAACCGTTAAAATCACGACTGAGCGCAAAATTCCGGTAGCAACAGCCGCACCTGATGAGTGTCCGAAATACTTGGGTCGGGTCATTGAGAATATCAATATCGCTACCCCCAGCCCTTATTGGTTGCAGGAACGGCTGCGCCGCAGCGGGCTAAGAAGCATCGATCCGGTCGTAGATGTCACTAATCTTATGCTGTTGGAATTAGGTCATCCGATGCACGCTTTCGACGCCGACAAGCTGCACGGTACAGTGACTGCTCGATTGGCGAAAGAGGGCGAGAAATTAACACTCTTAGACGACCGCGAGGTTGTTCTTGATTCGGCTACCCTCCTGATAGCGGATGATACGCAGGGTCTCGCTATGGCGGGCATTATGGGCGGATTATCAAGCTCTGTTACGAGTCAGACTAAGTCGATTTTCCTTGAGTGCGCGTTTTTCTCGCCACTCGCGATAGCGGGTAAGGCAAGAGGCTATGGCCTGCATACCGATGCCTCTCATCGCTATGAGCGCGGTGTAGATTACGCGTTACAAGCAGGCGCGCTCGAGCGCGCAACGGCGTTATTGCTCGAGATAGTAGGAGGGGACGCGGGCCCTGTAAGCACTGCCATTGGCAATTTGCCGAAGACTCGGCAAGTACGACTCAAGTTCGCGAATGTTAAGCGCCTATTGGGCGTCGATGTGCCGCAGGCTGAATCTGTAGATATCCTTACTCGGTTGGGATTTGTTGAAGAGAGTTCAGACGCCGAGGGTATAGTGTTCACCGTGCCTTCTTTCCGTTTCGACGTGTCTATCGAAGCCGATTTGATCGAGGAGATAGCGCGCGTATTCGGCTACAACAATTTGCCAGAAACACCGGGTATGACTGCTCAGCGATTGCCAAGGATACCCGAGCGTATCCGTCCGGTCGCAGCATTAAAGCAGCGGTTGGTTGCCGACGGTTATCAAGAAGCAATCAACTACAGCTTTATCGATCCAGAATTAGTTAGTAGCGTCTGCCCAGAGAGCCAGACCGTAGTGCTTAAAAATCCGATCTCGGCTGAAATGTCCGTAATGCGCCCGAGCATCCTCCCCGGTTTATTGTCCACTTTGAGTTACAACCTGAATCGACAGCGCGAACGGGTGCGTTTGTTCGAAGAGGGCCTGGTTTTTGAGAAAGTGGCGGGTGAAATTAAGCAGACCCGCTGTCTCGCCGGGCTTATATATGGCAGCGCAGAGCCGATCAATTGGAATCAGCCGAAAAAGCCGGTCGATTTCTATGACATCAAAGGCATTGTCGAATCGTTAGCTAATAAAGGGGAGCATGCTGAGCCTGTCGAATTTGTGAAAAGCGAGCACCCCGCGATGCATTCAGGGCAATGCGCAGAGGTGCGTTTTTCCGGAAAGTGTGTAGGCCATCTAGGCGCTATTCACCCGCGTCTGCAGCGTCAGTTTGGCTTTGCGAGCGCTGCTTATTTGTTCGAACTGAATACCGAGGCGCTTGTTACGCGGCAGTTGCCCGCCGCATCTGTATTGTCGCGATACCCAGAAGTCAGTCGTGACCTCGCGATCGTGGTCGGTGTCGATACCGCCGCAGGCGATATTGCAGCTAGTATCCGTGCGAATGCCGGTAGTGACCTGACAGAGTTGACGACGTTTGATGTTTACGACGGCGCTGGTGTGGGTGAGGGTAAAAAATCCATCGCATTTGGCTTGACCTGGCAGCATCCTTCCCGCACGCTTAGCGATGAAGAAATATCTGCTATTATTACTAATTGCATCAAGGTGCTAGAGAGCGATTTTAAAGCGGAATTACGCATCTAAATTCTGCTTTTATAGCTTTAACGCTGCAGCGATTTAACATTTTTAGTGTGTTTTTACACAAAACAAACCGACACGAGGGTTTGATATGACAGACGGTGCACTAACCAAGGCCGACATGGCAGAACGCCTGTTCGAAGAGCTTGGGTTGAACAAGCGCGAAGCGAAAGAAGTGGTCGAGCAGTTTTTCGAAGAAATTCGTGCCTCACTTGAGTCTAACGAACAGGTAAAACTTTCAGGATTCGGTAATTTCGATTTACGCGACAAGAAAGAGCGTCCTGGCCGAAACCCGAAAACCGGCGAAGAAATTCCTATCAATGCGCGGCGGGTGGTCACTTTCCGTCCGGGCCAAAAACTTAAAGCACGGGTAGAGGGCTATGCTGGAAGCGAAGAATAACGACGAGCTGCCTGAAATACCGCCGAAGCGCTATTTTACGATTGGTGAGGTAGGCGAACTGTGTTTGGTGAAGCCCCACGTCCTGCGTTATTGGGAAGCAGAATTCCCACAGCTCAAACCCGTAAAGAGACGCGGCAATCGCCGTTACTATCAGCGAGGAGATGTTATTCTCATTCGTCAGATTAAAAGCCTCCTCTACGAACAAGGTTATACGATAGGCGGCGCACGGTTAAAGATGAATGACAAAAGCGAACCCGTAGCTGTCTCTGCGGTCTCCGATGTGGCGCTAAAAACAATCATCAATGAGTTGGAAGCTGTAATCGCCACCTTGTAGAAAAGATTAGGCCTCGCAGCGCTGTCATCTTTCCGTGAAAATAGTTAAACTCATGAAAAATCGGGGCGTAGCGCAGCCTGGTAGCGCACTACACTGGGGGTGTAGTGGTCGCAAGTTCAAATCTTGCCGTCCCGACCAAATTCTCCCTCGTGTTTCTCCGAATATCCTCTAAAGTTAATACCTCTCTAGCCCGGACCATCAAGCTTGGATGCGCGTAGCGCCAATATAGCTTCGGCCCTTTGCCTCGCCAGACACCGCTCTTCTATCTCGTCGATATAATCTAGAATCGCCTCTCGGGCACAGTATTCGATTGTTCGGCCGGTACTCATGGCCAGGATCAAAAGACGTGTTTCTATTTGCTGTGGCAGATCGATAGTGAACATGCTTTGCTTCTCTTGTTATGTTACGTGAGTTCTTTCTCTCTTACGGTTTAGAGAATGAGTCTGGGCATTTAATTTGTAACCCTTTTAATAGGTTTGCAGGCGCTTACCGACTACTTAGATGGTTTGTGCGCTTTGTTCGCTAGCCAATTTAGATCGAGCACCTAACTGATACAGACTGAAACTAAGTCTAGCTGTCGCAATTCTATGCGCAAGGTTACTGGTGGTTTACAGTGACAATGGAATTGATTGAGGCCAGCTGAGTGGTTCGCGATCAATATGAGGTAATGATCGTTACCATAAACCACTATTGGTAGTGTTATTGCGGTCATCTATCGTTTAAAATCGTTAATATTACGAGTCAGCAGATGCCTCGTCACTTGGGCGCGGCGATGTCGCTTAAGCCAGCGCTGCTCAAGTAGAGCGTAGCAACGAGCAAGGCGCTACTCTACAGTACGTTTAACTCACATCACGACAATAATAACTATCAGAATCAGAAAACGATGCGCCTCAAATGTATTAAGTTAGCCGGATTCAAGTCTTTCGTTGATCCTACAACAATCGATTTCCCCTCGAACCTATGCTCTGTCGTTGGTCCTAATGGCTGCGGCAAATCGAATGTAATCGATGCCGTGCGTTGGGTAATGGGAGAGAGCTCTGCGAAAAACCTGCGTGGCGAGAATATGACGGATGTCATATTCAATGGGTCCGGCGGACGAAAGCCGGTGGGTCAAGCAAGCGTTGAGTTGGTGTTCGATAATCATGATCACAAACTGACAGGCGAATATGCCAATTTTGATGAGGTCTCGATAAAGCGTAAGGTGGATCGCGACGCGCAGTCTACCTATTCGCTCAATGGCACCAAGTGCCGCCGTAAAGATGTCACTGATATTTTTCTCGGCACCGGCTTGGGCGCGCGAAGTTATTCGATTATTGAGCAGGGTATGGTGTCTCGGCTTATCGAGTCGAAGCCCGAAGAATTGCGCGTGTTTATCGAGGAAGCGGCAGGAATATCAAAGTACAAAGAGCGCCGAAGAGAAACCGAGAGCAGAATCAAGCGTACGCGAGAGAACCTTGAGCGGTTGTCAGATATCCGCGATGAGTTGGGCAGGCAACTCGCACACCTTCACAGGCAATCAGTTGCGGCTGAGAAATACGGTGAATACAAGACGCAAGAGAGGCAATCGACTGCTTTTTTGAACGCATTAAAATGGCAGGCATTAGACGTCGATATTAGGCAGAACAAGGCAGCAATTGGCGATCAGGAAATACGGTTAGAGGCGACTATTGCCGACCAACGCGAAGCGGATGCGAAGATCGAGCAACGCTTAGTCGATGGCACTGAGCTTGGCGATAAGCTTGGCGAGGTACAGGCGCGATTTTATAGCTTAGGAAACGACATCGCACGACTCGAGCAGTCGATCGAGCACCATCTTGAGCGCGCTGATCAAATGCGTTTCGATCTTAACGAAACTCAGCAGGCCTATGAACAAACGAAAGATGAACTCGATACCGACTTAGCTCGAATAGTCGAGATCGAAAGTGAACTCGAGGATGTGACGCCTGAACTCGATTCTGCACTAGAACTTGCAGCGGAATCGGCGGCTATTCTCGAAGAGGCTGAGAGTGGCCTGCGGCAATGGCAAACCGAGTGGGATGAATTTAACAAGGGTGCAGAACGTCCGAGGCAAGTCGCCGAGGTAGAACAAGCCCGTATTCAGCAACTCGAAAACATTGTACAGCGTGGGCTCGAACGCAGCCGGCGGCTCGAGGAAGAGCGCGAGCAGCTTTTACAATCAGACGAAGACGACACAGTTATTGAGGCCAGAGAGGAGCTCGCACTTTTAGAGGAAACCATCGAGACGCTGCAGGGACAAAGCCAACTCGCAGGCAGTGAAATTGCGCTGCGTCGGTCCGAATATGGTGAGTGCGCAGATCAGCTGGACGCGGCACGAAGTGAATTGCAAACGGCTCGGGGCAAGCTTGCATCATTAGATGCGCTGCAACAAGCTGCCTTAGGTCTGGACAATGAAGAGGTAAACGCTTGGCTTCGAAATAATGGTCTTGGAGACAGGCAGCGACTCGCTCAAAGCATCCGCATCCAATCAGGATGGGAACAGGCCGTCGAATCAGTCTTGGGCGAAACGCTCCAAAGTATTTGTGTCGAGGGGCTGGATGATATCGAATCGCTTCTCGCCGAGCTTCCAGAGGGGCGTATTGCCCTTGTTGATGTAAGTACCTTAGCGGTAGAGAATCTGCAAACGAAATTGACCTTGAAGCCGCTAGCCGGCTACGTCGAAGCCGACAGCGGTATTCGCGATTTGCTCCAGGGCATTTACGCGGCCGAATCACTTGCCGAAGCACTGGCGCAGAGGCAAGCCTTGGGCTCGCATGAGTCGATTGTGACGTTCGATGGGTTGTGGATCGGTAGATCATGGATTCAATTAAAGACCGCTGACAAAGAAGGCTCGATAGTGAAGAGGCGCGGGCTTATCGAAGAGTTAAATGAATCGATTGATGCGCGTCTTGTGCTGTCGAATAAACTAAACGAGCGTCAGGCCGAACTCAAAGAAGCCATTGCAGAAGCCGAACAAGCCCGTGAACAACTTCAGCTGGATATTGCTAATAACAGCAAAGCGTTCGGCAACCTCAAATCACAGTTGAGCGCACAACAAGCAAAAGTTGAGGAAGCAGGACTTCGACGTCAGAGGATCCATCAAGAGCTCGAAGAACTCAAGCGCCAGATAGAGCTTGAGCAAGAAAATATAGCGGAATCACGGCAGCGACTTCAGGTGGCGCTCGATTCTATGGAAGAGAATATCGAGGCTCGCGAGCTACTCGAGCACAGGCGAGAGCAGCATATGCGCTCGCAGCAAGAGTCTCGCGAAAAGTCGCGGCATGATAAGGACACTGCTCATGCTCTCGCGCTGCGACAACAAACGTTGCAGTCGCAGTTGCAGTCGACTCGAGAAACAATGGATCGAATGTCGTCGCAGGTAAAACGTAGCCAAGAACGTATAGAAACTTTAACCGCACAAATAGCGACCTCAGAAGAGCCCGTCGCTGACATGCGCTTGGAGCTAGAGTCGCTTCTCGAAAAGCGCTTAGAGGTCGAGCAAGAACTCGCACAGGCTAAGGCTCAGGTCGACGCTAACGAGCATGCCATAAGGGGTCTTGAAGCCGAGCGCAATAGTATTCAGGAGCGTAGTAATCAAATTCGCGAAGTGCTTATGCAGGCGAGGCTTAAAAGCGAAGGCGCTTCAGTAAAGCAGGAGTCCATTCTCGAGCAGCTTACTGACGCCAAGTTCAATCTAGAAGCGGTGCTCAATGCCTTGCCTGAAGAGATGGATATAGCGCAATGTGACACCGATTTGGAGCGACTCGCTAATCGCATTCAACGCTTAGGGCCAATTAACCTTGCGGCTATTGATGAATATGCGCAGCAGTCTGAGCGAAAAGTCTATTTAGATAAACAGAACGACGACCTCGAACGCGCATTGACTACGCTGCAGAACGCTATCAAGAAAATCGATCAAGAAACGCGCGCGCGCTTCAAAGAGACCTTCGACAAAGTAAACGCTGGTCTTCAGGCATTATTCCCTAGAGTGTTCGGTGGTGGCCACGCGTATCTTGATATGACCGGTGAAGACTTGCTCGATACGGGTGTGGCAATTATGGCGAGGCCCCCTGGAAAGAGAAATAGCACTATTCATCTTTTGTCGGGCGGTGAGAAAGCGATGACGGCGATCGCGCTAGTATTCTCTATATTCCAATTAAACCCGTCGCCGTTTTGTATGCTCGATGAGGTTGACGCACCGCTCGATGATGCCAACGTTGGCCGCTACGCAAATTTGGTCAAAGAGATGTCGAAGTCCGTGCAATTTATCTTCATTACACACAATAAAATAACGATGGAAATGGCAAACCAACTGTTGGGCGTCACCATGCACGAGCCGGGCGTGTCACGTATTGTGGCGGTCGATATTGAAGAGGCAGCAGAACTCGCTGCAATGTAGGGTGGCTTGCCTAAGCGCCTCCTCACCAGCCAAACTGAGCGTATGGCTGATGAGGGAAAAGTATTTTCGACTTAAGCCCGCAGTTGGCTAAAGATCTACTGTCACCTGGCTGATAACTCTTTAGATAATACTCTTTCATTAGCCTGTCTAAAATATCTTATGGATTTACGCGAACTCGTCATTCTAGTCCTTGGCCTAACTATTGTTGGCGTCGTCGTGAGAGGCCTTCTCGTCGCTTTGAAAGCGAGAAAAAGCCAGCTCAGGCTTGCGATCGACAAGAATATTCCTAAAGACATCGACCTCGAGGCAATCGAATTAGCGGAGCTTCCTAGCGGCGGCGCTCGCGTTGTTCGCCGCTCCCCCGATGAGCTTCATGCAGCGAACACAGAGAGTAAGGCTGACGCTCCTCTAAATATCCCCGTGTCAAAACCTGTGCCCGCGAGTCCAGAAATTCTGCCACTCGAGTTTGAAGAGTCATTAGAAACAGAGGGTTCTGAGGCGCCAGTAGAGTTTGAGGGGGCGGAAGAGTCTGAAGAGTCCAGAGAGTCTGAATGCCCTAAAGAGACAGAAGAGCTGCCCGAAGAATTGCCTGAAGAGCTGCCTGAAGAGCTGTCTGAAGAGCTGTCTGAAGAGCTGGCCGAAGAATTGCCTGAAGATCTGCCTGAAGAATTTCCAGAAGAGATAGCTACAGACTCAGCTCACACCCATACTTTCTCTTTGGGCGACGGCATTGATGACGATGACGACGAGTATTCTTCGATCAGTCTGTCCGCAGGTGACCGTATCGGAGGCAGAAAAGAATCGGCTAGAACGCCATCGAAAAAAGACTCTCGGGGTAGCGCTATCCTCGGCTCGTTGGGCGCTGCAAGCAGGTCGCTTGGCGCACTGGTTGCCAGCCGAAAGTCAGATAAGACTGTGCCTGACGCACCTGATGATACGCCACTTATCGAGCATACTGAGGCCAACACTGCTGTCCCCATCGCGGAATCCACAAACGATCATAGTGCCTTGTTTGAAAATTACGAACAGGATCAGAGCGCTGAGGCTTCGCCTAGCGAGGCAAGAGACATCATGCCGGAGAATGATAGCCCAGCGGTTACCGACTTATTCCCCGAAACCTTTGCTCAAGAAGCGGCGCCTGAGCCCGAAGTTCTAGAGCCGGACGCCGCGTCCCCCGCGCCGCTATCACCTAGAGTAAATGAGGTTAAAGAACAGGCAGCACCTGCAATTGAGGAGAAGCCGAAGGGCGCCGCCGTGGGTGAGGTGTCAGAGGTTCTCGTATTGAATGTAACGGCCAAGAAAGGCCGGTTAATCATGGGTGAGCGCCTACTGTCCTTGATGCAGGGACTTGAACTTGAGTACGGGGAAAGGAAGATTTTTAGCAAGCGAACAGACGACGCTGAAGGAGGCCCGATTCTCTTTAACGTGGCCAATATGTTGCAACCGGGTACGTTTGATCTGAATAATATGGAAAATTTCGCAACCGTGGGCGTCACGCTGTTTCTTGCGCTGCCTTCACCAATCAGCAATTTCGAGGCGTTCGAAGAAATGCTGCAAACAGCACAAGATCTTGTCCGCTCTATCGACGGAGAATTGCGCGACGACCAGCGCAATATGATGACCGGTCAAACAATAGAACACTATAGGCAGCGTGTACGCGACTTTGAACTGCGGCGCTTGCGTTCGCGAGCTGCTGCAGGGTGAGTGCCTCCACAGCAATCCTAGAAGAGGTTGCTTCGCTTAGAGTGCAGCTTGAGCGCCACAATCGTCTCTATCACACCCTCGATAGCCCAGAAATTACCGACGCCGATTATGATGCCTTGTTGGCTCGGTTAGTGTCGCTCGAAAAAGACTATAACCTCTTTTCTCCTTCTTCGCCGTCGAATCGCATTGGTGCCGAGCCGCTGCCGGGATTTACTCAAGTCGCGCACGAAATTCCAATGCTTTCGCTAGATAAGGTGTTTGGTGAAGAAGACCTTCGTGCGTTTGAGGCAAGGCTCCTCAAACGTATCGAAGTAAGCAGCGAGATTACCTACAGCTGCGAGCCAAAGGTCGATGGTGTTGCGGTGAGTTTGCTCTACGAGAAGGGACAATTGGTCCGCGCGGCTACCCGAGGCGACGGGACGATCGGCGAGGATATTACTCACAATGTGCGGACTATTCGAACGATACCTCTGCAACTTAGCGGCGAGGGCTATCCGGCTGTGCTCGAGGTTAGAGGTGAAATCTTTCTTGGCAAACTCGGTTTTGCCCAACTCAATGAGCAAGCGCGTCTAGATCAATCGAAGGTGTTTGTTAATCCCCGTAACACCGCCGCCGGAACGCTCAGGCAGCTCGATTCTCGACGCGCAGCCAAAGTGCCTCTGCAAATGTATTGCTACAGCGTAGGGCTGCAAGAAGGAGGTGATCTCCCCGACAGTCTTGGCGGAATTTTTGAGGCCTTAGCGGGTTGGGGATTGCCAACTAATCCGCAGCGCGAGGTCGTGGAGAGCATCGAGCGCTGCATTGCCTATTGCGAGGCACTGCTAGAGATGCGTAACGCGCTGGAATACGAAATAGATGGTGCGGTGATTAAGGTTGATTCACTGGAGCTGCAGGCAAGCATCGGTTCCAACGCACGCACACCTCGCTGGGCTATGGCCTACAAATTCCCAGCAGAGGAAAAGAGCACGCGCCTTCTAGACGTCGAGTTTCAGGTTGGTCGCACCGGCACGATTACGCCCGTCGCAAGGCTCGAGCCTGTTTTTGTAGGTGGTGTCACCGTGAGTAATACAACGCTTCACAATATGGATGAAGTAACACGCCTTGGCGTGAGAATCGGTGACGAAATTATTATTCGCAGAGCGGGTGATGTTATACCTAAGGTGGTGAGGGTGCTTGCTGGGTCTGTTAACCCAGCACCGAGAGCAATTATCGCACCTACCCAGTGTCCGGTGTGTGGCTGTGCTGTTGAGAAAGAAGGCGACGTGCTTATTCGTTGCAGTGGCGGGCTGATTTGTGGCGCACAGCGCAAAGAATCGATTCGTCATTTTGCTTCGCGCAACGCGCTAGATATCGATGGTATGGGTGAGCGTATTGTCGAGCAGTTAGTAGATGCCGAACTCGTTCGTGACGTATCTGACCTCTTTGTTCTCGAAGCAAGCACACTGATGAGTTTGGATAGGATGGGAGTGAAGTCGGCCGAAAAGTTAGTAGCCTCAATAACTCGGTCACTTCGAACGACTCTGCCTAAGTTTCTTTATGCGCTGGGCATTCGAGAAGTGGGGGAGGCGACAGCGCTGCAGCTGGCTAACCATTTCGGCGATCTTATGCTGTTGCAAGAGGCGAGTGTTGAGACACTGGTCGCTGTGCCCGATGTGGGCCCCATCGTTGCAGAGCATATAGTCAGTTTTTTTGCCAATCGTGCAAATATTGATCTTCTCTCAAGGCTCGCAGCGCGAGGCGTCTCGTGGCCTGCGATCACAGTGGTGAGTCCAGAAAGTAAACCGTTAGCAGGTCAAACCGTGGTTATTACCGGCACATTAGAAAAGCTCTCGAGGAACGAAGCGAAAGCCCGACTTATCGCGCTTGGGGCCAAAGTTTCAGGCAGTGTGTCTAAAAGTACTACTATTGTTTATGCGGGGCCCGGTGCAGGCAGTAAACTCGCTAAGGCAACAGAGCTGGGCGTCGAAGTAGCTGATGAAGCCGCACTTCTCGCACTGCTCGCCGCGTTAGAGACGACGTCAGATGCACCGAAGAAAGCGCCCTGATAGATAGAATAGTTCCCTGCAGGTTATTGCGCGAAAGCGCTCAAATTAGGAAATGATGTATGAGTTGGTGGGGCAAAGTTGTTGGTGGCACTTTTGGGTTTATGCTTGGCGGCCCACTCGGCGCCCTCATGGGTGTGAGTCTTGGCAACTATTTTGATGGAGGCCTTACCGCGCAGAGCTCTCGTTTAGGTTTAGGGGCGACCGAGCGGGTCCAGTCGGCATTCTTTACCACGACCTTTGCGTTGATGGGCTATGTGGCGAAGTCGGACGGAAAAGTCACGCGTGATGAAATAGCAATGGCCGAAAGGGTCATGTCTCAGATGCGACTAAACGCGCAGCAGCGAGAAGTCGCCGTTAAGCTCTTTAACGAAGGCAAGCGTCAAGATTTCCCGCTCGAAGAAATTCTGACACAGTTCAAACGAGAATCGTTCAGACGCTCGAGTCTTGTACAGATGTTACTCGAAATCGTTGCAGCAACAGCGCTGGCCGACGGAACCCTGCATGCGCAAGAACGAAAAACGCTCGAACTTATCGCCAGTAAACTCGGTGTCAGCAGGCCTCGACTCGATGCCATTTTAGCGAGAGTATCGGGACAGGCTGGGTTCGAAAGTGCAGATGAAAGTCGGTCAAAATTGTCAGCGGCCTACGCGCTTCTGGCTATTGAATCTTCGGCAAGCATGGAGGAGGTTAAGCGCGCCTATCGCCGACAAATGAGTCAACACCACCCTGACAAGCTGGTCGCAAAAGGCTTGCCAGAAGAGATGATCGACATCGCGAATCGTAAGACCCAAGATATTAAGTCAGCGTATGATCTGATTCGTAAGTCACGAGAAGGATAATCGATTTGGTGGGCTAGCCTTGCGCTATTGAGACTGTGACGCAATATGCTGAAGAACGCGCACGCCAATAATGTGCTCAACGCTGACTAGCTGCTCGGCAAGCGTCTGAGCGAATGCAGTGTCGGCCGAACTTTCAGCGATTAAGTCTATCTCTATACCGTCCTCTAGATAGTGCAAATCGAACGCGAGATCAGAATTGCGCGCCGTAAGCTCAGACCATCGCGCTTTGATTAACGCCGCTACTTCTGCCCGCGACGGCACTGAATTCTCGCCACCTAAAGGGTGGTCGTGATCTGGATTGCCCTGCGGGTCGATATGCGGGATTACCTCACTTATGTCGGTAAATTTTTGCCGCAGCCTTTTGCTCGCAGCTGCGCCTATCTGATGTCCCTCCGAGACTGAGATCCGTGGGTCGACAGCAAGGTGAACCTCGACAATAGCTTTGCCGCCCGAAAGCCTAGAGCGGAGGTCTGTAATGCCCCTGACCCCCGGTGTTTCCTCTAAACAGGCTTCGAACTCCCCGCGTCTTTTATCGGGTAATGCGCTGTCGACAAGTTCGCGCATGCTTTCGGCGCATAGTTCCCAGCCTATTTTGGCGATGAGAAGCGCAACGATGACGGCGGCCATAGTATCGAGCCAGACAATACCGAACTGCGCCCCAACGATACCGATCAATACAGCGACAGATGAAAGTGCATCACTCCTGCTATGCCAAGCGTTTGCGCGAAGAAGACTCGAATTAAGACGGTTAGCTGCTGCTAACGTGAATCGATAGATCCACTCTTTGCTAGCAATTGAGGCCGCTGCTATTAGTGCGCCAAAAACACCCGGAATGGCGAGATCATCTAATGTGGCGAATCGTTCGCTCGCATCATAGAGAAGTATTCCGGCCGTGAAAAAGAAGACAATACCCATCACGATAGTGCCGACAGCTTCGAAGCGGCCATGCCCGTACGGATGACCTCTATCGGGCGCTGCATAGGCGGTGCGGGCGATAATAAGAACAAAGATGTCCGTCGCTGCATCAGTTAAAGAGTGCACACCGTCGGCGACAAGCGCGAATGACGAGGTAAAAACCCCGCCGATTATTTTGCCCACACCAAGCGCGAGGTCTAAAGCCATACCGATGAGGGTGACGCGAATAGCTTCGGTCTGAGCATCTTGGTGTTTTTGCATAAGCTGCTAGGATCTTAATCAGGGGGCTAAGGTGGCTGGCATTATACAAAGAAAAGCCCGCGATCCGAAGATCGCAGGCTTAAGGCATGAAGGCCTATTTAAGGACCACCCTAGCGGCGGTCAATCTATCAAGGGAGAGATAAATGGCTCAAAACCCACAATTTTGAATACTATCTACCTACACTTAATAAGACCCCGCCTTCCTAGGAGAGTTCCCAACACGACAATAAATATTTTCTGTTTCTCAAAAATTGCTTAAATTATTGAAATAACTAGATTTTAATTACTTCCAACCCTTCTATTTTGAGCGTTTGTGCTGCATTAGCTGATGTAATTACCGCAACGCTTGGAGTGACGCCCAAGAAATAGCGCTCGGCGACTGCTCTGAGCTCATCAAATGTGGTGGCGAGCACGCGCTCTCTGAATGTCATGCGCTGATCGATGCTGCGGCCGAATACTCTGTTGTAAAAAGCGGCTTTAGCCTCACCCGCCGGCGACGAAGGTTTATCCATTGCGGCGATCACACCAAGCACTGCCTCTTCGAGCTGATTGTCGGCATGTTCGGTGTTAAGCAACCAATCAATGGATTTGGCAAAGTCTGTAAGCGTCTCTTCCAGCCTAGGGTCACGATAGCTGTAAAATCTAAACGACGCAGAGGAGCCGTCTTGGCTCGCACCGCCGCCGTATGCGCCGCCTTTCTCGCGAATTGCGCTGTGTAAGTAGCCATTGCGAAGGAATCCAGCAAGCACCTGCAGCGTCGGGTGATCTTTATGATTCGCCGGCACGGTCGGGTACGCTTGGGCGCAGAAATTGACTTGCGTCGATGTTGTCCATGCCTGAGCAACAGATTGTCTAATGGGCTCGAGCGTAAAATCATCGAGCGCGCTCTCGTTGCTTTTTGTCGCCCAAGCCTGAGCTACCGGCGCTGACAGCAATTCTTCGCACTCAGGTTCGCCAATGAGTAAAAACTGTCGATCCGCGGAGGTCACCAGCTCATGAAGCGTCTTAAAGCGTCGTAACAGAGCGGCGCGTTCTTGGGTGTTTTTGAGAGACTCGCGTATCTTCTTCAATCGAATCAGACCCGCGAGGCCTGCGTATTGGTGATTCATCTGTGCCGTCGGAGACCAGCCACTGCTCGCGGCGCTCATGGCGAGGGAATGCCCTGAACCTGTTATGCTGCTTAGCTTGCGGGTGGTGATTTGTTCGATCAGTTCGGCAATTCTTTGCTCTTCGTCGAAACGCACGCCCTCAATAGTTTCGGCCAGCAATTCGCTGAGGGCCTGACTGTTGGCGCGGAGGCATTTTGAGGAGAACGTTAGGGTACCTTGCACCTGCTGTTCATCGTCTTGATGGCTTTTGATGCTGCTGAAACAGTTTATGCCGCCGCAGATTTGCGCCTGCCAGGCCTGGGTCTGGGCATAGTCGCGCGCGCCAACACCGAGTTCGGTTACGCAACTGGTGTAGAGCGGGAGTATTTCGAGTAATTCTTGCGGCAGCGAAGGCAGCGCATAAACAACCTGCTGATAAGCGAGGCCATTAGTTCCTTGCCCGTAATAACTCAACGGGTCACCGGTTGCGAGAACCCTTACAGTTGGCTGCGGCTCCGATATCGTCGCTGGCACATCTTCTTTACCCACCTTAGGTAAAATTGATGGATCGTCTTCGGCACTTTGGCGTGCTTCAAGCGCGATGCTGCGGGCAACGATGGCGTCTATCTGTTTTGGTGACAGCGCGTCTTTTATCGCGGCGAGCTTTTCGCGCTCGGCGGTTTCCTTTCGCTCGGCGAGCTCAAAATCAGGGGTTAGGGTTAGCGTTAAGCGATGCTTATTATCCAACAGCAGCGTCTGGATTAAGTTGGGGATAAAGTCAGGGGACATAACCTCTTCGCGCAGTGTCTCAAGAACCGGATCAATGTCCATTAATTCGATCGGATCACCGCGGTGCATCGCACTGGAAAGGCCTGCAAGAATAAGTTGTAAACCGTATGGGTAACTATCGCCGGCAATTTCGCGGTGGCTAAGCTCAAGCTGATGCAGTGCAGCGAGTACATGCTCTTGGTCTATTCCCTCTTCGACGATTCTCTCGAGAGTACCAATAATCAACGCCTCCACGGCATCACTGGCCTCCGGCTCGCAGCCTTCGAGGCCCGCCATAAAACTCATTTCACGATTCGAATCTTCAAGCCCACACATTGGTGAGGGAGACGATCCCAATTCACTCGTTTCGAGTGCAGCGAGTAGGGGGCTTCCACTGTTATCCATCAAGACAGCGGTAAGCAATTCCGCTTTGAAAAGCTCTTCGCTATTGCTGCTTTTACCGAGCAACCAGCCCAACACAACATGCCCTTGCGGCGCTTCTTGTGGCTCGGCTGCAAAGGTTTCTTCCACTCGAATCGGCGCCGAATAACGGACCTCGTCCAAAATCTCAATTTTCTCATCAAGCAGCTCAAAACGATAAAGGGCAAGCGACTCGATTCTCTCCTGGTGCTCATGCGCTGAGATGTTGCCGAATGTCATGAACACTGCATTACTTGGATGATAATGCGACCGGTAAAACGCAGTGAGTTCTTCATAGCTGAGGCTAGGAATATCTTCCGGCTCTCCGCCACTGTTGTAGTGGTAAGTTGTAGTAGGAAACAAGTGCTTGCTTAGCGTCTGCCAGAGAACGCTATTGGTTGAGCTCATCGCACCCTTCATCTCATTATAAACCACGCCTTTGTATTGAAGGTCGGTTGTTGGGTCGTCGAGCTTGGCAAATTCGAGTCGATGTCCCTCTTGGGCAAAATCTAATTCATCAAGGCGCGAGAAGAAGGCCGCATCTAAATAAACCTCTAAGAGGTTGTTAAAATCCTTCCGGTTCTTGCTGGCGAAAGGGTAGGCGGTCCAGTCGCTGCTCGTAAACGCATTCATGAACGTGTTGAGCGAGCGTCGTATCATCATAAAAAACGGATCGCGAACTGGGTATTTCTCGCTCCCGCACAGTGCAGTGTGCTCGAGAATATGCGCAACGCCCTTTGAATCGCTTGGAACTGTGCGAAAACCAACGAGAAAAACGTTTTCATCGTTGCTGCTCGCGAGGTGATAGTGAGCCGCGCCGGTGACGCGATGCACATAATGCTCCATGGTCAGGTTTAACGAATCGATGCGCTCGCTGCGGAGCCAATCGAAGGCTGAGTGAGCCGCCCCGGTTGGAGTAACTTCAGTAGATCCATCGAGAGGCGGCTGTGTTGGCTTGTTCATAAGGTCTCGCTTTGGTCTTAACGCGCGCTGTGCGCAGTAATTATTCTGTGGTGGGTTGAGCGTCTTATTCTTTGGTTGTACGGTGGCGATTGGGCGCTGGTTTGCTCCGCTTGCCTTAAGTAAAATGCGTCAAGTTGGAGGCCGCTCTAAACTGAATCTGCCAAGCTTGCCCGAGCGGAATTCATTTAACAGGGCTTCTGATGCTTTATGCCAGTCAATACGGTGTCCTGCTTTTATGCAGGCGCGTGCTTTCGCTACTGCTTCCATAACAGACTCTGCATCATTCGCGTCTTGTGGAAGCTCGAATCGGGCAACAAGTCGATCGCGATAATGCAGTAACAATTCCTGTGCAAGAAACCAAGCGATGTCCTCGGCCTCGACAGCGGTGCTGCGTATTGTGCCAGTTGCGGCTAATCGATAAGCGCCAACTTGATCTTCTAATTTAGGCCACATAAGTCCTGGAGTATCGATTAGATGCCAGTGATCATCGAGTCTTACCCGTTGCTGAATTTGGGTGACTGCAGGTTCATTGCCGGTTTTAGCGAGTTTGCGGGCGCAGAAAATGTTGAGCAGTGTTGATTTACCCACGTTGGGAATGCCGCCGATTAGCAGCTGCTGCCGCTCGCCAATTTTGATGTCGTTAGCCAAGAACAGCTTACGCGCGGCTTGAATAATTTGCTCTGCATCGAGCAGCGATTCATGCCCGTTGACCAGACAAACTGATTTCGGCTGCGCGTTAAAGAATTTTGCCCACTGCTCTGTTACGAAAGGCTCAGCGAGGTCAGCTTTATTGAGTATACGAATGCGAGGATGATCAGCGCACAGAGCGGCGAAATGTGGGTTGGAACTCGCCTGAGGAGAACGTGCATCCAAGACTTCAATGACTGCCTGGGTTTTCAGCAGGGTCTTTACAACCTCCTTACTTGCCTTGTGCATATGGCCAGGATACCAATTGAGTGCCATCGTGCTTTCCATCTAAATTAATGTGCGAATTTGCAGCAGTGCAGTGTAGCTATCGATTGCGGTAAACTCCACCGCCTTAGCAGCTATTCTCCGGTTTAGCGGCGGCTCCGCTAGTTTATAGCGTGTCGTTTCGCTATCCTGCGGCTGCAGTGTATCTCCCCTTGTAAAGAGAAAGCGTCTATGTCCGAGACTTTTGTATCAGAAATATCCCCGTCCCTAAATGATGCAGGACCGGTAGCCGCAGCCATGAAGAGTGAACTGGAGACTGCCTTTACCCCTGCCTATTTACGATTTGAAAACGAGAGTAATAATCACGGTGGACCTGCGACGGATTCGCATTTCAAGCTGGTCTTGGTCGCGCCTGAATTCGAAGGGCTGCGCTCAGTGCAACGCCATCAACTAGTGTACAAAGTGCTCGCAAGCTATTTGCAGGCATCGGTGCACGCCTTATCGCTGCATCTGTTTACGCTGTCGGAGTGGGACGCGCGGAACAACGCTGTTGCTGACTCGCCTGCTTGTTTAGGGGGCTCGAAAGGGAGTTAAGCGTAAGCGAGTCGCAAAGAGCGCGTGCACGCCGGCCCCACTGATATCGTAGGTTTTAAGTGATTCAGGGTTTTGGGGCGTCTCGAACAGTGTTTCAGTCTTCATCGCCAGGCTATTGAGTTAGCCATAAGTCGAGTAAACTGGTGCTCATGATCACATCTTCTATTAAACAAGTTATGGCTAGTATCTGGCGTTACGTCAGATCGCCCTATGCCGCTGGCGCAATCTTAATAGCGCTAGGCGCTGGCGCCTCTGCCTTGTTGCTCCAGCAAAATGACATACCTGAACGGCTATCGGCTCCCGCTCGAGTCAGTGCCGTGGCGCCAGCGCTTTCCGTGCTGCCCGATTTCGCCTTAGTGGCAGACGTCGATGCGCGAAAGCAACAGTTCTTTGACTTTCTTGAAGCCTATGTCAATGCTGAAAATGCCCGACTCCTGCAGCGTAGAGAAACGCTCACGATGTTTGCTCGGGTGTTAGCGAACGGCCATAGATTAAGTCCATCCGAGAGAGTGAGTCTTGCCAAATTTGCCATAGATTATCGAGTTGATTTCGATTCTGATAGGGGGCAGCGGGGAGATGCTGCGCTCGTTGAACAATTGCTGCGGCGCGTAGATGCGATTCCCGTGTCCCTTGTGTTGGCTCAGGCCGCCAACGAGTCGGCTTGGGGGACTTCTCGCTTCGCTGTAGACGGCAATAATTTGTTCGGGCAATGGTGTTACGAAGAGGGCTGTGGCTTTGTTCCGCTAGAGCGTGCCGACAAAGCGAGTCACGAAGTCAGGAAATTCAACACGATCGCTGCGGCAGTATCGGCCTACTTTAAAAACCTGAATACGCACACAAGCTACCAGCATTTTCGTCGTATGCGCGCCCGCATGCGCGACCAAGAGAAAAATCTGGATCCTATTCAATTGGCCTATGGTTTAGGCAGTTACTCGCAGCGTGGCGATAATTACATCGACGAGGTCCAGACCATCATTCAACAAAACGACTTGCGGCTCAGAGACGATGGCTAGCGCCTTGCCTGCTTATTGCGGTTTGCTCTCGTCGAACCAAGGCTGAGAGAACCAAAAATACCGGCCTGAGCCGGTATGCGGCGCGGTACAGACATAATTCCAGCGCCTGCCTCGTTGCTTCGCGTTAGTGCTAAGAGTCGCAACGTTGTCTTCGCTGAGATCCACCTCCCAGGCTATCGCCATAGGGTCGCCGTCGTCGAAACAGGCCACTCTTGCCTGAGAATAGTCTCCCTCCCCAAACCTTACTCTTGCCGAAGGCGCAGTGAGCTGCGTCTGCGGCGACAGCGGCTCAAGCGTTTGTACGTCGAATGCGAGCGTAGAATATTTCAACGTCGCTCCCTCAAGCCCCGAATAGAGTCCAGCGAGTGGGAAGCGCGGCAGGGCGGTTTGCTCGGTTGTGGGCCCAACCGCACCGGAATTCTGGGCAAAGCCTGCGTAGCCAAGGTCTGCGAGCAGCCGCTTGCTGGCGTCATTAAATTCTCCGTAAGGGTAGGCAAAAAGTCTGGGCTGTGGCCCGAGCTCCTCGGTAATGCGCGCTTGCGCGGCGAGTATATCGACTCGCGCCTCACTATCGCTCAGTTCAAGTAATGAGCGATGTTCTGTCCCATGGTTGCCTATTACAACGGCAGCGCGGTGAAGAGTAGACAGCTGCTCCCAGGTCATATAACCGGTTTGTTGCCTATCTATTGGGCCTGTGCTGACAAAAACGGTAAAAGGAAAGCCGAATTCGCGCAGGAGGGGGAACGCCGTTGAGTAGATTGACTCGTAACCATCGTCGAAGGTAATCGCGACAGTTCTGTCGGGTAAATCGTCGCCATCATTAAGCGTCGTTAGGATCTGCGTGAGTGGCAGCACCGTGAAATTGTTTTCGGCGAGAAAGGAAAGATGGGCTCTAAAGGCCTCGGGCGAAAGGGATGTCGAAGGTGGGGTTGAGGCAGAGACATGGTGGTAAACAGAGATTACAGCGTTCTGATCTGCGAGCGCCACAGGGCAGACGAAAAGTGCGCAAAGCCAAAAGGCGAACGGTAGGTGTCTTGCTGTCTGGCCGTGTAAAGTCGCTGCTCGCATGTACTTGCCTTTTTAGAGGGATGGCTAAGGTTAGAGGGATGGCTCCGGTTAGAGGGATGGCTCAGGTGGCTAGGTGTCAGTGCGACCACTTCAACTCTGGGGTGCGCACCGCTATACTGTCCGAGTTGCGTTCATCGATGATTTTTGTTCGATGATTAGATTTTTACTCTAGGGAAGACCTAATGCTATTTTCCGGCCAAGCTATTAAAGCCTCATTGCTACCTTCGGGTATCGCCCAGCTAATCTTCGATCTTGAAGGTTCATCCGTCAACAAGTTCGACCAATTAACGCTAAAAGAGTTGGGTGAGGCGGTTGCGGCTATTGGCGAAAGCGATGCACGTGGCGTAATTTTCTCGAGTGCAAAGTCGACTTTTATCGTTGGCGCTGACATAACTGAGTTCACCGACTTGTTCGCGACAGGCCCAGAGGCTATTCGCACATGGATCGGTCGTGCTAATGAGGTTTTCAACGCGGTTGAAGATCTCTCTATACCTACCGTTGCTGCAATAAACGGGGTGGCTTTGGGAGGCGGTTTTGAACTGGCGCTCGCGACGGATTTTCGCCTTGCGTTAGACGCGGCCGTGGTTGGATTTCCCGAGGTGAAGCTCGGCATCCTGCCAGGCTTCGGCGGCACAGTGCGCCTGCCAAGATTAGTCGGCCCAGAAAAAGCAATCGCTTGGATTAGTCAAGGATCACATGTGCGGGCGCAACAAGCGTTAGCTGAAGGCGGGATCGACGCCATCGTAGAATCCGATGATCTTATCGCCGCTGCCGAACGCATGATCGAAGATTGCCTCGACGGCAGTTTAGATTACGTTGCGCGACGAGTGCTGAAAACACAGCCGGTGCAGAGCGCGCCGGATGCGCTCGCTGCGCTCTACGCTGTTGCCAAGCCGCAGGTGTTCAAAGCGACGGGGCCAAATTATCCTGCGCCATTGACTGCCGTAGAGGCCATGGAGAAAGGGGTGTTGGAGGATCGTGCTGGCGCGCTCGCCGAAGAGCACGAAGGGTTTATAAAGCTCGCGGGAACTTCGAGCGCTGCTAATCTCGTCCAAATGTTTCTCAATGATCAATATCTTGCCTCGAAATCTCGCTCGCTGTCGAAGGGCGTGCCTGCAATTAGCAAGGCGGCTGTCCTTGGCGCCGGCATCATGGGAGGCGGTATCGCCTATCAATCCGCGCTGCGTGGAACGCCCATTGTCATGAAAGATATTGCGCAAGCGGGCCTCGATTTAGGGTTGAGCGAGGCGGCCAAGTTGGTTGGCAAACAAGTCAAACGAGGTAAGATGAGTGAAGAGGCCGGCGAGAAGATTCTCGGTGGCATTACCGCAACGTTAAGTTACGAGGAGGTTGTGGGCGCCGAACTGATTGTCGAGGCGGTGATTGAGAACGAAAATATCAAGAAGTCGGTTTTGGCCGAACTCGAAAGCGCCGTCGGCGATGAGGTGATCATCGCGACCAACACATCCACAATCTCAGTCGATTCGCTAGCCGGTGCACTTAAAAAGCCAGAACGATTTTGCGGCATGCATTTCTTTAACCCTGTGCCTCTCATGCCTTTGGTTGAAGTGATTCGTGGCAAGGATTCGAGCGATGAAACAATCGCAACGACTGTCGCTTACGCGAAAGCGCTCGGGAAAGTGCCTATCGTAGTCAATAACTGCCCGGGATTCCTCGTTAACCGAATTCTCTTTCCCTATTTCGGCGCGTTTTCGACACTACTAAACGAAGGCGCTGATTTCAGACAGATCGATCGAGTTATGGAGTCATTTGGCTGGCCAATGGGTCCTGCCTACTTACTTGATGTTGTCGGCATAGACACTGCGGTACACGCGCAAGCGGTGATGGCTGCCGGTTTTGATCGTATGCAATTAGGGTTTGAGAGCGCTATCGACAAACTCTATGCGCAAGGTGATTTCGGGCAGAAGTCCGGTCGTGGGTTCTATCAATATACCGTGGATGAAAATGGCCGGCCGCAAAAATCAGAGAATCCTGAGATTGATTCGCTCATCGCGGGCATTAGCGCCGAACGTCGAGATTTCAGTGACGAAGAAATACGCGACCGGTTGATGCTTGCGCTCTGCTTAGAGACGGCTCGCTGTCTTGAGGACGGCATTGTCGAGACGCCTATCGAAGCCGATATGGGTCTCGTGTTAGGTCTTGGTTTCCCCACGTTCAGGGGTGGAGCGCTGCGTTACATCGATCAATTAGGACTGGCCGAATTCTGCAGGCTTGCCGACAGCTATACGAGTCTAGGCGCCATGATGGAGCCTACGAGTAAGATGCGAGAAATGGCTTCCTCGCAAAGTGTATTTTACAAATAAGAGTCAGGCTTCTGATTGAATTTACGGTCGAGCGGAACAGAAATGACAGTCACTGAAATTAGAAAAACTAAAAGCGATATCGATCAGGGCTTAAAGCTCAATCGAAGTCGAAAGAACTTGCGTCGAGATGTAGGCAAAGCGATCGCTGACTATACGATGATCGAAGACGGTGACAAGGTTATGGTCTGCCTGTCGGGCGGAAAAGATTCCTATGTGATGTTGGATATTTTGTTGAGTCTACAAAAAAGTGCACCGATTAATTTTTCTTTGCACGCAATTAATCTCGACCAAAAGCAACCTGGCTTCCCCGAGCACGTGTTGCCCGACTATCTTTCAGCGCTCGGCGTCGACTACTCAATTATCGAGCAAGATACCTATTCAATCGTTATGGATAAGGTGGAAGAGGGTAAGACTTTCTGCGGACTGTGTTCACGGCTCAGGCGAGGAATACTCTATAACAAAGCTGTGGAAATGGGTGCGACCAAAATCGCACTCGGACACCATCGCGATGACATTGTTGAGACGCTGTTTTTGAATATGTTCTACGGCGGCAAACTCAAAGCTATGCCACCTAAGCTGCTGTCAGATGATAAGCGTAACGTGGTGATTCGTCCGCTCGCCTATTGCAAAGAGCGTGAGATTGAACGCTATGCCGAGCTAATGGATTTTCCAATAATCCCCTGCAATCTCTGCGGTTCGCAAGACAATATGCAGCGCCAGAATATTAAAGCGATGCTGCGCGGCTGGGATAAAGAGCAGCCTGGCCGGGTCGAAACTATTTTTAGGAGTATCTGTAATGTGCAGCCTTCGCAGCTTGCCGACCCCAAGCTCTTTCCGTTTGGCGGGTTGCGCGCTGACTCAGCCGGAGAGTCGAAACTTTCGCTTGTCGAACTAGTTTAGGCAAATTATGGAAATCCCCCACAGTCAGTTGTCGAAAGAAGTCTTGGATGCCGTCATCGAAGAATTTATTACCCGCGAGGGGACTGACTATGGTGACAGAGTTATTTCACTCGATGACAAAGTGGAGCAAGTGAGAGGGCAGCTTGATCGAGGGGATGTTTTTCTCAGTTTCGACCCGCTCTCGCAAAGCTGCCAGCTTTTCCCGCGTGAATTCCGTGCGGCCTTGCAAAGTCTTGACGAGGAAGAGAGCTAATAGGACCCTGCGTGACAGCTGTCATAAGGCACGAGTGGTGAACTGGAAAAAGTTCGGTGGATAAGTAGATGAGCCAGAGTATCCCGAGCCTCGTGCCGGTAAAAAACGAAGAGAATGTTGTCGCCGATATAAAAGTGGATGCGACTGGGCTGTATTGTCCAGAACCGGTCATGCTGCTCCATAAGCACTTTAAAACAATGGCCGCCGGCGATATTTTGGAGCTTAACGCGACAGATCCCTCTACGACGCGAGATGTGCCTAAGTTCTGCGCGTTTTTAGGACACGATCTTGTTGCTTGTGAGCAGCAGGGTGAACAGTTTACGTATTTACTACGCAAGGGTTCGGAGTGAGCGGCACGTCACACGTCTATTTAATCGACGCCTCGATCTATATATTTCAAGCCTATTTCTCACCCTATAACGAGAGTCTAGATGAGTCGGGTGAAGACCTCAGCGCGTTCATTGGTTTTGCACAATTCTTACTCTCGCTGCAACGGCGTGAGCGTCCGCAATCGGGTGCGGTTGCAATGGATAACTCACTGTTCACAGGCTTTCGCCACGCGCTGAGCCCGGAGTATAAGTCCAATCGCGAATTGCCGGACGATAGCCTTGCTCGTCAATTAGACTTTTGTGCGCGAGCAGCGGATGCGTTTGGGTGGCCTGTTTATGCGAGCACGCGCTACGAGGCAGACGATATCATAGGCACACTCGCACTGCGTTCACGGTCATTTGATGAAACAGAGTCAGCGCAGGGTGTATGCATTGTCAGTAGAGATAAGGATCTCGCGCAACTCATCCGTGCAGACTCAGATGTCATGTGGGATTTTTCGGCAAACCGGCGGCGGTCACGCATCGACATCGAGCGAGAATTAGGGATTCCAACGACGCGTATTCCTGATTATCTTGGGCTAGTTGGCGATAGCGTTGACTGCATCGCTGGCGTTCCCGGTGTTGGACCTGTCAAAGCGACTGCGTTGCTTGCGGAATTTGGGTCGCTCGACGGTATCTATGCAAATCTTCACGCGGTTGCTGGGCTGCCTATGCGCGGCGCTAAATCATTGGCCGAAAAGCTCGAGCGTTTTGAAGCGCAAGCGCGGCATTGCAAACTTTTGGCGACCATTGTCGAAGAGCCCCACGACTGCGCTGAGCCTTTTGCTTGCGCAGCACCCGCTGAGCTTGTTTTAGCAAGGCCCAATTACGACAAGTTTGCGTTTTTGCTCGAAGAGGCACTCGTGCCCGCTGCGCTCAAAGTTAGGATGTCCGAAGCTTTTGCAAGGCTAGTCGAGGAGGCACCATGAAAGTTGTTGCTGACAGCGGCATACTCGGCGTAGATCGTCTTCACGGTGCGGTAAGTGAGCTTATTTTATTGCCGGGGCGTGACATTGATAACGCGTGTTTGTTATACGCTGATGCGCTCCTAGTACGATCAATAACACGCGTGGACAAGAGTCTTCTCGATGGCACTGCGGTAACGTTTGTCGGCACTGCAACCAGTGGAAGAAATCATATAGATGAGCAGTACCTCCGCGATGAGAGCATAGCCTTTGCCGACAGCAAAGGCGCTAATGCGTCTGCGGTCGTGGATTATGTCTTCGCCGCACTAGCCTATTTGGCACGCTTTCACGCCGATGGCGGTGCCTCTTTTGCTGGCACAACTGTTGGTATTGTCGGCGTTGGATGTGTAGGAAGCTTGTTAAACAAGCGACTCGAAGCAGCAGGGATCAACACGCTCTGTTGCGATCCACCGCGCGCGCTGTCTGAGCAGTCAGATGAGACTAGCCGATTTGTCGCCCTAGATAAAGTGATGGGGTGCGACGTGGTCTGTGTCCATGTGCCACTCAATAATGATGCAGAATATTCTACTAGCCAGTTGATCGGTGCGCGCGAGCTCGCGCTTCTGCCTGCGGGTGGCGTGTTGATTAACGCGTGTCGCGGAGGGGTTGTCGACGAAGATGCCGTTAGAGCTTACGCAACAGCGCATAAAACGTTTAATTATTGCTCGGATGTGTGGCGGGATGAGCCGATCGTGGCGCCGGAGATTGTCGCGGTCGCGCGTCTCGCCACGCCGCACATCGCAGGTTACAGCGTTCAGGCTAAGCGAGCGGCGACGGACAGGCTGCTCGCCGCCCTCCAAGAGCATTTTTTTCAATCCAATATTGTTGACCATGGGGATAAGTTAAACGCGAGAGTCGAGCCTCCTGCGCCTTTCATGAAAACCCAATCTCGAATGCGCTACGAGTTCGATGCAGCAGTGAGTGGCTGGGAGATCATCGCGGATATTTTCGATCTCAGACTCATTGACAGAGACTTTCGTGAAAGCACTGCAAAGGGGTTGTCTTCGGCGTCTTTTGATAGCTTGCGTAAAGCGCTTTTGCAGCGTCAAGAACTAGGCTGCTGCAGTGTGAGCCTCACACACGATGTGTCCGATTCCGACCGGCAATTGCTTGCTGCAGTCGGTATCGAGATCAATTGATCCGGTAGCTATCTAGCACCCTAGCTAGTTTCCCAATCGCCATGCGTAAATCCTCCTCGCGCGGCAAGAAAACAACTCTAAAATGCAGGACGTCGTCAACATTGAACGCGCTGCCCTGGACGAGCAGAATTTGTTCTCGCTCCAAAATGTCTAAAATAAGTTTCTCATCGTCATCGATTTTAAACACTGCTGGATCGAGTGCGGGAAACATATAGAGTGCGCCGCGCGGCTTTACACAGCTTACGCCTTCAATCTGTGTAAGGAGTTCCCAAGCAGTATCTCTTTGACGTCGCAGGCGCCCAGTAGGTAAAACTAAGTCGTTGATGCTCTGGTAGCCGCCCAATGCAGTCTGGACAGCAAGCTGCGCAGGAACATTGGCACAGAGTCTCATGTTGCTGAGTATTTCGATGCCTTCAATGTAACTCTTAGCAAGGTGTTTTGGCCCCGTTAGAATCATCCAGCCGGAGCGAAAGCCTGCGAGTCGATAAGATTTTGAAAGGCCATTAAAACTCACGGTGAAGACATCGCTGCTGAGTGAGGCAAGCGGAATATGTTCCGCCTCGTCGTAGACGATTTTGCTGTAAATCTCGTCGGCAAAAAGTATCAGTGAGTGTTTGCGAGCAAGTTCGATTATCCCTTCCAAAAGCTCTTTAGAATAGACGGCTCCTGTTGGGTTGTTGGGGTTAATGACTACTAACGCGCGTGTGTTAGGCGTGATTTTCGATTCGATATCGACAAGGTCAGGAAACCAATCAGCCTGTTCGTCACAATGATAATGGATAGGATTGCCACCACTTAGCGAGACGGCGGCTGTCCATAATGGGTAATCTGGCGCAGGTATAAGTACTTCATCGCCATTATTGAGAAGCGCCTGCATCGAAAGCGTAATGAGCTCGCTTACGCCGTTGCCTAAATAGATATCATCGATCTCTACATCCATAACACCTAAACGCTGGCACTCCTGCATGATCGCTTTACGAGCAGAAAATAGACCTTTGGAGTCGCAGTAGCCTTCGGCAGTCGGTAGATTGCGAATGACATCTTGGATTATTTCATCAGGGGCATTTAGCCCAAACACGGCTGGGTTGCCGATGTTCAACCTGAGAATGCGATGTCCTTCCTCTTCGAGCTGCTTTGAGCGTTCGAGTACTGGGCCTCTGATGTCATAGCAAACCATGCCTAGCTTGTCTGACTGCTTGATCTCTTTTGTCTTCATGTGCCTCTTAGACCCTGTTGCTCGTTTCGATAAGTCGTTTCGATAAGTTGCGCCGGCTGCGGAGAAAATCTCCGATTCGCTAAGTGGTGTTTGCTAACTAGATAGTCATGTCGTTTAGCGATAGGCTACGCGTCTCGAAGTGTAACGCAATAATTACTCTGCTCCCTAGCAACTTAGTTGCGCGGCAGCGACTCCTCTCGGGCTGTCGACGAAGTCTGAACCCGAGGCGGGTACTTACCGGACGAATACTATGAACGATGTAACCAAGAAAAATATCGGCGCTGACGAACTGCCTTCAACAGAAGCGGAGTGGTTGGAAAAACTTGGTCCCGAAGCTTTCGCTATCATGCGCAAGCAGGGGACAGAGCGTGCTTTCACGGGCGAGTTTTGGGACAAAAACGAGCAAGGGAGTTATCGCTGTAAGGGCTGTGGTGAGGTGTTGTTCCTCTCCGATACTAAGTTCGACTCCGGGTGCGGTTGGCCGAGCTTCTTTTTACCGGCCTCGGCGGCGCCAATCGAAGAGCGATCGGATAACAGTCACGGTATGCAGCGCACTGAGGTGGTGTGTACCGGCTGCAATTCGCATCTGGGTCATGTGTTTAACGATGGCCCGGCAGTAACTGGTCTTCGTTATTGCATCAACTCGGTCTGCCTCGATTTTGAGGGAGTCAATGGTCAGGACTAATACCGCCTCGAGGCTAGGCCCGAGCGCGCTGCTTTGCGTCCTACTTAGCGCTCTACCCATTGGCCTTGCCGCGCAGGACGCAGACCTCTTGCGCGGTGTCGAGCAACAGGTTGCATTAGGGCTTTATTACGCCGATGGCGGCTTTGGAGCGTTAGATAAGACGCGTATCACCTATCTTCCAGTAAGTTGGGCGTTGGAAAAAGGTGGCTGGAGCGGCCAGATCTCCGTCGCCAAGCTTCGCGTTGAAGGACCTGGCAACGTACTTGTCAATCTCGGTGGCGTAACGCGTGCTGTCGCCGCCGATTCGGTTCGCCGCTATTCGGGCACTGGTGATAGTTTGCTCGAGCTTGGCTATACCCACACGATTGGGATTGAAGATAGCAGGCTGCCTAGGCTATTCGGGGAATCCTTCTCGCTTGGCGCTCGCGTGAGTCTTAAAATTCCAACAGCCAGTGTGGAAAAGAATCTCGGTACCGGTGAGCGAGACGTGTCCTTTCAATTGGAGTCCTCTTTTTACCTTGGGGAGAACACTGTCTTCGCGACAGCAGGGTATAGTAATCGCGGCGACTCTGCCGTCTTCGCCGATATTGAAAGCTCAGGTTTTGCACAGGTTGGAATAGCGCGCAGGATGACGTCGAAAACAAGTGCGGGTTTGATTTATGACTACCGTGCAACCGCTTCGCAATTCTTCGGCGATGTGAAAGAAGTAAGCGTTTATGCTGGTTGGGAGTTGACTCCCGCGTGGTCATTGACTGCGCTTATGAGTGCTGGGCTGACCTCGGCCAGCGCCGATCGAGCCCTGTACCTCCAGCTAGCGCATCGTCTTTGATTTAGCTCGCGTGTGCCTTCGGCCCAGCCGATTAAAGCCCAAGCGGACGCACTCTTGGCGGTAGAATCGCGGCGCGCTGTAAAGGCCTCGCCCGCTGTAGAGGGGGTAACTGAGGCCGTCTAATGCCTGTAGCTCGCGCCATCTCTGCTATAGCGAGATTGTCACTGTTTTCGTTGTTCCATTCTTTCGCTGCTGCCGCGTCTGACTCGGCGGCCTTTGCCGCATTGGCATTTAACCAATTGGCGATGTCTTTCCACACGAGTGGCTCTGCTCGGTTACCTGACTCAGTCGGATCCTCTACTGCAGCGTCTGCTAGCGCGATGGCGCTTAATGCCAGCACTGAGTTGTTGTCCTGAGTGCTGTATTCAATTGACTCCGTAATACTTAGGCTCCCCGCTGATCGATGCTCGTAGTCGATTGCCAACGCTGTCATGGCAGTTTCTATAAAGCCCTCTATGCTCGGTGCCTGCGATAAATCGATCGGGTGCGCTAGGGTATTCACTGAAAGCGGCTCAGTATCCAGCACTCTCGCAACGATCGAATTCACACGGGTCACGCTCACAGGGGACGAAGTAGGTTTGGGGTCGAGGTCTGGACTCGTTAACGGGAGATAAGGCTCGTGTAAAACGACGATTTCATCATTTGACGCGCGCGAAGGGCCGTCTATCGCCAACTGGTCTGACGCTATCTCTAGGGGAGAGCCCTGTGGCGTAACAATGCCCAAGAAAGGACGAAGACCAGAACCGCCCAAACCTGTACCCGGCAGGTCTAGTATTCCAGTGCCCCCGACACCGCTGCCCTCGTCTCCGCCTCTTCGATCACTTGCTGCAGGCCTGAACGAGCCGAGGATCAGTAAACAAGCGACTAAGAGAGCTAGCACTAAGCGGAAAGGCAAAACGCTAATAACTGTGTCGACAGTCGTCAGAATTCGCAGGGGTGCGCTCTTTGCCTTCAGGTTAATCATCACTGCTAGTCTCGGCTTGCTGTTCGGAGGCGGTGTGGTAGTTAAATATACCCAGATTAAATCTAAATTGCTCTTGGCTTTTTGTCTTGCTACTAGCATCAGGCGCGCGGCCAGAAGCGAGTTCAGGGGACGAGCCGGAAGCTAAGGCGGGCGGGTTGTCCCTTTCTTGTAAGCTGTGAGCTCGAGAATTAATCTGAGTAAGAAGGGCGCTTGCCCCTTTTTTGGACAGCGCTGTGAGTTCGTCTAACGATTGAAGTGAGAGTCGGTCATAGAAAACACTGCGGTCGAAAAAAGGGGCGGTAGTACCCCGTAGATTGCTCGCGCCGGCCTCTAAATGGTCTTGAATATTGCGGCCGAAAAAATACGCTTTTTCGTCTAGGCCTTTCGTTGGAGCGAAGGCCTCGGTGTTAAGTGTTAAGTACTCGCCGGTTATGCTGACGATCTCAAGTCTTAGCCATTCGTCCAAAACGGACCGGGCGCGCATGTCTTTTTTACAAATCTTTTCGACCAATTCCTGAAAATCGGGGTGGTCGGCGTTCTCGGTGGTTCGAATGGCAAGTGGAGCGGGTGGGTTGCCATCAATCCCGCCTTCTAAAAACCGCGGGTTCGCAAGCCACTCGGCAACTAGGCGGGCGCCTAGTGAGGCTGTACTGTCGCTCGAGGCGTCGCCTAGAAAGCTCTTTGTTAGCTCGCCTTGCTCTTCGGGGCTGACGTTTCTAAGTCTGGCGACGTCTTTACGATGCACACCGGTTAAGAGGGTGATTCGACTATCGGAGATGCGCTTGACGGGTGTATTCAACTCCTCTTCCGCAACATCGACGTAAAGGTGTTTAAGGAGTGCGATAAGCTGTGGGTAGCCTATACCGTAATGAAGAAGCAGGCGAGCAATTGGCTTCAAGGCTTTCGCGATTGCAGCTAATACAAGGCTCGAAGCCTGTTGCTTGTCTGTGTTTTGTTGGGACATATGCTCAGTATAGTCCTTTGATAGTTCTGTAACAGTCCTGTGGAAAATCGTTTCCCAATCAGGCCTGTGCGGAGGCTGCTTCAGGTTGACGTGGGAAATATTCCCACGATACTATCCCTCTGTCGAGAGCTTTCCGCGCCAAGCTTTGCGTCAGACGCGGATTGGATGCGAATTGAAGGTCACACGGAGCGTTGGAATGACAATAAGTAACGAACGCTTGAAGGGGAAGACGCACCTCACGAAACTTGCTGTCAGTGCTGTAGTCACCTCAACCGCAACTAAGACTGGATGGTTAGAAGCCGAATTCAATACACTGCGCCTCGCTTCCTCACGAATACTGGCATGGAGTGAGTTCGGCTGTCCTGACGGGTTGCCAGTTCTATTTTTCCACTCAAACGGCAGTTCCCGCCTCGAAGCATGCCTCTTTCATCAGCAAGCCCGGCTAAGTGGCCTTCGGTTAATCGCCGTCGATCGTCCGGGTATCGGCAAAAGTGAGTTTTGCTTCAGCAACACACCCGAGCCTTTTGCTCATGACTTGGTGGAACTGCTCGACCATTTAGCGCTCACCAGTGTTTCTACCCTAACACTTGGACACGGTGCAGTGTATGCACTGGCACTGGCGCAACTAGACCCAGCTCGCATAAAAGGGCAGATAAGCTTAGGGGCTATACCCTGCGGGCCGCTGCTTACGCTTCGGGGGGCTAATGGGCTGCGGCCTTGGATGAATAGAGGGGTGGCAACGCTTGTTCGCCATGGTTGGACGCTGCGAGAGCTTTTAGATCGCAAGACGACGGGAAACTATATCGATACGCTGCGCAGAGAGCTTTGCAAATATGACAGGCGGGCTTTGAACAGCAGCGAGTTACGTCGCATTCTTGTGTTGGACAGGCGCGAGGCGCTCAGCCAAGGCTCGAGGGGCGTGGCGCAAGACGAATCTATGGGGTTCGCTCCGTTCGATTACCAGTTAGCCAAACTCACCCTTGATGTGGATTTTTGGCAAGGTCGAGGGGATGATGAAAGGGTAGGCCGGTCTTCTGTTCTCCTCGCTCAACAGCTGCCTAAAGGGCGGGCGCACATTGTTACAAGGCAGGGTTATTTCTTCTTTTTAGAGCACGCTACCCAGATACTTAATCGATGCAGTTCGATTAGGCTTGTGCAACCTGCCTCGATAGCCGCTTAAAGCATTGCTTAGTGCTGCTATTTTTCAGGTTTGAGCCGTGTTTGAAGCTTCATTAGAAGCGACTCAAGATTAGATTTCGCCTCGCTTGCATAGCGGAACGGGCCGACCTGCTCGCCTAGCGTGTTGCGGAAATACCACAAGCTGTTGTCCTCATAGACCTCGCCGACGCTGGCGCTCAGATCCTCAGAGTCACGGTTCTCGTCTTTTCCCTCGGTTGAAGTATTCATTGTGCCACCTTATTGTTTTTATGAATCCTATTGGACTAGACGGCTGTCCTCTACCTGTATTTCGCAGCCTTACTGGTTCCTGATTGTGTGTCTCATTTGAGTTATTGGCAACCCCGTTTTCCAACTTACGTCTTTGCCCACGAGACGGTGATTGAATAAGGCTAGCTGCTGTGGGAAAATCGCCTGCTTTGTAGAGCAGATCTACTACCTTAAACAGTTCCAAAGACTACTCAATTCATTAACTGCGAGAGCGCGGAAGCTACTCTTGTTCGGAAGAGGTTTATCAATGCAGGTTTCTATAGAAACAACCCAAGGTCTCGAGAGAAAAATGACTATCGCCGTGCCAAGCGAAAGGGTTGAGACTGCCATTAATGCGCGCCTGCAAGAGGCTGCGGGGTCGGTTAACCTAAAAGGCTTCCGAAAAGGTAAAGTGCCATTTAAGGTGATTAAGAGTCGCTTTGGTAAAAGCGTGCGCCAAGACGTAGTCGGCGAAATGATCAATCAATCGTATTTCGACGCGCTGACCCAAGAGTCTGTTAAGCCTGCCGGGCAGCCCTCTATTGAGCCTGGAAACTTGGAAGAGGGCGCTGATTTGACCTTCACGGCAACCTTCGAGGTTTATCCTGAGGTGACGCTACCCGATTTCAGCGCACTTGAAGTGTCGCGATTAGGCGCGGATATCGGCGATGCCGATATCGAAGAGATGATCGAAACATTGCGCAAGCAGCGCCAAACATGGGAAACCGTTGAGCGTGCTGCAGCAGATACAGATCGGGTAAATATCGACTATAACGGCAAGCTCGACGGCGAAGAATTTCAGGGCGGTAAAGCGGCGGGCACAGATTTGGTCATCGGCTCTGAGCGCATGATACCGGGCTTTGAAGCCGGTCTCATTGGCAAATCTGCTGGCGACGCATTTACGCTGTCTCTCAATTTTCCAGACGAATACCACAACGCCGAATTGGCCGGTAAAGCGGTCGAGTTCGACATGGTGCTCAATAGCGTCAGCGAGCAGGTGCTACCTGCGGTAGACGAAGAGTTTTTCAAAAGCTTCGGGGTTGAAGAAGGCGGCAATGAGGCCTTTCGCGAAGAAGTTGCAAACAATATGAAGCGCGAGCTCAAAGCGGCTAGCCGCAATAAGCTTAAAGCACAGGTCATGGACAAGCTCATCGAAATCGTCGAGCTTGACGTGCCTTCGGCACTAATCGCAGCTGAAATACAGCAGCTTAAAGCGCAAGCACTCCAGCAAATGGGCGGTGGGGCGAATTTAGACCCAAGTATGCTCCCAGACGAGCTATTTACTGAACAGGCATCGCGTCGGGTTAAGCTCGGATTGGTGCTTGGTGAGGTAATGCAGACTCAAAACCTAAAGGCAGATCCTGCTAAAGTCCGTGAGACAATCGAAGAGCTTGCGGCTACCTACGAGTCACCCGAAGAGGTGATCAATTGGTATTACGGCAATCAAGAACAGCTATCGGCAATCGAAAGTTCTGTAGTTGAAGATCAGGTATTCGATTACATACTCGACGCGGCAAAAGTTGAAGACAAGACAGTTTCTTACCAGGAAGTCATTAAACCTGAGCAAAGGCAGTCTGAAAGCGCCGACGCGGAGTAATATGTTTGACAAAACGAGGCCGCGCCACTTGCCGTAGCCTCGCCTTTAGACTCGAAGGACATCACTATGCCTACTAGCTTTGAACAACCCTCCGCCGCCTTAGTTCCTATGGTGGTTGAGCAGACTGCGCGCGGCGAGCGGTCATATGATATTTACTCACGTTTGCTAAAAGACAGAGTGATTTTCTTAACAGGGCAAGTCGAAGACCATATGGCAAATCTGGTCGTGGCACAGCTGCTGTTTTTAGAGTCCGAAAACCCTGATAAGGATATTCACCTGTATATCAATTCGCCAGGCGGATCTGTGACAGCCGGGTTATCGATCTATGACACAATGCAGTTTATTAAGCCTGATGTGAGCACTATGTGTATCGGTCAGGCTGCCAGCATGGGTGCCATGCTGTTGTCAGGTGGAGCTAAGGGCAAGCGTCTCGCGCTGCCACATTCGCGCATGATGATCCATCAGCCAAGTGGCGGTGCGCAAGGGCAAGCCTCAGATATAGAAATACAGGCTAATGAAATCATCAAGATACGTAAGAGACTTAATGTTTTGATGGCAGAGCACACCGGCCAGGACGAAGAAAGAATTGCTAAAGATACCGAGCGCGATAATTTCATGAGTGCCGATGAAGCGTGTGAATACGGCCTTGTCGATAAAGTTATTGGACGACGCGAAGATAAAAAGACATTAGCAGGCGTTTAACGCCTAACTCACGATTGCAAAGTTGAGCATTTTTTATGTCAGACGACGATTTTAATAAGCCAGACGATGGCGGCAAACTGCTTTACTGCTCGTTCTGTGCTAAAAGCCAGCAAGAAGTTAAGAAGTTGATTGCCGGGCCTTCCGTTTTTGTTTGTGACGAATGCGTAGAGCTTTGTAACGATATCATTAAGGAAGAGGTGCAGGAGCGCGAATCAGACTCGAAAGCAAGAAAGCTGCCGGTCCCTAAAGAGATTAAAGAGACGCTCGACGAGTACGTTATAGGCCAGGATGCAGCGAAAAAGGTGCTGGCTGTCGCAGTATATAACCACTACAAACGACTCAACTACGAAAGCGCCAAGGGCGATGTCGAATTAGGGAAAAGCAATATTCTCATGGTGGGTCCGACGGGTACCGGCAAGACTCTGCTTGCTGAGACGCTCGCACGCATGCTTGATGTGCCTTTTACGATTGCCGACGCAACAACCCTTACCGAGGCCGGTTACGTAGGCGAGGATGTTGAAAATATCATCCAAAAGTTGCTGCAGAAATGCGACTACGACGTAGACAAAGCGCAGATTGGTATCGTCTACATCGACGAAATAGACAAGATTTCGCGTAAGTCAGACAATCCTTCTATTACGCGCGACGTGTCAGGAGAAGGCGTGCAGCAGGCGCTTTTGAAGCTTATTGAGGGCACTGTCGCCTCGGTGCCTCCGCAAGGCGGCCGTAAGCATCCGCAGCAAGAGTTCCTTCAAGTCGACACGTCCAACATTCTGTTTATTTGTGGCGGCGCCTTCGCGGGGCTCGACAGGATTATTCTCGACCGTTCGCATAAAAGCGGTATCGGTTTCTCCGCTGAAGTGCGCTCAAAAGAAACAGAAGATAAGGTCGGAGAAGCGCTGCGCAGCGTAGAACCTGAAGATCTCGTCAAGTACGGCCTGATCCCGGAGTTCGTAGGCCGTCTGCCAATGATTGCGACGCTCGAGGAATTAGATCTAGATGCGTTAGTTCGTATTCTAAATGAGCCCAAAAATTCGCTTACAAAGCAGTACACAAAGCTCTTCGAGATGGAGAACGTAGAGATACAGTTCCGTGATGATGCGCTGCGCGCAATCGCCAAGAAGGCGAAAGAGCGTAAGACAGGCGCACGGGGCCTGCGTTCGATAATGGAATCGGTGCTTCTAGACAGCATGTATAAGATCCCATCGCTCGAAAAAGTCAGCAAAGTGGTCATAGATGCGGCAGTGATAGACGGCGAGTCAGAGCCTCTGCTTATGTTCGAAAACGCCGAAGCTTCAACGAGTAAGGCGGCTGCCGAAGACTGACAGGCTTGAAATTTCATCTTCTCGCCACCATCACTAGAGTGTCTAACTAATATAAGGCTGGCTCTCAGGGGTCGCCATTCGCAAAGGTAGCCCATGAGTACTAATGAAGAGTCAGTTACGTCTACTGTTATAACCAATTCTATTCCTCTCTTGCCATTAAGAGACGTCGTAGTTTATCCCCAGATCGTGCAACCCCTTTTCGTCGGCAGGCCTAAATCTATTAAGGCGCTCGAGACGGCGATGGCATCTGATAAAAAAGTACTGTTAGTCGCCCAAAAAAGCGCTGCTGACGACGATCCCAGTGCGTCGGATCTTTACCAGATCGGCACGGTTGCTACTATTCTCCAGCTGATTCGTTTGCCAGACGGCACCGTTAAGGTGTTAGTCGAAGGACTCGATCGCGCCAAAATTAAATCGGTTAATTACGAAGACGATTATGTTACAGCGAATGTTAGCGTCCTCGCAGGTGAGGAGCCTTCGGCCAAAGAGACCGACGCGCTAATTCGGTCATTACTGGCGCAGTTCGATCACTATGTTCAGCTAAGCAAGAAAATTCCGCCTGAGGTTATGAGTTCAATTTCGAGTATCGATGAGGCTGGTAGGCAGGTGGATACTATCGCCTCACACATGTCACTCCAGCTCGATGAGAAGCAGAACCTGCTTGAACTCGCAGGGCTGCAGGCGCGCATTGAGCATTTGATGGCCCTAATAGAGAGCGAGATAGATCTCTTCGCAGTCGAAAAACGCATCCGCGGACGCGTGAAAAAACAAATGGAGAAGAGTCAGCGCGAGTACTACCTTAACGAGCAAATGAAAGCTATTCAGAAAGAAATGGGTGAGCTCGAAGACATCCCCAATGAAGCTGAAGAGCTAAAACAAAAAATCGAAGACGCAGGGATGCCGAAAGAGGCGAGAGACAAAGCTAATTCAGAGTTGAGTAAGCTCAAGCAAATGTCGCCAATGTCTTCCGAGGCCTCTGTGGTCAGGACCTACCTCGATTGGATGATTAATGTCCCATGGAAAAAACGAAGTAAGGTCAGGCTCGAATTGGACAAGGCTGAGCAAATTTTAGAAGACGATCACTATGGTCTAAAAGAAGTGAAGGAGCGGATCCTCGAATACTTAGCTGTACAGAAGCGCGTTAAAAAATTGAAAGCGCCAATACTCTGCCTCGTTGGTCCTCCTGGTGTTGGAAAAACCTCATTGGGCGAATCTATTGCGCGCGCAACGAATCGCAAATTTGTGCGAATGGCACTGGGTGGCGTTCGCGATGAAGCTGAAATTCGTGGGCATCGTCGCACCTACATTGGCTCTTTGCCAGGCAAATTGATGCAGAAGCTATCGAAAGTCGGCGTTAAAAATCCGCTTTTCTTGCTTGATGAAATCGACAAGATGGGAATGGATAATCGTGGCGATCCGGCCTCTGCGCTGCTCGAGGTATTAGATCCTGAGCAGAACGGTAGCTTCAACGATCATTACCTTGAGGTCGACTATGATCTCTCTGAGGTGATGTTTGTCTGCACATCAAACAGTATGAATATTCCTGAAGCGCTCTTAGATAGAATGGAAGTTATTCGCATTCCTGGCTATACCGAGGAAGAGAAGCTCAATATTGCCGAACGCTATCTTGTACCAAAGCAGAAAAAGAATAATGGCGTAAAAGACGAAGAGCTCGCTATAAGCGAGCAGCCGATTCGTGACATCATTCGCTATTACACTCGAGAAGCGGGCGTCCGAGGACTTGAGCGTGAAGTCGCAAAGATTTGCCGGAAAGTGGTTAAAAACAATTCTCTCAAGGGCAACCATGCGAAAGTCGAACTCGACGCGGATAACCTCGAAGAATATTCCGGCGTAAGAAAATACGATTACGGCAAGGCTGAAGAAGAGAACCATATAGGCCAAGTTAACGGGCTCGCTTGGACGCAAGTCGGAGGAGAACTTCTTACGATCGAGGCTATTGCTGTGGAAGGCAAGGGGAAGACTATTAAAACAGGATCCCTCGGCGATGTGATGCAAGAGTCAATTCAAGCGGCATTAACTGTCGTGCGCAGCCGCAGTGCCTCGCTGGGCTTGCCTTCGAATTTTCACGAGACGCGCGATTTGCATATTCACGTGCCAGAAGGTGCGACACCGAAGGATGGGCCAAGCGCTGGTGTCGGTATGTGTACAGCGATCGTGTCAGTTCTTACTGAGATTCCGGTCCGCGCTGATGTTGCAATGACGGGTGAAATCACCCTGCGCGGACAAGTCTTAAAAATCGGTGGACTGAAAGAGAAGCTGCTCGCGGCTCACCGAGGCAATATAAAAACTGTGCTGATTCCCGCTGACAATGAGCGTGATCTTGCCGAGATTCCTGACAACATTAAGGCGGACCTCGAAATAGTGCCGGTACGTTGGATAGACCAGGTGCTAGAGGTGGCATTGCAGCATCAGCCGACACCGTTAACTCTAGAAGCGATTGCTGCGGCGAAGGTAACGGAAAAGCAGGGTGCTGCGTCTGAGGCTGGCAACTTAGAGCGGCACTAGAAAATTTAAATAGTCGTTTCGTTTGCATTTTTCGCAGTTAGTGGGCTTTTTACTTTCGCGGTTTCTTACGTGTTGTTTTTAGTTGACACCGGATTTCGGCTATTGGTATAACGGTACAGCATTCGTGGCGTTCAAGCCTGTTGGCGTGTTTTTTGTGTCGTATAATAGCGTCGCTTCGGTTACCATGATTTGGAAATAATTTACGCAACATTAATTCAATTTTGCTGCGAACTATTTAAAATCACAAAACTTAAAATCATAAATAATGTAAGTAAAGGGGATATTGTGAATAAATCAGAACTTATTGACGTTGTAGCAGAAAGTGCGGACCTACCCAAAGCAGCAGCGGGCCGTGCAATTGACGCCATGATTGATGCGATTACAGACTCGCTCAAAAAAGAAGACCCTGTAGTGTTGGTTGGATTCGGCTCATTTGCGACAAAGCACCGCGCAGCACGCACAGGTCGCAATCCACAGACCGGCGCAGCAATTGAGATCAAAGCGGCTCGCGTACCAAGCTTTAAAGCTGGTAAAGCCTTAAAAGATGCCGTAAACACGTAACGGTTTCTAATCTGGCTAAGGCCAGGTTATAACGACAAAGGGCGCATCATTGATGCGCCCTTTGTCGTTATATGATGCTAAAATCGCGCTTCGGCTTAGGCTTGATATCACGTATCATTAGCAAAAATTCATTTAGGATAGGACTTACCATGCTGCAAGACATTCGCGACAACTCTCAAGGTGTCATCGCTAAGGTCATCATAGGATTAATCGTCGCTATTTTTGTCCTTTTCGGGGCTGAATCGATTATTGGTGGACTCACGCGCGCGCCAGGAATTGCCGAAGTAAACGGCGAAGAAATTAGCGATTTCCAATTGCAGCAGGGTGTTCAAGAGCTTATCAATTCTATCGGAGGTAGCGCCGAGGGCATCGATCAGTCTTTGCTCGAGCAAATCGCGATCAACCAGATAGTAGAGGAGACTTTGCTGCGGCAGGCAGCTCAGGCTGCAGCGTTGGGTATTTCGGCTGAACGCATCGACCGAGCAATTATCGATAATCCTAATTTCCAAGTAGGTGGTCGTTTCGAACCAGAGTTCGCGGTGAGAACGATGAATAGCCAAGGATTTTCAATCCAGTCTTACAAAGACGCACTCAGTCGTCAGATGCTTCTTTCACAGGTCGTTAATGCCTATTCTTCATCAGGGTTTGCCACCGAGTCTGAGCTCCAGACACTAGCGTCCCTAAGCGCCCAGACAAGAGATTTCCGTTATCTAACTATTCCGCCCGGTACTCGCACATTAGGCACACCAATTACTGGTGACGAAATTGCCGCTTACTATGAGTCAAATCAGGCACGCTTCGTCCGCCCTGAGAGTGTGACTGTCGATTATGTTGTTCTCGATAAGACAAGTCTTGCGGATGCGATTGAGCTGGAAGAAGGAGCAGTTCAAGCTCAGTATGAGATTGAGCGCAGTAGCTTCGAAGGTTCGGCTGAAAAACGAGCGTCACATATTTTGTTCGAAACGGGTTCGACACTGTCGGTTGATCAAGCAATGGAGGCAGCGACGGCCGCTATCGAGCGACTGAATCTAGGCGAGAGCTTCGAGTCACTTGCGTTAGAACTATCGAGTGACCAAGTGTCGGCAGAAGAAGGCGGAGACATAGGCTTTAGCGACGGTAGTGCATTCCCAAGTGAGATTGAAGAGGCGCTTGAAGGTCTTGCCGTGGGTGATACAGCCGGCCCCGTCGAGACTGAATTTGGCATACACGTGGTCAAGCTTACTGAAGACAATTCGGCGGTTTTTCAGTCATTCGATGAAGTAGCTGCGCGCATTGAGCGTGATTTAAAATCAGCGCAAGTTGAGCAATCATTTGCTGGCGCGTTGTCTGATTTATCTAATTTGGCCTTCGAATCATCAGATTTGCAGCGGCTTAGCGACGAACTCGGCCTCGATATTCTCACCAGCGGTGATTTCGATCGTAGCGGTGGTGGTGGTTTGTTCTCTGAGCCTCGCATTTTGGAGGCCGCATTTTCGGATGAAGTCATGCTCGATGGCAATAACAGCGACGTGATCGAGATCGGCGGAGAACGAGCAGTTGTTCTCAGAGTGAACACGATCACTCCAGAGGGCATTCTCCCCTTAGACGATGTAGAGCCTGAGATAGCCGTAGCTTTACGTTCGCAGATGGAGCGTGACGCAGTAACTGCGCTCGGGAACGAGCTAGCGACGCTCTTAGAGGCGGGCAGCGATACCGAACTGTTCCTTGCAGACAACGAATTGCAGTGGCGCTCAGAGGTTGCGGTCCGTCGCACTCAGAGCAATGTGAACAGAGAGATTATAGAGTCTATTTTCGCTTTACCCGCGCCTGCTAGCGGCAGCGTTTCGCGTTCGCAGTTGAGCTTAACGAATGGCACTTTTGTTATGGCAGAGCTTACCTCGGTTACCGAAGGCAGCTTTGATGCGTTGGCCGATGCAGAGAAAAGCGCGATGCGAGAGAGTGTGGTTGGCGACTTAGGCAGTAGTGAGCTGAGAGCGTTTGTCGCAAATTTGAGAGTGACTGGCGATATCGTAGTGCCAGAGCGCGATCTTGATGGCGATGCGTTCTAATTTGTTGCGAAAATCGTACTGCCTAGTCGAGTGACTAGGCAGTACTCACTTCCGCTAGTCCGCTTGCTCAAGCGATCCCATAGCGGTGGTGTTGAATCCCCCATCGACATAAAGTATTTCACCGCTTATACCTGAGGCGAGATCTGAGCAGAGAAAGCTCGCGGCGTTGCCAACTTCTTCGATAGTGACATTGCGGCGTAAAGGTGTCTGCTTGGCATTGTGTTCGAGCATCTTCCTAAAACTTTTTATCCCTGCTGCAGCGAGAGTTTTAATCGGTCCGGCCGAAATCGCATTAACGCGAATACCTTTGGGTCCTAATGCTGAGGCCATATAACGGACATTTGCTTCAAGGCTCGCTTTTGCAAGCCCCATCACATTGTAGTTAGGGAGGCTGCGCACAGCGCCAAGATAACTGAGTGTCAGCAGAGAGCCGTTGCGACCTTCCATCATCTTCGCCCCCGCCTTGGCGAGAGCAACAAGGCTGAAAGAGCTGATTTCATGTGCGAGGCTAAAGCCTGCGCGCGTGGTTACGTCTACATAATTTCCATCCAACTCATTACCTGGCGCGAAGGCAAGGCAGTGCACGATACAATCGATCCCGTCCCAATGCTTAGCCAGGTCTTCGAACAACGCATCGATCTGCTCATCACTGGTTACATCGCAAGGAAAAACCAACTCAGAATCCCAGCCGGCAGCAAATTTGACGACTCTATCGTGCAGCTTTTCACCTTGGTAGGTAAACGCGAGCTCTGCTCCTTCTCTGTGCATCGCTTCAGCAATGCCCGAGGCAATAGAAAGTTTGCTTGCAACCCCTAGTATGAGGACTTTTTTTCCGCTCATGTAACCCATGCAGCTACTCCTTATGCTGTTGTATTTGTACTTATGTTTTTGCTTGATTATGCGTCATGCATATAGTGTTTGATTATCGGCACGAGTGCCAATGCCAATAGACCGACGACAATGCTATATAAGCCTGCAGTCTGATAAACGTCCATATAGGTCTGAAGCGCGGCAGCCGGATCGACGACTTCGCCACCTACCGTCGCAGAACCTGTCATCGCTGCAATAGTGCCAGAGACGTAATTACCCGCCGCGGAAGCTAAGAACCAGCAGCCCATCATCATTCCGACCACTCCGGGGACTGAAAGGCGAGAGGTCATCGAAAGCCCAACCGGCGAGATGCAGAGCTCGCCGGTGGTATGCAAAAGGTAGAGGAGCACAATCCAGATAACGGCAACCTGGGTCGGGTCTGTTGCAAGTCCTGCACCATAAACGAGGAGCAGGAAACCGAGGCCAAGCTGAATCAGCGACAACGCAAATTTAGTCGGAGTTGAAGGCTCCCATCCGCGCCGTGCTAGCGTGATCCACAGGAAGTTGAATAGTGGCGCAAGCGTGATAATAAAAAAGGCATTGATCGATTGAAACGCAGCCGCTGGAATCTCAAAACCGAGAATAACGCGATCCACATTACGATCGGTCATGAGGCTTAACGAACTCGCTGTTTGTTCGAAAAGCGACCAGAAAATTACCTGATAACTCATTAGGAACAAGCAGACGAGCATTCGATCGCGGTCTATCGGTTCGCATTGAGTTAAAGAATAGAAGACAACTGCGCCGACCGCGAGTACCAAAGAGGTGCCAAGAAGCCCGCCGACAATCGCAGGCGACTGCATTAGTTGCCAGCAAATGAAAACCGCGAAGAGGCTAGCTGCATAGATCAACCACTCTGTACTTAGGCCAACTAGAGTCTTTCGCGCGAGTTGCTCGGGCTGCTTTGGTAGCCCTGCGTCGCCGAACAAATGCCGTCCTTTGATGAAAACGACGAGTCCCGCAAGCATGCCAATCCCAGCTGCTCCGAAGCCCCAGCTGAAGCCTTTATACTGGAGTAAAAATCCACAAATGATTGCCCCTAAGAAAGAGCCAAGATTAATTCCCATATAAAACAGGGTATAGGCTCCATCTCTGCGAGGGTCTTCGCGGTCATAAAGCGACCCGACGAGTGTTGAAATATTCCCTTTAAGAAATCCAACTCCAACGATAATCAGGCCGAGTGAAAAATAGAATATTTGAAGATAGAAGGGGTCTCTTACAATTTCACTGCCCCCCGACCCCATCCTCTCAATAGCTTGCGTGCCTTCTAGAGCCATACCCAGATGGCCTGCAACGAGTAGAATCGCGCCAAGAATGACGGCTTTACTGGCGCCCAAATAGCGGTCAGCAATAATGCCACCTAAAACGGGCGTGATATAGACGAGTGAAATATAGGAGCCGAATATTCCGGCAGCCACTTCGTCGCTGAAGAGAAAGTGCTGAGTGAGATAAAAAATGAGAAGCGCCCGCATGCCATAGTAGCTAAATCGCTCCCACATCTCCGTAAGGAAGCAGATGACTAATGCTTTCGGGTGCCCAAAAAACTCAGTGCCCGTCTGGGTAGAAATCGCTGTCATAATATTCTCTTTTTATTCTTAGCTAACTGACCATGTCTAAATTAGGCGTGTTTGCTTATTTATTCTTAACATCAGCCTGTTTCGCTGACGAGCGCTTAATGGCGATTAATCGCTATTTGTCGTACTAACTGCATTTTCTCTGGCATTGCGTAGTAGCAATCTTTGCCCCGGTTGTAAAACTTCGCCATCACTCAAATTGTTCAACCTCACAATATCAGCCGAATATAGATTGTAGCGGCGTGCAATTGACCAAAGATTATCTCCGCGCCGAACAGTGTAACTAGTCGGTGCAATTTTACTTACATCGTTGTTCTTTATGTTGGGTGGAGAAAAGTCGCTTACCTCTCCTCGCGGGACTAGTAAGGATTCGCCAGCTATAATTCTGCTTCCGTTTAGACTGTTTGCGCGCTGTAGCACGTCAACCCGCGTACCAAATTTGCGCGCAATCGCGCCAAGTGTATCGCCAGATTTTATGCTGTAGCGATCAAACGTAATCAGTGTCGATTCATCCATAGTGAGAAGGACTTTAGATAGGCGAGCGCTTTCTTTCTCAGGAAGATAAAGCTCTCTTGAATCGTCCGGGGGGGTAGCCCATTGGCGATACTGAGGGTTCAGGCTTTTAAGCGTGTTTAGGTCTATGTCTGCGAGGCGGGCAGCCAAGCTTAAGTCGATTTGTGCTGAAAGAGTGACAGGGTAGAGGTATTTTTTGTTAGCAATAGGAAGAAGTTCGACGCCATGCTCGTTAGGATTATCAACTACGAGCGCAAGGGCGAGTATTCGAGGGATATGATCACGTGTTTCTCCGTTCAGTTTAAGTTCCCAGAAACGAGAATAGCCCTGATCGTTAGTTATTTTTTTTTGCTTGCGGAGAGCACGGCGGACATTACCGCTCCCAGTATTATAGGCGGCTAGCGCAAGAAGCCAGTCCTGATCGAACTCGTCATAAAGGCTTTCTAAATAGTCGAGCGCGGCCCCGGTCGCCTTCATCGGATCTCGTCTTTCGTCTATCCACCATGTTTGCTCTAGTCCGTAACTGCGCCCAGTTGCAGAGACGAATTGCCAGAGCCCGGCGGCATTTCGATGTGAGTAAGCATCCGGATTGAATGCGCTCTCAACAAAGGGTATTAGTGCTAGCTCAAGCGGTAATCCTCGCCGCTCAACCTGTTCAATAACCTCAAAAAGAAACGGTTGAGCCCTGTCTCTCACTAGGTCGAAATAATCTTGCTGTTGGCGATATCGTTTAAGCTGCCTAGCAACGCTCGGATGTCCATAATTAACTGTGAGAGTAAAACCGTTTCTCAATCTCTCCCAGACATCTGTGGGATCTTCAGGCGAAAGTTTGTCTCGCGGGGCCGGGAGAGAAGGCGTGGCTGATGCATCAGGGGTGATCTGTTCAGGCGCACCGAGACCCGTATTACTTCTTACCTGCGAAGAGGGGGGCAGAGACGAGCAGGAGGCAAACAAAAAGCTCAGTAATAATAAAGAAATCGGGCGCATGGCCACTTCAGTTATAGTCTTGAGCTTACTGCAGAGTGTTATCGATGAGAGGTGGGGCGATATCAAAATTCGTCTTTCCAGGCGCGAACGGCTGCAAAGGTAGCGACGTCATCAGACGGTTTAATCCCCGAAAAAGACTGTGCAGAATCTATGATCTGCTGGTTAGAACAGCGTAGGAAGGGGTTGCTCGCAAGCTCTAAACCAATAGTAGTCGGGAGCGTGATTTCGCCTTGCTCTCTTAAAGCGCTGACTTGGGCTATTCTTAAATGCGTTACTAGGTTGCCAGGCTCGCAGGCGATAGCAAACTTGAGGTTCGCTTGGGTGTATTCATGTGTGCAGTAGACCTGAGTCTCTGGGCCTAACGCGGTGAGTTTAGCGAGACTTATTGCCATCTGTGCAGGGGTGCCTTCGAAAAGGCGGCCACAGCCAGCTGCGAATAATGTATCGCCGGAAAAAAGCCGAGTAGGCTTTCCACCCGCAGCGTTTGGGCCAACAACGAATGCAATATGATCGAGTGTGTGGCCAGGCACCTCTAATACGCTCACAGTCTCGCCTAACAAGGTGAATTCATCCCCTTCTTTTACTATATCGGTGATACCAGCAATGCTCGAATTATCGGGGCCATAAACCTTGCAAGAATATTTTGCCGTCAGTTCTGCGATCCCACCAGTGTGGTCGGGGTGGTGATGTGTAATAAGTATGCAGCCAAGCGTTAGGGACTGCTCTTCGATCATCTTAATTACAGGGACAGGATCGCCAGGGTCTACAACGCAGAGGGTCTTGTTATCATCACCTAGAAGGCTCCAAATGTAATTGTCGTCAAATGCGGGTAACGCTTTAATTTGGTTAATCATTTTTGGCAAGACTCTCTTTTAGTTGAGCGTAGCGCTCGTCTAGTCCGCAAGGCTTATTGCGGGTCGTTTTTCTAGCAGTGCCTATGATATAAGGATTGCCGTTGATTACAACAAAGAAGAGTGGGCATTGGTCTTTCCGCGGCAAAAGGGGGCGAGGTGGGCAGTAAATTCTCTAAGCATGCGATCAGGCGGCTCATCATCGCCGGCAAATCGCTGAGTTCAAGCAGACAACCGCAGCAGCGTTCAGATTGTGATAATCAGACTGCTTTGGCCTCTTGGTATGCGAGCGGTCTTGGCACAAGACTCATCGCCTCTGAGACGCGCAGTATTGCACCATTGCTCGAAAAGCTTTTTGGCTACCACCTTCTTTTCATAGGCGCGTGCAAAGACGCAGGCATGATTGAATCGAGCCCTATCACGCATAAAATCGTCCTCGGTAACCGAAGCGACGCAGGGGATGTCGGCAACAACGTCGGTTTGTTCTCTGACCCTCGCGCGCTCGCACTACAAGATGAGTCTATCGATGTCGTTGTTCTTCACCACGCGTTAGAATTCACGGCGTCGAGTCGCGCGGTGCTCAGAGAAGCCGTGAGGGTTTTGCGGCCCGGAGGTCATATTGTGCTCATTACTTTCCAGCCCTTGAGTTTGTGGGGGCTGAAGAGGCTACTGTATTCCGCAATACCCCTGCGTGGCGCCGAATCTAGACAGCCCCCATGGGAGGGTAGGTTCAGACACCCTAGCCGACTGATCGATTGGCTTGGAGTGCTTGATGTGCAGGAGCTCATTAGTTTTAGCGCAATGCATGAATTCCCTCTGCAATTTTCAGAGACTGGCGTACGCCTAAAACGGCTCGCTGAAACATTAGAGAACTGGGGGCTGAAATTCAAGAGTCCATTCGGGGCAAGTAATATTATTGTCGGCATCAAGCAAAGTCGTCCGCTCACACCGAGTGCGCTTAAATGGAGACGACCACTGCCAACGCCTATTCACGGTGTACCATCGACTCTACAGGGTCATTCGAGTCAGTCTGGGGTATCATGGAAAGCCTGTTTCGATACAGATAAAATCAACGCTGACCGTGAGGACTGAATGCCCAAATACGTAGAACTTTTTACAGATGGAGCCTGCAAAGGCAATCCCGGCGTAGGCGGCTGGGGTGCGCTCATGCGTTTCGGTGAAACTGAAAAGCGACTTTTCGGCGCCGAAGCGGAGACGACCAATAATAGAATGGAGTTGATGGCAGTAATCTGTTCTCTAGAAGCGCTGACCGAGCCTTGCTCCGTGTCGATAACTACCGATTCGAAATATGTCTTACAAGGCATGACCGAATGGCTCGCCAACTGGAAGCGGCGCAATTGGCAAACCGCCGCGAAGAAACCTGTATTGAACGTTGATCTTTGGAAACGTTTAGACGCTGCCGCAGGTGGTCACCAAATCGAGTGGCACTGGGTAAAAGGCCATAGCGGACATCGAGAAAACGAAATAGCCGATGAACTCGCTAATCAGGGCATCGAAGAACTTCGCGCATCGGCTTAACGAACCTCAAGCAGGAAACATAATGCGGCAAGTAGTGCTAGACACAGAAACAACAGGTTTAGACCCTGCACAGGGTCACCGGGTAATTGAGATCGGCTGCGTCGAAATCATCAATCGAAAGCAAACGAAACGCCACTACCATTGCTATCTTAATCCTGATCGGGATATTGACGCGGGTGCGATGGAGGTGCATGGCATAACCCCTGCGTTTCTCGCTGATAAGCCGCGTTTTTATCAGGTAGAGGCCGAATTTCTCGATTTTATAGCCGGCGCCGAACTTATCATTCATAACGCTCCCTTCGATATGGGCTTTTTAAATGCAGAGCTAAAGCGGAGCGACTCAAGTCGTGCATCCCTCGACGGTTTCTGTAACGTGCTCGACAGTTTAGTTCTCGCGCGGCAAAAGCATCCGGGGCAGCGCAATAGCCTCGATGCCCTCTGTAAACGCTATGGCGTCGATAATACACAGCGTGAGCTTCACGGCGCCTTGCTCGATGCTGAAATTCTTGCAGATGTTTATCTTGTTATGACGAGTGGGCAGCGCAACTTGCTTTTAAAAGAAGAAGAAAGCTCTGAGCAAGAAGTCGAGAATAGAAGGCTCAGAACGTCCAAGAAGAGACCGGCACTCGAGGTAGTTAAGGCGAGCGCGAGTGAACTGCAAGCACATCAAGACCGACTTACCGAAATAGACTCAGAAAGTGCCAATGGCGCGCTGTGGTTAAGCCTTAATAGTAACTAAGCGGACGGCAAGGCTCACATTTTCTTAGCTCGAAGATTATAACTCTGCACACAACAGGACCAAAGATGCTCGATACTGCGCAAGAAGTTAGGCCGTTTTTTCTCACGCCTCAACACATACGATTGGAAGACACGTTTATTCTTTTCTTCGAAGGTCAGATCGTCTGCGATGGTCTTTTGACAACTTGGAGTATTGAGACCATCAATCCTGAAGTAATAATCGACGCTCAGCTCCTCCGTATTCCTCAGGAGTCAGGTTCGGATCTGGTCGCTGCATACCTCGATTCTTCACCTCTCGGTGCGCTCCCCAGTGCAGAGCTGCGATCATTACGAAGTATGCTGCTTTCAGACTCCAAAGAATTTTTTATGGGAGCAGGCGTGGCCAATCAGCTTGAAGAATGGCTGACCGGACATAAATTTTGTGGCAGCTGTGGCGGCCTAACCCAGCCGCATCCCAATGAAAGGGCGCTGGTTTGTAAGCCATGCGAACGGCACTATTATCCTCGAATCAACCCCTGCGTGATCGTCCTCGTAGTACGCGAAGATAAGATGCTGCTGGCTAAGAGCTCGCGTCATAACGCTGACTTCTATTCTTGTTTGGCCGGATTCATGGAAGTAGGGGAGTCACCTGAAGATACCGTGAAGCGCGAAGTGTTCGAAGAAGTAGGTGTCCACGTAGGCAAGATTGAGTATCTTTCCAGTCAGTCGTGGCCATTTCCGTCTCAGCTTATGCTTGGTTTCATCGCACAATACGAAAGCGGCGATATCAATCCTGAACCAAGCGAAATAGCCGATGCTCAATGGTTTGGGGCCGACGATCTTCCGAATATCCCTTCCGCACGTATAAGCGTTGCCGGAAAACTGATCTCTCATTTTCTTAATACCTAGCGAATTCGCAAACACCCTGCGATTGTTTTTTGTCGCTTAATCATGAGGCAAACACTTGGAATACCTAATTCAATACGGCATGTTTTTGGCTAAAGCAGCGACAATCGTCGTGGCAATCGTTCTCGTAATAGGCGCCATAGCAGCGGCTGGGAGCCGTCAGCGACGGGCGAGCAAACGCGGCGAAATTGTAATCGAACGTCTGAACGACCATTTAGAAGATCTTCACGATGCTGTGCGCGAAGAGGTTATCGATCCTGCGACTCTTAAGCTCGACAATAAGGCGCGCAGCAAGCGAGAGAAAGAAGAGGCTAAAGCCGAAACCAAGCGAGCCAAAGCAGAAGCCAAGGACAAAGCGAAAGAAAAAGCTAAGGAAAAGGCTAAGCCGAAAGACGAATCTACTCAGGGGGCAAACGCCGCTATCCCTGAGAATAAATCTTCAAACGAGGTACACCTCGATGATGCGCCAAGCAGGCGCAAGCGGGTCTATGTTTTGGACTTTGATGGGGACGTTGCTGCCGAAGAAGTCAGTTCGCTGCGTGAGGAAATTACCACCGTGCTCTCAATCGCCGAACCCTGTGATGAGATAATTCTGAAGCTAGAAAGCCCCGGTGGCATGGTGCATGCCTATGGACTCGCGGCAAGCCAACTGCAACGAATCAAAGACGCAAAAATTCCATTAACGATTTGTGTTGATAAAGTCGCGGCAAGCGGTGGGTATATGATGGCCTGCCTCGCCGACAAACTCGTCGCAGCACCTTTTGCTATTATCGGCTCTATCGGCGTTGTGGTTCAGCTGCCTAATTTTCACAAAATTCTGAAAAAGAACGAAGTCGACTATGAGGTAATCAGCGCAGGTGAATATAAGCGTACGCTCAGCACGTTTGGTGAAATCACCGACAAAGGCCGAGCGAAAGTACAAGAAGACGTCGAAAATATTCATGAAATCTTTAAACAATGGGTTAAATCGCACCGGCCCATAGTAGACGTAAGTCGCGTGGCGACCGGCGAAACATGGGTTGGTATGCAAGCCAAGGAACGTTATTTGGTAGACGAGCTAAATACCAGCGATGACGTGTTGGTTCGCGCATGCAAAGACGCAGATGTTTTCGAGGTGAATTACAAGTTCAAGCAAACATTGCAGGACAAACTAGGCGCGGCGGTTGAGGCAGGCGTTGCTCGTGCTGCTAACAAACTACTTGCGGCTGACAGATCAAAAGACTTTCAGTGAAACCAATAATAAGAGCGCTTCTGGTCGCTAAGTCGAATTATCGTTGACTACTAAATGAGGAACAACAAGTGAGCACATATAAAGCATTCGAAGTAAGGGAAGAGACAGAGAAAAATTTTGTGGGCACGATAGTTGAGAAAAGCGCCTTAGAACTTGCTGAGGGGAGTGTTTCGATAGAGGTGTGTTATTCGTCAGTTAACTACAAAGATGCCCTGTCAGCTTCAGGCAGCAAGGCTGTCACTCGAGAATATCCACACGTGCCAGGTATTGATGCAGCTGGTACAGTTCTCGCAAGCACGGATTCGAATTTTGCCGTGGGCGATGAGGTTGTCGTCACAGGATATGATCTGGGCATGAATACTGCGGGCGGATTTGGGCAACAAGTGACCGTGCCCGGTGGGTGGGTTACTAAATTACCCGTCGGATTATCCTTGCGCGACTCTATGGTGCTCGGTACAGCAGGCCTCACTGCAGGGCTCTGCGTAAATAAGCTGTTACTCAATGGCATTACACCCGAAGCAGGGAAAGTGCTTGTAACAGGCGCTACCGGCGGTGTTGGAATCATTGCTTGTGCCTTGCTTGTGAAACTGGGCTTTGAGGTTGTAGCGAGCACGGGAAAATTAGCAGAAACAGCGAAATTGACGGCTCTCGGCGTATCGGAGGTCATCTCACGTGAGGCCTTCTCCGAAGAAAACCCAAGGCCAATGCTAAAAGAAAGCTATGCCGCTGCGGTCGATGTTGCCGGAGGGACAACGCTTGTCAACGTGATTAAAAGCCTAAGCTATGGTGGCAGTGTGGCGGCCTGTGGTTTGGTTGATAGCCCGGCGCTTAGCGCTACGGTGTTGCCGTTTATCCTGCGCGGCGTCAATCTGCTAGGTGTTGACTCCGTTGAACTGCCATTGGCCCAAAAACAGCAGGTATGGAATCTATTTGCGAACGAGTGGGCCCTTACTGATATAGATTCGCTAGCGGAGACTATCGTCCTCGCTGAATTGCCGGCTGTACTCGCTAAGGTTCTTGCCGGTGGCGCGATTGGCCGCTATGTGCTCGATCTGCGCGCGTAAGACTCAACCCTCGGCGGCGATCTGATTTATCGCCGCCGAAATATAGGCTCTTGGTTCAATGCTGTGGCGGTATAGGTTGAGCTAAAGTCATCGAAAGCAGACAGACATTCATCTACGTCTTGGTCGCTACGCAGCGCAAAAGAATTGAACCCACAGCGTTCTAAAAAACAAAGTTGGTCGCGCAAGACATCGCCGATCGCTCTGATTTCTCCAGTAAAACCTAATTCCAACCGTAAACGTCGAGCGAGTGAAAATGGACGTCCGTCGCTAAACACAGGAAAGTTAAGCGCGATTAGTTGGAAGTCGGCTATTCTGTTTTCAATGCTTGCGAGGTCCTGATGAGAGTCCAACCAAACCCCAATTGCACCTAACTGCGCTCTCGCCTCGTCTTCGTCGCTGAGAATGAGTTCGAGTGGCAATAAGACCTTTCGACCTCTTAATGCCGAAAACGCATCTGGGCCAGATGCTGACTGCAGAAGCGCCCATTCGTTTGGGACTGCATTTCTGTTGCGGATCAAACTGGTCATTATTGGTCCTTCTCGTAAACACGTTTTTTAAACGGATCGACGCCGATGCGCTCTACCGTATCGATAAATTTTTCGTCTGCTAAACGCATCTCTCGGTAGACGCTTACAAGGTCTGCAACCACAGACGGTATGTCGGTTTGTGCGAAAGAAGGGCCGAGGATTTTGCCAAGCTTCGCTTCGCGTTTGGACGAACCACCGATTGAGACCTGATAGAACTCCTCGCCTTTTTTATCGACTCCAAGCACGCCTATATTGCCGACATGGTGATGTCCGCAGGCATTCATACAGCCTGAGATATTCAATGAAACCTCACCTATATCTGCTAATAGATCGCGGTCATCAAACTGGCGCTGGATCGCCTCGGCGATTGGTATCGATTTAGCGTTTGCGAGCGCACAGAAATCCCCGCCCGGACAGCAGATAATGTCGCTGAGCTTATTTAAGTTGTCCGCTTGTAACGAATCTGGAGCGAGGCTTAGATAGAGGTTGTAGAGTTCACTTTCTTCGACATCTGCGAGAATTACATTTTGCGCATGAGTCACACGAACCTCACCAAAACTGAACCGTTCTGCGAGATGAGCTAGTGCGTTAAGTTGCTCCTCGCTGACATCTCCCGGCGCGTAACCCGTCTTTTTAAAACTGATGGCTACCGCGGCGTAACCCAGTTTTTTATGCGGAGTAACATTGTGACTAAACCAACTCGCAAAGAGTACATCCCGCGCCAACGCCTCGCGCAGTGACGCAGGGTTTGGCTCTAGTGCTTTATAGGCCGGTTCTTGGAAATAGCTTTTGCAGCGTTCAATCTCGGCATCGGTGAGAGTGAGACTTCCCCCACGAAGCTGTTTCCATTCGTGCATTACTTTCTCGCGAAATGTCTCCAATCCTGTCTCCCGAACAAGTATCTTAATTCGCGCTTTATACTTGTTGTCACGACGTCCTTCTCTGTTATACACGCGAAGTATGGCTTCTAAAGCGCTGAGCAAGTCATGCCGTTCGACGAAATCAAAGACCACTTGCCCTATAACTGGCGTGCGTCCAAGGCCACCTCCTGCAAGGATCTGAAAGCCAGTCTCCCCAGCTTCATTCTTGCGAAGATAGAGACCGATATCGTGAACCTGCGTAGCCGCGTGGTCTTCTTGTGTACCACACACCGCGATTTTGAATTTGCGCGGCAGATAAGCGAATTCCGGATGAAAAGTTGACCATTGCCGAATGATTTCGCAATAAGGTCTGCTGTCTTCGATCTCATCTACTGCCACGCCAGCAAATTGATCAGTCGTCGTGTTGCGGATGCAATTGCCACTAGTTTGTATCGCATGCATTTCAACCTCAGCAAGATGAGCCAGAAGGTCGGGGACATCCTCTAATGCTGGCCAGTTGAATTGAATGTTTTGCCTAGTGGTGAAATGTCCGTACCCCTTGTCGTAATGCGAAGAAATAAAAGCGAGCTTTCTCAGTTGCCGAGCCGACAACATGCCATAGGGAACAGCGATACGGAGCATCGGCGCCAAACGCTGAACATAGAGTCCGTTTTGCAAACGCAGGGGAAGAAATTCGGCATCGGTGAGCTTGCCTTCGAGATAGCGATTCGTCTGGCTTCTAAATTGTATAACGCGTTCTTCGAGCATCGTAGCGTCATAACCGTCATATCTGTACATCGACTTTTTCCTCTACCTGCGCAGTAGTTGGTTAATCTAGGTTGGGGCCGAGCAGCCGGCTGAGCAGTGTAAAGTCTCTGCTGCTTCTAGATGCAAGGTCTTCAACCTGCTCGCCACTTATTTTTCCCACTGAGAAATAGCGTGCGTCCGGATGGCTGAAATAGTAGCCGCTTACACTTGCAGCTGGCGTCATCGCGTAGCTATCGGTGAGAGCAATGCCAATCTCCTTCTCCGCGTCGAGAAGCGAAAAGAGCGTCTCTTTCTCAGAATGCTCAGGACAAGCGGGGTAGCCCGGCGCTGGACGAATGCCTCGATAGCGCTCGCTAATCAGCTCCTCTGTGGACAGGCTCTCGTCCGGTGCATAGGCCCAATATTCTGCCCTTACGCGGGCGTGAAGATGCTCCGCAAAGGCCTCGGCGAGTCGGTCGGCTAAGGCTTTGATCATGAGAGAGGCATAATCATTGTTGTCATCTTGATAACGCTTTGCGAGCGCTTCGGCGCCTATGCCAGCGGTGACTGCGAAACCACCTAGGTAGTCAGATTTACCCGATTCTTTGGGCGCGACAAAGTCCGCTAGACAAAGGTGAGATTGTTCGTCCTGCTTAGGCATTTGCTGACGCAAAAAATGAATATTTTTATTGTCTGCGGAGGCACCCAGATGTACATCATTGCCTACACTGTTGCCTTCCCAAAAACCAAAGACAGCTCGTGCTGTGATCAGTTTGTGTTGCACGATTTCAGTTAACATTTCTTGTGCGTCTTTAAACAAGTCCCGTGCGGCAGCGCCAACTTTTTCGTCGCTTAAAATTGCAGGGTATTTACCTGCGAGACTCCAAGTAATGAAGAACGGTGTCCAATCGATGTAGTCGATGAGTTTCTCAAGGGGGTAATCTTCGAGAACTTTTGTGCCAGTAAACGCAGGCGTTGGAGGCGTGTAGCTATCCCAATCGAGCTTCAGGCTCGCACGGTTTGCAGCGCGGTAATCAACGAGCTCCCGCTTACTCTTTCGATTAGCAGTGCGCTCACGGATCATTGCGTATTCGTTACGAAGATCGTTGGCAAAATCGGGCTTATTGGCCTCGTTCAGGAGTGTACTGACAACGTTGACACTCCTTGATGCGTCAGAGACATAGACTGTCGCATCGTTTTTGTAATGCTGCTCGATTTTTACTGCGGTGTGTGCTTTCGAGGTGGTGGCCCCTCCGATCAGTAACGGTACGTTAAAATCGAGTCTCTGCATTTCAGAGGCAACATGGACCATTTCATCGAGCGAAGGCGTGATGAGACCACTCAAGCCGATGATGTCCACATTCTCTTCGATCGCTGTCTTGAGGATTTTATCAGCGGGTACCATAACGCCGAGATCGATAATCTCGTAATTGTTGCATGCTAGAACAACACCAACGATATTCTTACCGATGTCGTGAACATCTCCCTTCACCGTTGCAAGAAGTATTTTGCCCTTTGCTTTGACCTCACCACCTTGTTTTTCGGCTTCGATATAAGGCAGGAGGTAAGCCACCGCTTGTTTCATTACGCGCGCGCTTTTAACCACTTGCGGCAAAAACATTTTGCCGCTGCCGAAGAGGTCGCCAACCTCGTTCATGCCATCCATGAGAGGGCCTTCGATGACATGAATCGGACGCTCGGCGTTCAGTCGCGCTTGCTCGGTGTCTTCCTCGATAAATTTGGTAATGCCTTTAACCAGCGCATAGGCTAAACGTTTCTCCACGTTCTGCTCTCGCCAAGCCAGGTCTTCGGTAGCGATGATGCCGCCAGTACCGCTGTAGTTCTGAGCGACTGTCATTAATTGTTCTGTGCCATCCGCTGTTCGATTAAGCACTACGTCTTCTACAGCCTTTTTCAGGTCGGCAGGAATATCGTCATAGACGGCTAGCTGGCCGGCATTAACAATGCCCATCGTCAGGCCTGCTTTGATCGCGTGAAAGAGAAAGACTGAGTGGATGGCTTCGCGCACGAGATTATTGCCGCGAAAAGAGAAGGAGACATTACTCACCCCACCTGAAATTAGGGCGCCAGGGAGCTCTGCTTTAATGTATTTACAGGCTTCGATAAAGTCGACCGCATAGTTGTTGTGCTCATCGATACCAGTGGCAATAGCAAATATATTCGGATCGAAGATTATGTCTTCGGCTTGAAATCCTATGCTAATCAAAATGTCATAGCTGCGTTTGCAAATTTGTTTTTTGCGCGCCAATGAATCCGCCTGACCGTCTTCATCGAATGCCATGACCACGACTGCGGCGCCATAGGCGAGGCAGAGTTTTGCCTTTTCGATAAACTCGGCATCGCCTTCCTTCAAGCTAATGGAGTTGACGATTGCTTTACCTTGTATACATTTTAGGCCTTCTTCAATAATTTGCCATTTCGAGGAGTCGACCATAATCGGCACGCGGCAAATCTCGGGTTCGGCAGCCACTAACTTGAGGAAGCGCACCATAGCAGCCTCGGAATCGAGCATGCCTTCATCCATATTGATGTCGATAATCTGCGCGCCGGCGGCCACTTGCTCTCGGGCTACCTCGAGTGCTTCATCGTAATTTTCTTCTCGAATAAGTCGCGCGAAGCGTGCCGACCCGGTGACATTAGTGCGTTCGCCCACGTTGACAAAAAGGGAGTCGGCCTTGATGTTGAATGCCTCTAATCCGCCAAGCCTGCAGGCAGGCTTGATCGTCGGTATTTTACGGGGGGGGATTCCTTGAATCGCCTCTGCCATAGCTGCGATGTGTTCGGGTGACGTGCCACAGCAACCACCTACAACATTCAAAAAGCCGCTGCTGGCGAACTCTTTGATGATAGAGGCCATTTCTTCGGGGCTCTGATCGTATTCACCAAATTCATTCGGCAGACCGGCATTCGGATGGGCAGAGACATAGCATTGGGCTAGGCTCGAGGTTTCAGCGATATGCGGGCGCAATTGTTCCGCGCCGAGCGCGCAGTTGAAGCCGACAGAAAGAGGCTTGGCGTGAGCGACGGAGTTTAAAAATGCCTCCACAGTTTGCCCCGATAGCGTGCGTCCGCTTGCGTCAGTAATCGTCCCCGAAATCATGATCGGGAGATCGAGCTCAAGTTCATCTAGCACGCGATGGGCTGCAAAAATCCCTGCTTTTGCATTTAATGTGTCGAATGCAGTTTCGATCATAAGGATATCGGCGCCACCGGCAATTAAGCCTCGAGCAGAGTTACTGTAATCGTCAACCAGTTCGTCGAAACTTGTGTTTCTAAACCCTGGATCGTTTACATCAGGCGAGAGCGAAGCGGTCTTGCTGGTTGGACCAATAATGCCAGCGACAAAGCGGGGCTTGTTTGGCGTGTTCTTTGTCGCTGCATCGCACGCAGCGCGTGCCAGTTTCGCTGCTTCTTCGTTAAGCTCATAAGCAAGCTCTTCGAGTCCGTAGTCTGCCTGTGATGCGCGTGTCGAATTAAACGTGTTGGTTTCAACGATATCTGCACCCGCTGCGAGATAAGACGCGTGTATCTCTGTGATAATTTCGGGTGATGTGAGTGTAAGAAGGTCATTGTTTCCCGCCAAAAGTTGCGATGTTGACGCGAATCGCTCTCCGCGGAAATTAGACTCAACCAACTGATAGCCCTGAATCATCGTACCCATAGCGCCATCAAGTAGGAGGATGCGCTGGGTGAGGGCGGCGCGCAGCGCGGCCACTCGTTGAGTACGGGTAAGTTGTTCTGTCATGCCGGTGCCTTTGAGCTATTTCTAGCCCGTTAATCAGTGAGAGTATAGGGTAATTATCTAGGCTACCTAGAGGGCTGCATATTCTACCAAAGTCCTTTGATGTGGGCATAGCACTATAACCAAGTAATATACTTGGTTATTCTATTTTTAGCCTGTTTACAGTAGACTTAAACTCATACTTAAGGAGTAAAGATCAGTATGAGCATCAATTTGATTACGATAACCGCACCCGCTCAGGCCTATCTGGCTGAACTGCTTAAAAAACAAGACACCGAGGGAGTGTCGGTTCGTGTTTTCATTCTCGATGCAGGGACGCCGAAAGCGGAGACGTGTATCTCTTTCTGCCGGCCTGGCGAAGAAAAAGAAGAAGACTCAATTCAGCAGTGCGAAGGCTTCAAGGCGTATATCGACGAGCCTAGCATCCCATTCCTCGAAGAGGCGGTGGTGGATTATTCGAAAGATGCGATGGGCGGGCAGCTTACAATTAAAGCGCCTAATTCGCGGCTACCAAAGATAACCGACGAAAGCTCGCTCCCAGATCGCATTAACTACGTGCTCTATAACGAGATTAATCCTGGTCTCGCGGCGCATGGCGGTAATGTGACGCTCGAGGAGCTCTATGACGATAACATTGCCGTATTACGCTTCGGCGGCGGATGTCAGGGTTGCGGCATGGTCGATGTGACACTTAAAGAAGGGGTCGAGAAGACGCTACTGCAGCAGATACCTCAGTTGAAAGAGGTGCGTGACGTGACGGATCATTCTCAGCGCGAGAATGCCTACTTTAAGTAATGCTCATAAAGCACTGATTTTATTGATTATAAGCGGCCTCTAGCAAACCGTAGAGGCTGTCTTTAAAGGTCGGGGACGCGGCATCCAGTGTCGCCATCACCTCGACTAGCACTTCGTTATCTTCGCGCCCATTCCACATTTTTTTGTAGGTTCCGTCTTGATACCCATGGTCTTGACGAAAGAAATTAAGCACGTTCTTGCTCACGTATTGCTTATAAAGCTCATGCCAATCGAGCGAGCAACCGCGCATTATCGCAGCAAACAAGCCCAATTCGATCCTTCCTGCAGCAGACGTACCAATAAAGGTTTGGAGTAATTCAAGTAAATCGAACTCGCCAAAAGCGTACTCTTGCCCATCGAAATTCAGCGCGTCGGCTGCGCTCTGCCGCGCATAGGTCGTTTCTAGATAAGTCCTCGCTTTTTCTTCATCGCCGCCATTTCTCAGCAAAATTTCCGACAAGAGGAAATGCCAGATATCAACCAACTCCATCTGCAACTGACTTAGATCGCAATGCTGCTGCTTCCACCATTTCCACCCATGGTGCTCGATTGCTTCTGCGGCTTCGATAACCACGGCGCGAAGGTAGGGATATTTTGCTTCTGTCCAGTTGGGGTCAACACGGAAATTCATTCCGGCTTGGAGTTGAAACATAGTGTTGAGTTGAGTTGAACTGAGCATAATTACTGACAATATCCTTCGAAGGGCGGCAGGCGTCTGCCGATAGCGTGCTGTGATTAATTTTCTGCGGAGTAGATTGCTAAGCGCTTTGTCCGTCGCCCTTAATCTGATTGGCAAGTGAGGAAAGCATTTCACAACGGCTAGCACGCATGTCGGTATAGGATTGGTATGCGGCCATCGATTCCTCGTCGGAGGTTGCCGCATGCGCAAGCTCTGCTAACCAAGTGTCGAGGACCTTGATTTCTTGGTTCAGCTGCGCGGTCGCTTCTGCGATCAGCGCGTCATCGATACCGTCGCTTGCGTCGTGATTCTTGTTCATGCAGAGTTCCTAGCGCCAATGCCCTTAGACTTTCTGTTGAGTGAGTTAGACTATTAACCCTACAGACTTCTTTTTGTCGGCAGCTTTGGGATACGTGGTAGCTATTTTTATCTAAGTCCTTCACTAAGTCATTTGCTGCGGCGGATACGGCCGCATTCCGCTACATTGTCATAGACAGATATACGCGTCAAGACGCGCTAATTATCTCGGTTCTGGCTTTCTTTTGGCTTTTTTTGCAGATGAGGCTTGACTACAAAGCTCTAGCTCCCTAGAATTCCGCTCGTTCTGATTTGGCGCACCTAGCCATACAGATTGTCCCCTTCGTCTAGAGGCCTAGGACACCTGGTTTTCATCCAGGCAACAGGGGTTCGAAACCCCTAGGGGACGCCAATTTCGAAAAGCCCAGCTATGCTGGGCTTTTTTCGTTGCGGAACCGGAAAATGGGAAACTGACTTTTCGAAGGGGCTCACTCAGCATGACCACTGCAATCGCGATCAAAGATCTGACAAAAACCTACGCCAATGGATTCGAAGCGCTCAAAGGAATTAGTCTAGAGGTAGAGCAGGGCGACTTTTTCGCGCTACTCGGTCCTAACGGAGCGGGCAAATCAACGACCATTGGTGTGCTGTCTACCCTAGTCAAAAAGTCTGGCGGTATCGTGGAGATTTTTGGCAAAAACGTCGACTCACATGTTTACGAAACCAAATTAGACCTTGGCGTTGTGCCTCAAGAAATCAATTTTAGTCAGTTCGAGCGCGTCAAGGATATCGTGATGACGCAGGCAGGTTACTACGGCATGCCGCGCTCGCTGGCTGCAGAGCGCTGTGAAAAATACCTGCGCAAGTTAGACCTCTGGGATAAGCGTAACGACCGCTCAAGGACCCTATCCGGCGGTATGAAACGGCGCCTGATGATTGCGCGCGCCCTCGTTCACGAGCCCAAACTTCTTATCCTAGACGAGCCTACCGCAGGTGTAGATATCGAGCTTCGGCGCTCGATGTGGGAGTTTTTAACTGAGTTAAACGAATCGGGTACTACTATTATTCTTACGACTCATTATCTCGAAGAAGCCGAGCAGCTTTGCCGCAATATCGCTATTATCGACCACGGGCGCATTGTGGAAAATACGAGTATGCGTGCTTTGCTCAAGGCTTTAGACAAACAAACTTATATCGTCGAACTTGCAACTCCAATCGAGTCTTTGCCGAATTGGGGCGACGCGCCCGTGAGCGCAACGCTAATTGATGCTCACTCATTCGAAATCACAGTGGCGGCGACACTAACCATGAGCGGATTGTTCAAGCTCTTTCTGGATCGTAGCATCCAAGTCAGTGCGCTACGCAGCAAAAGCAATCGCTTAGAGCAGTTGTTTTTGAGTCGATTGGACAATGCCCGAGGAGAGTCGGCAGATGTTTAAGAATCACAAATACATTGCGTTCGAAACCATTGTCATCAAAGAAGTACGAAGATTTACACGGATCTGGCTACAAACTTTAGTGCCGCCGGCAATTACTATCTCGCTCTACTTCGTCATTTTCGGCAATTTGGTCGGTAGCCGCATTGGAGATATGGGCGGCTTCGATTACATGGAATTCATTATTCCAGGCCTGATCATGATGGCGGTAATTCAGAACTCCTATTCGAATGTTGTCTCCTCATTCTTTAGTCACAAATTTCAGCGCAGTGTCGAAGAGGTGCTCGTCTCGCCGGTACCCAATTCGATCATTCTTTGCGGTTTTATCGTCGGAGGTATGGTGCGCGGGCTGTTAGTTGGCGCTATCGTCACTGGTATGGCGCTGTTTTTTGTTGACCTCCAGATTCAGCATCCGCTGATTACAATTACCGTGATCTTGCTGACGGCCACTGTGTTTTCACTTGCAGGCTTTATTAACGCGCTTTTCGCGAACAGCTTCGATGACATCTCGATTATCCCAACCTTTGTACTTACGCCATTAATTTATCTGGGCGGTGTATTTTATTCATCGGCTTTATTGCCTCCATTCTGGCAATCGGTGTCTGCGTTGAATCCTATTTTTTACATGGTGAACACTTTCCGCTATGGATTTTTAGGCGTTTCAGATGTGCCTATCGGGGCAGCGTTTTTTATTCTAATTCTCTTCAGTGTGGTGTTGTTTGGCAGCTGTCTTTGGCTGCTAAACCGTGGCACTGGGTTAAGGAGCTAGAATTATGGCGCATGATTCTAAGTCGGTTACCAACCCGCTTGGCGAAACACTGGCGAGCCCCGCAGCGTATGCGCCTGAAATTTTGTTTCCGATACCTCGAGCACCTGCTCGGGAAGCCATTGGGTTTTCGCCGCAGCTAGCCATGTTCGGCTTCGATCACTGGCAGGCTTTCGAATTATCCTGGCTGGATTCGAGTGGAAAACCCAGTGTCGCTGTCGCTGAATTGTTTTTTGATTGCCGTTCTCCTGCCATAGTTGAGTCGAAATCTCTTAAGCTTTATCTGAATTCGTTTAATCACGAGAGAATGGCGTCGACTGAGTTGCTAGCCTCTACGATCAAAGCGGATCTCGAACAGGCGAGCGGTAATGTTGTGAATGTGCTACTGCACTCGCTCGGCGAGTATCGTGCACTGATGGCGAAAAATTTCGCACCCCGGCTGCAGGACAATAGGACAGTGGTTGCTTTAGATCGTTTGCCCATAATTGACAATGTCGCGCCGCTCGACGCATCTGTCATTGAATTTATTCGCCTCGATAAGGCGCCAAACGCCTTATCTGCTAATAAGGAGACGCGTTACACCAGCGATCTCTTTCGCTCCAACTGCCCAGTCACCAATCAACCCGATTGGGCGAGTCTTGAAGTTAAAGTCACTGGCATCGAGATCGAAGGCGCGAGCCTGCTGAGTTATCTTTGCTCGTTCCGGGAGCACCAGGGATACCATGAAGAATGCGCTGAGCGAATATTCGTTGCTTTGAGCAATCACTGTCGCCCTGACTCGCTGCAAGTTTCGATGAATTATCTGCGACGTGGCGGTTTAGACATCAACGTCTATCGCGCAAGCGAAGCAATTACGCACGCCGATAGGCTCGCGCGTGATGTCAGGCAATAAAACATAAGCGCGCTATGGATGTTTGCCGCCTTGTAATCTAAGTGGCCCTAAGCTAGAGTGCGCGCCGTAAGTTTTACCCCGGTGAGGTGTCCGAGTGGCTGAAGGAGCACGCCTGGAAAGTGTGTAAGTCGAAAGGCTTCGAGGGTTCGAATCCCTCTCTCACCGCCAAATTTTAATGCCCCTGAAACAAGCTGAAAAGTTAGATTTTCTGGCTTCATTCCCCCCAATGGATTCCTAAGGTAGTATCGAGGTAGTTTTTCTCGACACACCAAGGACAATCCATGAAAACCCCATTACTGCTTGCCCCTTTAGTTGTTTGCCTCGGTGTTAGCGTCGCTGGCAGCGCCTTTTCTGCCGATTGGCCGAGCTATGGCGGTGACAACGGATCACAAAAATACTCGACACTAGATCAGGTTAACGCCTCAAACGTCGCCGACTTGGTTACGGCATGGTCTTGGGAGAGCCCAGATAATGCCACTGTTGCCGATAATATTGCGCAACAAAACTACAGGGCAGTGCCGGCAGGCTTTAAGGCAACACCTATTGTGATAGAGGGTGTCATGTATGTGCCTAGCTCATTCGGACGAGTCGTCGCGCTAGATGCGGCGTCGGGCGAGGAGAAATGGGTTTTTGATACTGAGGCTTGGTCTAGTGGTAGGCCTGCAAATCTTGGTTACAACTCGCGCGGAGTCGGTTACTGGTCAAGCGAAGACAAACAGCGCATCTTCTTCGCAACCAACGATGCTAATCTGTGGTCTATCGACGCCTTGACAGGCTTGCCCGACAGCAGTTTCGGCGACGGGGGCAAGATCGATTTGTCCTTGGGTCTTGGGCGTGAAATAGATAAGCGCCAATATGGCGTCGTCTCGCCGCCACTCGTGACCAACGATATAGTTGTTGTTAATTCCATAATCAATGACGGACCAACCACAAAGGAAATGCCACCTGGCAACGTGAGAGGATTTGATCCACGCACAGGTGATATTGTGTGGATGTTCGAGACGATTCCTCAGGCAGGTGCGTTTGGCAACGAGACTTGGGAAAACGGATCATGGGAATACACCGGTAATACCAATTCTTGGACCATTATGAGCGCCGACGACGAACTCGGCATTGTGTATCTGCCCATTGGCACCCCGACGAATGACTGGTACGGCGGTTTGCGCCATGGCGATAACCTATTTGCAGAAAGCTTAGTCGCTGTCGAGGCGAAAACTGGCAAGCGCTTGTGGCATTTCCAGATGGTGCACCATGGCGTCTGGGATTACGATCTCCCTGCTGCGCCAACGCTTGTCGACCTGACCGTAGAAGGTAAGAAAATCAAAGCGGTTGCTCAAATCTCAAAGCAGGGGTTCACCTATGTATTCGATCGCGTCACTGGCGACCCTGTGTGGCCTATTATCGAAACCCCTGTGCCGCAGAGCAGCGTGCCTGGTGAAAAGCTTTCTTTAACTCAGCCCATCCCAACTAAACCGCCAGCGTTTGAACTACAAGGGCTCTCTGATGACACACTCGTCAACTTTACGCCTGAGTTACGTCGCGAAGCAGAACAACTCATAGAGCAATTTGACTCAGGGCCACTTTTCACGCCGCCGTCACTGAGGGGGACTATCAATATACCAGGCTGGGGTGGTGGCGGCTGGTGGACCGGCGCCGCATTCGACCCCGACAGTGGGCTTTTCTATATACCTAGCGCCACAATACCGATTGTCGTCCAACTGCAAGAAGCAGATCCTGAAAAATCAAATCTGCGCTACGTTCGTGGCGGAGCAATGAATGTTGGCGGTCCGCAGGGCCTTCCGCTTACAAAACCACCCTATGGCCGTATTGTCGCTACAAACCTTAATAGCGGTGAGCAAGAATGGATGATCCCGCATGGCGAGGGTATTCGGCAAAAGATTATAGACATGGGTATTTTGGATCCCGGGCCGGTCGGTGGCCCCAGCAGGACTGGTCCGCTCCTCACGAAAACGCTGCTTTTTGTGGCGCAAGTGGATAACGGCCGCAACCTTCTGCGCGCGTTCGATAAAGCGACGGGCGCGGTAGTTCATGAGATTGAACTCCCGTTGCCGCCGCAAGGGTCGCCGATGACCTACGCGGTCAAGGGTCAGCAATACTTGTCAATCGCCATAGGTGGCGGGCCAGACAGCAGATTATTCACACTCTCGTTGCCTGAGTAAGAGGGAAGCTGTGGTTTTAAGGCGAGAGCATGTTAAACTTCCCGCTGGTATCTCTTGTCGGTCCCCGCGCAATGATAAGTTATAAACCCCGCCAGGCCCGGAAGGGAGCAACGGTAGTAGCTGACTCATGTGCCGTGGTGTGGCTGGCGAGAGATGCCTCTGAATATTCTTGCTGTAAAGCTAAGCAAACTCAACGTCAGATGGAAGTCGCTCCGTGAGCTATCAAGTTCTTGCTCGTAAGTATCGACCCGCTGTGTTCGCTGAGGTCGCAGGACAAGCCCATGTCCTCAAATCTCTAATCAATGCGCTCGACAATCAACGACTTCATCATGCTTATCTGCTCACCGGAACACGCGGTGTCGGCAAGACTACCTTGGCACGCATATTGGCGCGCTGCCTAAACTGTGAAGTTGGTGTTAGCTCTGAGCCTTGCGGCGAATGTGATGCCTGTAGAGAGATCGCCGAAGGGCGCTTTATAGATCTTATCGAAGTTGATGCGGCCTCACGCACAAAGGTCGAAGACACGCGTGAATTACTCGAAAACGTACAATACTTGCCAAGCCGCGGGCGCTATAAGGTTTACCTTATCGATGAAGTGCATATGTTATCGACACACAGCTTCAATGCGTTACTCAAGACGCTTGAAGAGCCTCCCGAACACGTAAAGTTTTTACTTGCCACGACAGATCCTCAAAAGCTTCCGATTACTGTTCTTTCGCGCTGTCTACAATTTAATCTTAAGAATCTCGCGCCTTCACTTATTGCTGAATTTGTTGCCGATATCCTGGTTAAAGAAAATGTACCTTCCGAAAGCGACGCCTTATGGCAGATTGCCATGGCTGCCTCAGGCAGCATGCGAGATGCGCTGACCCTAACCGATCAAGCCATCTCTTACTGCGAGGGAAGCGTTCTCACAGCCGGCGTGACCGAAATGCTCGGCGTACCTCCCCAGCACCAGATCACTCGTCTCTTGGAGGCAATGGCCTCTCGCGACGTTAGTCTCATTGTCGAGTTGGTGCAGCTTATCGGCGAGCAAACTCCGGATTACCAACACACACTCGATGCGCTTTTATCCATGCTGCATCGCATCGCGCTGGCTCAGATTGCACCCGACGCAGTCGACAACAGCGTAGGAGATCTCGAAAAAGTCGTCGAACTTGCGTCGCAGTTAACGGCCGAAGACGTGCAGCTCTATTATCAAATTGGCACCAAAGGCCGTGAGGACCTCAAGCTCGCTGTCGAAATGCGGAGCGCGTTCGAAATGGTCCTGCTGCGTATGCTGGTTTTTTCCCCGAATTACACAGCACCCAAGCCTGCTATCGCCGCTGTAAAGAGTAGCGATTCTGAGGCTAACGAAAAAAAAAAGTCTCCGCTAGCGAGCGCGCTACAGACTAACCCTGCCTCCGAGGTTCAGGTGCCTCCTCGCGACATTACACATCACGCAGGCAGTGTCCCAGAACAAGACCAAGAATCTCAGCACGAAGCGGTGGCCTATTCGGCAGAGGGCAACGATCAGATGACCCCATCTAACTGGGTTAATGTTTACCCAAAGCTCCAGCTCACCGGAATTTCCGCTAACATTATGGCGAACTGTGAGTTAGTGAGTGCAACGGATGACGCCATTGAGTTTCTCTTAGGCGAGGCGCACAGCGCTGTATTTAACGATGACGCACCTGCGAAGGTTGAGCCGGCTTTCGAAAAGTTCCTTGGTAAGAAGGTCGCTATTCGGATCTCAATAGGCACCACGCGTAGCGAGACCCCTGCAGCTCGAAAGATCCGTATTAATCAAGAGCTGCAAGCCAAACGAGTTAGCGATTTTGAAAACGATTCGATGGTTCTCGAACTCCAAAAGAAATTTGGCGGCAAAGTAGTTGTCGAAAGCATCGTTGAAAACAACGTTGTAAGTAGAGTCGAGAGCGCTGCTGAAAGCGGGCACGGTCAGGTTTAACGACCTGCTATCTGGCGCCAGTGCCATTTGCGCCGCCACTAAATTAGGATATAAAAGATGACCGATCTCAACGAACTGATGAAGCAAGCGAAACTGATGCAAGAGAAGTTTCAAACCGCTCAGGAAACTGCAGCGAAGGCGGTGGTCGAAGGCGTCGCTGGCGCGGGACTCGTCCGTGTCGAAATGACTGGCAGGTATCAAGTCAATAACGTCAAAATCGATGAGACACTCTTGTCAGAAGAAATTAGTGTGATCGAGGATCTGCTCGCCGCTGCTGTAAATTCTGCCGTAGCGAAAGTAGCAGAAGCGAGCAAAGGCTCGCTAAGTGATCTGGCGGGTGGAATCACATTGCCCGACGGCTTCAAAATGCCTTTCTAGCAAAGAATAGCGCCTGTGTATGGCTATACTTGTTTCCGTATTGCTCCACACACAAGTAGTAACGAGTTTGGCAACTAATAATTAGGAATACGCGGTGAACCTCAGCCCACTTATCGATGAATTAATTGATGCGTTTCGCTGCTTGCCCGGAGTCGGACCAAAATCCGCTCAGCGAATGGCCTTGCAACTTCTCGAGAGAAATCGAGTCGGCGGCGCGCGTTTAGCGAGTGCGCTGACGGCCGCGCTCGATGTTGTTGGAAATTGTGCCGAGTGTCGGACGCTTACCGAAGAGACTGTCTGCAGGCTTTGCGCAAGCGATAAACGTGATCAGTCGCTCTGCTGTGTCGTTGAATCCCCTGGAGACGTATTCGCAATTGAGCAGGCGGGTAGTTACAACGGGCGCTACTTTGTTTTGATGGGGCATTTGTCCCCGATCGACGGTATTGGTCCTGAGCAGCTCGGGCTAGAGCAGCTTTTTTCGACGGTTGAGTCCGGCAAAATAAAAGAACTAATTATCGCTTGTAACCCCACTGTCGAAGGTGACGCCACCGCGTATTTTATTGCAGAGAGCCTAAAGGCGCAGAAAATACGTGTGTCTCGAATAGCACATGGCGTTCCTGTTGGCGGCGAATTAGAGTATGTCGACGGCGGCACTCTTACGCATGCTTTTGCTGGTCGCAAAACTCTTTCGGATGGATTTTATGGGTGAAGTGCGCGAATACACTGAGTCGCCTCAAATGGTTTATGTCGCTGATTCACACTCGCTAGCGGCACTGTGCGAGAGCTGGTCTCAGCTAGACGCGCTCGCTGTCGATACCGAGTTCATGAGGACAAACACGTTCTACGCGAAGTTGGGCCTTTTACAGATCGGCGATGGACATTGTAGTTATCTGCTAGACCCCTTAGAGATCGACGATTGGGCGCCGTTCGAGGCGCTGTGCCGTGCAGGGATCGTAGAATTTATATTCCATTCTTGCAGTGAAGACCTCAGTGTATTCCTGTCGCATTTCGGTTTCGTTCCCGAACGACTTTTCGATACACAGCTCGCCGCTTCGTTCCTTGGTTTAGGGCCAAGCCTTAGCTACGCAGCGCTTGTTTTGCTGCGCTTGGATGCGGTTATTGAGAAAGATGTGACCCGATCGGATTGGTTGCAACGCCCTCTGACCGACGCACAGCTGCGCTATGCCGCGATCGATGTCGTACACCTCATCGATCTGAGAAACCAGCTTCTTAGCGAGCTTCGCGAACGAAACATGTCCGACTGGTTTGCTACCGAGTGTCAAAATCTAATCCAGACAGCGCTTAACAATGAGGCTGAATCTAGTTGGTCAACGCTCTATCAATCGCTAAGCAATGCATGGCGCCTCAGCTCTGATGGGCTAGTGCTGCTCAGAGCGCTAAGTGTCTGGCGTGAGAAAGAGGCGCGGCGTCGTGACAAACCCAAAAGCTGGATCTTAAAAGACAATGATTTGGTGGAGATCGCTGGGGTACTGTCGGGCACCAATACCTCGGGGGAACAAGTCTCCAGTGCGCGTTTATCAATAGACAAGGGAAGTTTGAGCCGAGTAGAGCCCTCTGTTGTAAAGCGTTACGGATCAGTGTTTGCCGAGTTAGCCGATGGCTGTGATTACACGCAGAAGATAGATAACGCTGAGTTATCGGCACCCCTAACGCCCGACATGCGCAAACGGCTTAAACGATTACAAGCGGTCGTCGCGTCTGCTGCCGAGGCTCACGGCCTTGCGCCCGAAGTATTAGCCCGCAAGCGTCAACTGCTCGCCTATATGCATCTGATGGAATCCGAGCCTGAGAAGGGCGCGTGGCCATCCGAGTTGTCACTGTGGAAAAAAGAACTTTTGCAAGCTGGTTTCGAAGGCGTACTTGATTCATGAAAGACACTAAGTCAGCCGCAATAGAGTTTTGGCACAAACCCCTTGGAGAACTTAGTGAGACGGAGTGGGAACGTCTTTGCGACGGCTGCGGGCGTTGCTGCTTGAAAAAGCTAATGGATGATGAAACCGAAGAGATTGTCCATACGCGCGTTGTCTGCAAACACCATGATCAGGATACTGGGGGCTGTGGCTGCTATCAAACCAGGACCGACTTGGTGCCTGACTGCCTCGATGTAAAGGCAATGGACATCGCCTCTGCAACATGGATGCCCGCAACCTGTGCCTATCGTCTGCGTCATGAGGGCAAACCTCTATTCGATTGGCATCCATTATTAACAGGGTCGCGCGATGCGATGATAAGCGCAGGGATTTCGCTATCTGGTCGGGCAATCAGTGAAGAATATGTCCACCCTGACGGCTATGACGAGCATATCGTCCGCTGGGTGGAGTAGAAAGCAGGCCAAGCTAAAGACAGTGGCGCGGACGTGAAAAGAAGGGACAAGGGAGGATAGATGGCAAATTACGGATTATTTTGGCTTGTGTACCTGCTCGCGTCGTCGCTATTCATTGCTATTATTTGGCATCTCATTGTATTCAGACGCGCTGTTTTGCTGACCTATGGCATAAGAGCCATAGCTATCGCGATGCTTGCTACGCCATGGCCGAGTCACGTTGATGGCCCTCATCTCGCCCCTGCACTGATGGTACTCGCGCTCGATGGCATCACACTCGGCTCAGACGCTGCGTTACGCGCGTTCGTACCACTTTTCTTGAGCGTAGTGCTTGGTCTCGTCGTGGCGGCTATTGTGTGGCTACGCGAGAGGAAGCGGCGGGGCTTTGCTGCGAAATAACGCAGCCGATGGCCAGAGGCCAAACAACCTAGACTCAAGCGCCTAGTCTGGGTCATTAGTTCACGCGTACTGTATTTAGTGGCTCAGCCATTTTACAATGGCGTTTTACGGTCGTTCAGGCCGAGACTTCCTTTTGAACAGCAGAGTAGAAGAGAGATACGCGAATGAATTTTACAGGTACAGACAAATACGTCGCGACAAGCGAATTACAGTTAGCAGTCAATGCGGCAATTGCGCTCGAAAAACCACTACTCATCAAAGGTGAGCCCGGTACTGGCAAAACAATGTTGGCTGAGCAGATTTCAGAAGCGCTAGGCATGCCCCTTATCCAATGGCATGTAAAGTCAACAACAAAAGCGCAGCAAGGGCTCTATGAATACGACGCTGTATCTCGATTGCGCGATTCTCAACTCGGTGATGAGAAGGTCAAAGACATCTCTAATTACATCGTAAAGGGTAAAATGTGGGAAGCGTTCGAGGCAGAACAGCAATCAGTTCTCTTAATCGACGAGATCGACAAAGCTGATATCGAATTCCCAAATGACCTGTTACTTGAGCTCGATAAAATGGAGTTTTTCGTTTACGAAACTCAAAAGCTCGTGAAGGCGACCACAAGACCGATAGTAATTATAACCAGTAATAATGAAAAAGAACTTCCCGATGCCTTTCTGCGCCGATGCTTTTTCCACTATATCGAGTTTCCAAACTCACAGACAATGGAAAAAATCGTCGATGTTCACTATCCAGAAATAAAGAAAGACCTTGTGCGACAAGCGATGGATGTTTTCTTCGATGTGCGCAAGATTCCTGGCCTGAAGAAAAAGCCGTCCACGTCTGAGCTGATCGATTGGCTCAAGTTGCTGATGGCCGATGATATTCCAGAAGATATTTTGAAGAACCGGGATGCGAAGAATTCGATACCACCTCTTTACGGAGCGCTCTTAAAGAACGAGCAAGATGTTCACCTCCTTGAGAAACTCGCGTTTATGCATCGAGCCAAAAGCTAATGCTTATCGACTTCTTTATGATGCTTCGCAAAGAGCGCCTGCCGGTCTCGTTCACCGAGCTGTTCACGTTACTCGAGTGTCTCAAACGGAATATCATTTTCGGCAATATCGATGACTTTTATCTTCTTTCGCGTATGTGTTTTGTGAAAGACGAGAAGAACTTCGATAAGTTTGATCGTGCATTCTCTAAATATTTTGAAAAAATTGAAGCGCTTGACGACCTGACTATGGCTGAAATTCCGAGCGAGTGGCTGCGCAAAGAACTCGAATCGATGCTCAGCGATGAAGAAAAGGCGAAGATCGAAGCGCTGGGTGGGCTCGAGAAATTAATGGAGGAGTTTAAGAAGCGCCTTCAGGAGCAAGAAAAACGCCATCAGGGCGGCAATAAGTGGATCGGAACCGGAGGTACTTCTCCCTTTGGTGCTAACGGATATAACCCCGAAGGCATCAGAGTCGGTCAGGACGGCGGCCGTAATTCGCGCGCAGTGAAGGTGTGGGATAAACGCAATTACCGAGACTTAGACGATTCGGTTGAGATTGGCACTCGTAATATAAAAATGGCGCTGAGGCGGCTGCGCAAATTTGCGCGAACCGGTGCAGCTGAAGAGTTAGATATCTCGGACACAATCGCTTCCACGGCCAAAAATGCCGGCATGCTAGATATTAAAATGGTTCCCGAGCGACATAATTCTGTCAAAGTCCTCATATTTTTCGATGTCGGCGGTTCTATGGATCCCCATGTGAAACTCTGTGAGGAGCTTTTTTCTGCGGCGAGGACTGAATTCAAGCATCTTAAATATTACTATTTTCATAACTTCGTTTATGAGTCCGTATGGACTAAGAGTCATCGACGACATGCTGAGACCACCTCGACTTTCGACATAATCAACAAATTTGCAAAAGACTATAAAGTTATTTTTGTAGGCGACGCTACCATGGCGCCCTATGAGATTACCCACGTTGGCGGCAGCATAGAGCATTATAACGAGGAAGCGGGGGCGACTTGGTTTAAGAGATTGAGTGAACACTTTGAGCATTTAGTCTGGATTAACCCAACGCCGAAAGAATATTGGGAGCACAGTTATTCGATCGAAGTGGCTAAAGAGCTTACCGAAAACAAAATGTACCCGCTTTCTGTGAAAGGCTTAGAAGAAGCGATGAAGCTTCTCACGAAGTAGTAAGACAACCGTTGATGCCCAGTGGAGGGCTTGTGCTAGAGAAGCTCACAGACCAATTAGACCCTCAGCAATTTCAGTCGTTACCCGAACTCATAGACTATTGCCTGTCGACTCATGCCGAACTCCCCGGCTTTAGCTGCTTCGGTAAAACGATGCAGTTTGCCGAGGTCGATGAATTGAGTCAGCGCTTTGCAAATTTCTTACAGAATCAAACGGATTTACAGCCAGGCGATCGTATAGCTATTCAGCTACCCAACGTGCTTCAGTTCCCGATTGCACTCTATGGTGCGTTGCGCGCGGGGCTTGTCGTGGTCAGTACTAATCCGCTTTACACGGAACAGGAGCTTGAACATCAATTCAACGACTCAGGTGCCGTTGCGGTAGTTACACTAGAATCATTTGCGTCAAAAATTGAGGCAGTTTTCGCGCGCACACAGCTCAGGACAGTGATCATTTCTTCGTTAGGCGATCTCCAGTCGGCGCCGAAGAAATTCTTACTCAATGCTGCGGCAAAATACGTGAAAAAAATGGTGGCAAGTTACTCCTTGCCCGGCGCCGTTCGTTTTACCGATACGCTAAAGCCAACAAAGAGTGCGTTTGTTGCACCGGTGTTCAATCGTCACGATACCGCTGTTCTTCTGTACACCGGAGGCACCACAGGCGTGGCCAAGGGGGCGATGATTACTCACGCAAACCTTATTGCGAACCTGATGCAATTTCGCTCGCGGTCGGTTCTGGCTATGGATGATTGTGTCGAAAGCGTCGCAGCACCTCTTCCTCTCTACCATAGCTATGCGTTTTTGATGCACTGTTTTGCTATGCCCTACGCGGGTAATCACAGCGTTCTCATAACGAATCCACGAGACATTCCTAGCCTGATAAAAGCGCTCGCACGCTATAAAGTTAGCGGTTTTGTAGGAATTAACACGCTCTACTTAGCGATCATGCGGGATCCTAGTTTCGCCAAGTTGGACAAAAAATACCTTAAATTCTGCGGTGCCGGTGGTATGGCGATGAGTTCATCGGTCGCGGAGGAATGGCTCGAACGAACTGGCTGCGAGATTATGGAAGGCTACGGACTTACCGAGTGCTCGCCTGCGGTGACAGTCAATGTCCCTGGCAAGGTGATCGCCGGTACTGTTGGATTCGCGGTGCCTGATACCGAATTATGCACAGCGAACGAAGCAGGAGAGATCCTGTCCGCCGGTGAGCGCGGCGAACTTTGGATAAAAGGCCCGCAAGTGATGAAGGGTTATTGGGGGCAAGAGCAAGCGACGAAAGATGCGATAACACCTGAGGGCTGGTTCAAAAGCGGCGACTACGCTGAAATCGATTCGGATGGATATGTACGGATAGTTGATAGAAAGAAGGACATGATTCTTGTCTCTGGCTTTAATGTCTTTCCCAATGAAATCGAAGACTGGGTTAACAGGCATCCACGCGTGCTAGAAAGCGCGGCTGTTGGGATTCCTAACGAGCGTACGGGCGAGGTCGTTAAACTTTTTGTTGTCGCACACGGTGAGCAACCGAGTGTTGATGACATTATCGCTCACTGCCGTGAGGGCTTAACCACCTATAAAGTACCCAAAGAAGTCGTCTTCGTTAACGATCTACCGAAGTCGATAATAGGCAAAATCTTGCGCCGAGAATTACACTAAGGGGTTAACACGATTGAACCGCAAGGGCTCCGCTTCGACCACAGCTAAATCCGCGCATCGGGTAGGGGCATCAGATCAAAAGAGAATAAACGAGGTAAATCAAGAAAACTCAGTGCCGAAAGCGGTGGGGCTATTACTTAATACTCTTGAAAAAGCACTGGCCCGTGTGCAGTCAGCCGATTCGTTCCGGTTGCGGCAACGAGTGTCAAAGTTTTCGTCGACCCTCAGCGAGCTGTCGCGCGACACGCTAGTCACTAGCGAGAGAATGCACGCTTTCGAACAGCTGCAAGCTGAGCTTAGGAAGTCCGAAAGCAAGTGTGAGTTGCGCGCTCAGCTAATTCCAGAAACCCAGTCGTATCCGCCTCAACTCCCTGTCAGCGCCAAGGCTGGGGAGATTGCCGAGCTTATTCGATCTAACCAAGTAGTCGTTGTTGCTGGAGATACAGGGTCTGGCAAGACTACACAGCTGCCTAAAATCTGCTTGGAGGCGGGCTTAGGGCGTCGGGGTATGATTGGGCATACCCAGCCGCGGCGGCTTGCCGCATTATCAGTAGCGACAAGGATCGCCGAAGAGCTCGGCGAGAGTGCAGGGCGGGGTGTGGGCTCGCAGGTTCGTTTCGATGACAGGACTGGACCCAATACCTTTATAAAACTAATGACCGACGGGATTCTCTTAGCTGAGATTCAGGCGGACCGATTTCTTAGTAAGTATGAAGTAATTATTATTGATGAGGCTCACGAACGCTCTCTCAATATCGATTTCCTCCTTGGCTTTTTGCGCGATCTTATTCGCAAGAGGACAGACCTTAAGCTGATCATCACCTCGGCGACAATCGATGTTAAGAAATTCTCAAGCCATTTCGGTAACGCCCCTGTCGTTTCGGTTGAGGGTAGAACCTTTCCAGTCGAAGTCCGGTATAAACCCCTTTCAGATCCTGGTGAGGGCGCGCGCTCCGAAGATGCACAGACCGAAGCTATTACCACGGCCGTGCGCGAAATATTGCAGCACGACAGAAGTAACAATCAAAGTAGCGGCGACATTCTCGTCTTTCTCCCTAGTGAAAGAGAGATTCGCGACACCGCAACAAGCTTGCGCAAAGCGAAATTAGGCGATATCGACGTTCTACCACTTTACGGCCGATTGCAACACGCTGAACAAGCGAGAATTTTTTCGACCCACCAGACGCGCCGCGTAGTGCTGGCCACTAATGTTGCTGAAACCTCAATCACTGTGCCAGGGATCAACTATGTCGTTGATACGGGCACTGCACGTATAAGCCGTTATAGCCTTCAGAGCAAGGTGCAGAGACTTCCTATAGAGGCTATTTCACAGGCTAGCGCGAATCAGCGCAAAGGGCGTTGCGGGCGCGTGGCAGACGGTATTTGTATTCGTCTGTATTCGGAGCAAGACTTTGAATCTCGGCCGCTTTACACAGATCCCGAAATTCAGCGCACTAATCTTGCTGCCGTTATTCTTCGAATGCTGCATCTTAAACTGGGCGATGTGGAAGATTTCCCCTTTATCGAGATGCCGGAATCAAAAGCGATCAACGAGGGTCATAAGCTTCTGCTTGAGCTCAATGCGATTACAGCGAGCAAAAATCTGACTTCGATCGGCCGGCAAATGGCGGTTCTCCCGATCGACCCTCGCTATTCAAGAATGCTGTTAGAGGCGCATAAACTTGGCTGCTTAAGGGAAGTTTTAATCATTGTAAGCGGTCTAAGTATTCAAGATCCGCGTGAAAGCAATAGTGAGAACCGGCAAGTGGCTAACGAGAGGCAGGCTGAATACAAACACCCAGATTCGGATTTTATGTCGTTGGTTACCCTCTGGGACACCTATGAAAAGTTAAGGCAGGACTCGCCGCAAGCAGCGCTTCGCAAATACTGTAAAAAACAATTCCTGTCATTTATGAGAATGCGAGAGTGGCGAGAGGTTCACCGGCAACTGTTATTGGCAAGCCAAGGACTAGGCTTTCGTGTGAGCAACGATGATTCAGATTATGCGAGTGTGCATAAAAGTCTCATCGCGGGATCACTTAACCAAGTCGCGCGCAAGTCCGACGATCGAAGTTTCGTTGGCACGCGCAATAAGAAGTTTTCACTGTTCGGCGCGTCAGTACTCGCAAGGTCTAATACGAAATGGATTATGACAGGGGAGCAGATAGAAACCTCGCAAGTCTTTGCGACGCAAGCAGCTAAGATTCAGCCTGAGTGGGTTGAAGAGGTTGCGATGCATCTCGTCAAGCGTGAGTCGTTCGATCCTCACTGGAGCGGCAAACGACAAGAGGTCATGGCATATGAGAAGGTTCATTTATTCGGCCTCACCCTGGTTGAACGAGCGCTGGTACGTTATGCCCCAGTCGATTCGGTCGCCGCACGGGCAATTTTTATAAGGCACGGGCTTGTTGGGCAGCAGGTATCGAGCGAACTCGGTTTTGTTAGACATAATTTGTCGCTCCTAGAGCGATTGGAGAAACTCGAAGATAAACTCCGGCGCCCTGACATACTCGCGAGCGAATCACAGCAAATCGACTTTTTCGAACGAATAATACCTAGCGAGGTGAATTCACTTAGGACATTGAAGAGCTGGCTAGCCTCGATAGACGATCGCAAGGGTGTGTGCCTCCAGCTCAGTGAGAAAGACCTTCTAGCAGACAATGGAGATGGATTCAGCTTCGCTGACTTCCCAGATGCGGCGGCGATACAGAGTAACACTCTTAAAATAGACTATGTTTTTGAACCTGGTAAGGAGCTAGACGGAGCGACAATCGATGTCCCCAAAGCCCTGTTGGCCCAGCTGACTGCCGCGGATATCGATTGGGCGGTACCCGGCATTATTCGTGAAAAATGTGTTGCTCTGATCAAAGGTCTCCCCAAAGCGCAAAGGAAAAACTTTATTCCCGTTAACGCGTTCGTTGACCAGCTAGTCCCTTACCTTATGGGAGGTTCCGTCGATTTGCTCGACTCCTTAAGCGACGCGATTTATGAGCTTCGGAGGATCAGAATCGAGCGGATTCAGTTTGAAGCGATTGAACTGCGAGCTCACTTAAAGATAAAAGTCAGAGTGGTCGATAATAACGGCGCGCAGCTTGGGATCGATAGCTCGCTGCGTGTGCTGCAAGAGAGGTTTTGTAAAGATGAGGTGAGCGGGGCAAAGACACCGGCGACTAAACAGGATATTGGTCATCCGATAGAAACCTCGGGCCTGGTTGTAATGCCCGAAAAAGCACTGCCTCAAAGCCTTGAAGTTGGAGAGGGCAATATCCGACTAATTAGATTTCCGAGTCTGGTGGATGCAGGATCTAGTGTATCGGTATGCCTTTTTGCTGATGAACACCAGGCTGTTTTAGCGCACTCGCGAGGAGTGGTGAAGCTGGTCATGCTTAACAGCCAGCAACAACGCAATATGCTGCGCAAACAGTTCGACCGCTTCGTCAAACAGAATGCGCTTAAGCTGCCCGTAGGGTCTGCAGATTTCGCCGAGCAGTGTATCGAAGCATGTTACGTGGAAGCACTTGGAAGTGTGAAAACGGTACGCAGCCTTGAGACCTTTGAGCCGGCGTTAAATGTGGCCAAATCACAGGTGGTCGGTATTGGCGATCGCTTGGTTACGCTCCTCGAGCGTATAATAGTGATTCGGCTCACACTCAAAAAGCGCCTGTCGGCGTTAACCTCCGCACCTGGGTATCTTACGTCCGACGTGGCGAGCCAACTTGAGCGATTGTTTGGGCCCAACTTTGTGGCTGAAAGCGGTGTCGAGAGACTTAAGGATTACCCGAGGTACTTGGATGCGATTGAGCTTCGCTTGGGTAAAGCCCCATTTATGGGTCCCAAAGACAAAATCGATTCAGAACTACTGGCTGGCTACTGGCAAAAATTAGAGACGTTCAAGAGCGCACCTCAAACCAGTGGGGCAGAGGGCAATGCGACTAAGTTTGAAGAGCTTAGATGGATGTTAGAGGAATATCGCGTCTCGGCGTTTGCGCAAAGCCTCAAAACTAAGATGCCGGTTTCGCCGGCGCGGATAGAAAAGGCCTTAGAGAGATTGAAAGCAAACTCGAGGGGGCAATAGTTACTGACAACTGAGCTGCAGAGCGAAGGGATGTGCATGTTGGTTCGAAAGGTGTTCGTAAAAAAGCGTAGACAGCGTCAGCTTAGATCTACCGTAACGACGCTGTTAATCTGCGCCGCGGCGCTATTGGTTTCCTGTTCGTCGATCGCGGCTACCTACACAAACGATCCTTGGCGAGAGGCAAATGGCTATGTATTTAAGTGGAATGATTATTTCGACCAGCTCGTCGTAAGACCGACTGCTTTCGCGTATACGACTTTCTTGCCGCGGGTTGCGAGGCAGGGGATCGGCAATTTTTTCAGTAATGTCGATGATATTAATGTTCTTGCAAACGATATATTGCAGCTAAAATTGTCTGCAGCTGCAGGCGATGGCAGCCGGTTGCTCCTCAATAGCACTGTTGGTCTAGGTGGTTTTCTCGATGTTGCCAGCAGCCTTGGTCTGCGTAAAAATGAGGAGGATTTTGGCCAAACCCTAGCTACTTGGGGCGTTAGTTCTGGCCCCTATGTAATGCTGCCGGTATTCGGCGCGAGCACGGTGCGCGACTCGTTCGGATTAATTATCGACACTGTGTTTAATCCGCTTCAGCGGGTCGAAGATCCTTCGCTGCGTCTCGGCCTATTTCTACTAGACGAAACTGATTCTAGGTCAGGTGTTCTAGCGCTTGATGAATTAATTACCGGAGATCGTTATCTTTTTATTAGAGAAGCCTATTTGCAGCGCAGAGAATATCTCAATAACGACGGCGTGCTTGATGACCCGTTTGGCGAATTTTAACGCTTAGACACCGTCTCTTGCGGCGATTTTCATACGTATAAAATCACTGTGAGAGACATAAATTAATTCGCTCACTCGTCGAATTACACCATCTTCATACCGATCTACTTCACCATCGGCAAATGCGATCCGCCACATATTTTTTATGAGCGATAGTTTCGCATCGACAGAAAACTGAGTATTTACCTGCGCCGTAAACTCATAGAGCGACGTCGACTCCTCGGCTTTTTCGTGCGCTAAAACGCGTAATTCATCGGCCGCTTCCTCGTCGAGTCCAAGTGTTTTAACAAGAATCGCAATAAACTCCTGCTCTTCTCGGGCGTCGAGCCTATGATCGCTGTTCATCACCTCCACCATTAAGGTCGCTGTGATTAAGTTTTCGGATAGCGCATCTAGTTGTCCTGAGTCGGCAGATTCGCCAAGCGAACCCTGAAACATGGCCTTTAACTTTGCTAACATAATTCGTTGATTCCCAAGTCTTCAATTTCTTTGTTTTGCTCATGTTTGGCGACAATGTCCATCGCTTGCTGTAACACGTCTAAGCCCGATGTCGGCTTATAGGCATTCTGACTCAGATGCCTGCGAAAGGCTTTACCGCCATAAACGCCTTTAAAGAGCCCGAGTAAATGTCGCGTAATGTGCTGTAGCGGAGTCCCCATTGCCAATTGCTGCTCCACATAAGGCAGGTAGTTTATGAGTGCCTGACTGCGAGTAAGCGTATTTGGGTTAGCATCAAAAAACAGTTCATCTACCTGAGCCAAAATGAACGGATTTTGATACGCCTCCCGGCCCAGCATAACCCCATCAACATGATTTAGCTGCTCTATCGCCGTCGATAAGTCTGTAATTCCGCCATTGATAATAATAGTCAGCCTATCGAAACTCTTTTTTAGGCGATAGACCCGGTCGTAATCTAGCGGGGGTATTTCTCGATTTTGTTTTGGGCTGAGCCCAGACAGTATTGCCTTACGTGCATGCACAACAAACAACTCACAGCCTGCGTCTGCAACAACGCCGACAAAGTTTTGCAATGCAGCCTCGCTATCTTGATCGTCGATACCTATTCGGCATTTAACGGTTACCGGCACATCAACACACTGTCGCATCGCGTCTATACACTGGGCGACGAGTTCAGGTTCTGCCATTAAACAGGCGCCGAATGAACCGGACTGTACGCGCTCGCTTGGGCATCCAACATTGAGGTTGATCTCGCAGAAACCAGCGTCTTCGCCTAATTTTGAGGCGAGTTGTAACTGTTTCGGATCAGAGCCGCCTAGCTGAAGCGCGACCGGGTATTCTTCTGGGCTGTGCGCCAACAAGTTACGGCGATCGCCATATTCTAAGGCCGCACTCGTAACCATCTCTGTATAGAGCAGGGCGTTCTGGCTCAGTTCTCGAAGGAATCGGCGGTCATGGCGATCGGTCCAATCCATCATTGGCGCCACACAGAACCGATGGGCGTCTACAGGGGATAGCTCGTTTCGCTGTGTGTCGATCGCTAAAGTGCTCAATAGATTCTCGCAAGTTACGTTGTAGCGGATGTCGGCGGTGTATTAAATCAGAGACGATTTTCATGTCAAGGTGGGTAAACCCTTTGCGTGAGTCTCTGCACGGCTTCGAGTATAATCGTGTTTTTTACGCCTTCTTCATTTTCGCTGATAGAGACAACGAATGACTCAAGTACGCACTCGCATAGCGCCTTCACCTACTGGCGATCCCCACGTAGGCACCGCCTATATAGCCTTATTTAATAGGTGTTTTGCGCGTCAACACGGCGGCAAGTTTATTTTGAGGATCGAAGACACTGATCAGGTAAGGTCTACGGCTCAGTCCGAGCATGATATTTTGGCTTCGCTCCAATGGCTCGGGTTAGAGTGGGATGAAGGCCCTGGGATAGGTGGCGATTTCGGCCCCTATCGTCAAAGCGAGCGCAGCGACATATACGTCGAGCACATAACAACCCTGTTAGACACGGGTCACGCATTTCACTGTTTTTGTACTGCCGAACGGTTGGATGAAGTGAGAAAAGAGCAAATGGCTGCGAAGCAGCAGCCCGGGTACGATGGTCACTGCGCGCATCTTTCGAAAGCCGATGTAGAAGCCAAGCTTGCCGCTAAACAAGACTACGTCATTCGGATGCGTGTACCAGAGTCAGGCAACTGTGAGTTCAACGACATGTTGCGTGGCGAAGTGTCGATCGCTTGGTCGCAGATTGATATGCAAGTGCTCATGAAATCCGATGGCCTGCCTACTTATCATTTCGCCAATGTTGTGGATGATCACTTGATGGAAATCAGCCATGTAGTGCGCGGCGAAGAGTGGATCAACTCAGTGCCTAAGCACGTGTTGCTGTATCAATATTTCAACTGGACACCGCCTGTCTTTTGTCACATGCCGCTGCTGCGCAACCCCGATAAGAGTAAGTTGAGCAAACGGAAAAATCCTACATCAATTAATTACTATCGCGACATGGGTTACCTGCCGGAGGCGTTGCTCAATTACTTGGGCATGATGGGTTGGACTATGCCCAACGGTGAAGAGGTGTTTACCCTTGCCGCAATGGAGGCGGCATTCGACATCAGCAGAGTGAGTTTAGGCGGTCCGGTATTCGATACAGAAAAACTCGATTGGCTTAACGGGAAATATTTACGAGAGTCGGGCAGCGATGCAGACTTTCAAGCGCGGCTGTTGGCGTGGGCTCAAAATTCAGGCCGCCTTGAGCCTATTATACCGCTGTTGCGACAACGAGTTGAGAAGCTCAGCGATGTTGCACCGCTTATAAGTTACTTTTTTAGTGGCCCTGTGAGTATTGCTCCCGAGTCATTTTCGCATTGCAAGTTAGCGCCAGTGGATGCTTGCAGAGCATTGCAGTTTGCGCTGTGGAAACTCGAAGCACTGGGGACATGGAATCGTGACGAGGTTGAGTCCGCACTCATGAAACTAGCCGAGGTATTGGATATCAAAGTGCGTGATTTCTTAGCGCCACTTTTCGTTGCTATTAGCGGCCAGCCAGTGTCACTTTCGGTTATCGATTCGATCGCAGTGATTGGGCTCGATCTTTCGCGCGCCAGATTGCGTATTGCCATCGAAACCTTGGGTGGAATATCTAAGAAGCAAGCCAAAAATTTAGAGAAAGAGTTTGCTCAGCTCGGTCAGTAGAGCGTTTGCAAGTGCAGATAGGCAAAACACAAGGCAAGAGGCTGATGCAGATTGACACGCCGAGTTGATCTGCATAGAATGCCCGCTCCTCAGATCCGACGTCGGATCGACTGATTTATCGGGGCCTTAGCTCAGCTGGGAGAGCGCAACACTGGCAGTGTTGAGGTCAGCGGTTCGATCCCGCTAGGCTCCACCAAATCACCTTTTCAGAAAAATGCCCCAAGCGCTTTTGACGCTTAGGGCGTGGGGAGTATTACACGTCCCGCGATGTGTAGCCTTTGTAAAGCTGGCGTGGCCGTCCGATCTTATAAGGATGGCTGAGCATTTCGTCCCAATGCGCAATCCACCCTGGCGTGCGGCCTGTGGCAAATATCACAGTGAACAAGCTTGTAGGGATACCTATTGCTTTCAAGATAATGCCCGAGTAGAAATCGACGTTTGGATAAAGCTTCTTGCTAATGAAGTAGTCGTCTTCCAAGGCAATCTTCTCTAATTTCCGCGCGATGCGGAAAAGTGGATCGTCTTCGACACCAAGCTCCTCAAGAACTTCGTCGCATATTTTGCGCATTACAGTTGCGCGGGGGTCGAAGTTCTTATAGACCCGATGGCCGAACCCCATAAGCCTGAAGGGATCCTCCTTGTCCTTTGCCTTGGCAATATACTCTTCGATGTTTGACTCATCGCCAATCTCGTAGAGCATTTCGAGGACAGCTTCGTTCGCACCGCCATGTGAAGGCCCCCAGAGCGCTGCTATGCCCGAAGCGATGCAAGCATAGGGGTTCGCGCCGCTCGAACCTGCAAGGCGCACAGTCGACGTCGACGCGTTCTGCTCGTGATCAGCATGCAAGAGGAAGATAGTGTCCATCGCTTTCGCCAGCGTCGGGCTCACATTGGGAGCCTCACACGGGGTGCCAAACATCATGTGAAGGAAGTTTTCAGCAAAGCCCATATTGTTTTGCGGGTACATAAACGGCTGCCCGACACTATGCTTGTAGCACATCGCAGCGAGTGTTGGCATTTTCGCTATAAGACGATGAGCGGCCAGTTTGCGATGAGCAGGGTCGTCAATGTCTAAATCGTCGTGATAAAACGCCGACAGGGCGCCGACGACGCCTACAAGCATTGCCATTGGGTGGGCATTTTTTGGGAAGCCCTTAAAGAACTGATGAATATGCTCATCGACCATCGTGTGATAGCGAATAGTCTTCTCAAATGCAGTCTTTTCCTCGGCGCTCGGTAATTCACCGTTAAGCAATAGAAAGCAGGTCTCGAGAAAAGTCGCTTTGTCAGCGAGTTGTTCTATTGGATAGCCGCGATGGAGGAGTACTCCCTTGCCGCCGTCGATGAAGGTTATCTCCGATTCACACGATGCTGTGGAAACAAAACCAGGGTCGTAGGTAAAGACGCCTTCGCTAACTAATCCGCGCACATCTAGTACATCCGGCCCAGTAGTTCCTTCGTATATCGGCAGCTCGATTACCTTATCGATTCCGTCGATCTGCAGCTTCGCGGTTTTTGCGCTCATGGCGTACTCCTGATGAGATTGTATTCTTTCGGAAAAACAGTGGCTTAGATAGGGTTCATCGCCACTGATTTGGTATTCTAGAGTGTCGCTGCGCTTAGGCGCAGGGAGCGCAATACTAGGGAATTAGTCCTTGTTTTGTCAAATATTTAGCGATTACAGAACAGCGGACAGTGGCCGATCTAAGGTTTGGTAACAATTAGTCGCAACGGCCGCGCAAGTAAACGATTGCGCGGCTTGCGGCGTATTGGTACGTGCAACCAAGCAGGTGCTGGGGTATTACGACAATACCTTGTCGGTATTGAGTTCGGAGAGCCAAGTTCTATTGTATTGACGGACGCTCGCTAATATACTTTCCGCCGTTTGCGAAGTTGAAATTGTTAATTAATTCAATCAGTTTGATCGGAGTGACATTCGCAAAGCCGTCAATTGGTAGCAACTGGCGCTAACTAAGCACGAAAATGCGCTAACTCACTCCATCAAGATCAATTCGAAAGGTTAAACGTGAAAGATACCAGACCAGTAAATATCGATCTCACCACAATCCGGTTCCCACTCACCGCGATACTCTCTATCACGCACCGCATCACTGGCGTGATCATTTTCGTTGGCGTGGCGATCTTGCTCTATCTCCTCGGCTTGTCACTTGAGTCCGCGGCGGGCTTCGCTGAAGCTCAACGCTTGTTGACACTTCCCGTCGCTAAATTTGTAGTTTGGGGCATCGTCTCTGGCCTCCTCTACCATATCGTCGCCGGTACTAAACATCTCATTATGGATTGGGGATTTGGTGAAACTTTGGCTGGCGCTGCGATCGGAAGTCGCATAACGCTTGTCCTATCAATCGTCTTAATCGCTACCGCTGGAGTCTGGATATGGTAACTAGTGCAACGAATTTTAGCAGAACAGGCCTGTCTGATTGGCTTGTGCAACGTGTGAGCGCGGTAGTGTTGCTCGCTTATTCTCTCTTTGTATTTGGGGTTTTTATACTCAACCCTGAGCTTAGTTTTGAGCAGTGGTCGGGGATATTTTCAAATAATGCAGTGCGCATTTTTAGCTTAATGTCGGTCCTCGCTCTCTGCGGGCATGCCTGGATCGGGATGTGGACTGTTGCCACAGATTACTTAACAACGCTGCAACTCGGCTCAGCGGCAACCTTCGTACGTCTTGCCTTTCAGCTCGGGTGCGCAATATTGATTACAGTTTACCTCCTTTGGGGTATTCAGATTTTTTGGGGAAGCTAAATGAGCGCTTTACGAACAATTTCTTTTGATGCAGTTATCGTAGGCGGCGGCGGTGCAGGTATGCGCGCTGCGCTGCAGTTAGCTCAGTCGGGTTACAAGACAGCCGTTATCTCCAAAGTCTTTCCAACCCGTTCGCACACTGTTTCGGCCCAAGGTGGTATTACCTGCGCAATCGCAAGTGACGACCCTAATGACGATTGGCGCTGGCATATGTATGACACAGTCAAGGGCTCTGACTACATCGGTGATCAAGACGCGATCGAGTATATGTGCAGCGAAGGCCCGCAGACAGTTTTCGAACTCGAACATATGGGCCTGCCTTTCTCTCGCACCGAGAACGGTCGGATTTATCAGCGCCCGTTTGGTGGCCAGTCCAAAGACTATGGCAATGGTGGCCAAGCTGCACGCACCTGTGCGGCGGCGGATAGAACCGGCCATGCACTATTACACACGCTCTATCAAGGAAACATTAAGAACAACACGGTGTTTCTGAACGAATGGTATGCAACTGACATCGTTAAGAACCAAGATGGCGCGGTCGTCGGCGTGATTGCTATTTGTATCGAGACCGGCGAGACGGTGTTAATTCAGTCGAAAGCAACTGTATTTGCAACGGGTGGCGCAGGGCGAATTTACGCATCCACCACTAATGCCCTTATCAATACCGGCGACGGTGTTGGCATGGCACTCCGCGCCGGCTTCCCCGTTCAAGACATGGAAATGTGGCAGTTTCATCCAACCGGTATTTACGGCGCGGGAACTCTTGTAACTGAAGGATGCCGTGGAGAAGGCGGCTACCTAATCAACAAGGATGGCGAGCGCTTTATGGAGCGTTATGCGCCAAATGCTAAAGATTTGGCAGGACGCGATGTCGTCGCTCGGTCGATGGTGCTTGAAATATTAGAAGGACGTGGGTGTGGCCCGAAAGGCGACCACGTCATGCTCAAACTCGACCATCTTGGCGAGGACGTGCTTAACGAAAAGCTACCTGGAATTCTTGAGCTGTCGCGGACCTTCGCACATGCGGACCCGGTGAAAGAGCCAATCCCGGTTGTGCCGACTTGTCACTATATGATGGGTGGTATCCCAACCAACGTAAATGGCCAAGCAATAATGCAAGACGGAAATGGCGTCGATGCAATCATTCCAGGGTTATTTGCTGTTGGCGAGGCAGCGTGCGTTTCTGTGCACGGCGCGAATCGTCTAGGCGGCAACAGCTTGCTAGACCTCGTTGTTTTCGGTCGCGCGGCGGGGAAGCATATCGAGCAGGAACTCGCTTCAGGAATTGAGCAACGCGTCGCCAGTGAATCAGATATTGAAGCGGCGATGTCCCGTTTAAACCGCCTCAACGAAACGACTTCAGGTGAGAGCGTGGCTGAACTTCGCGCCGAGTTGCAAGGAATTATGCAGAACTATTTCGGCGTATTCCGTAAAGGCGAGTTCATGCAAGATGGCATCAGGAAGCTCGAGGTACTCCGTGAGCGTATCAAAAATGTTCACTTAGTCGACAAGAGCAACGCGTTTAATACAGCTCGCATCGAAGCGCTTGAATTAGAAAATCTATTCGAGGTTGCCGAGGCGACAGCGATCTCAGCCGAAGCACGCGATGAAAGCCGTGGCGCACACGCACGAGACGATTTCCGCGAGCGCGATGACGAAAACTGGCTATGTCACTCAATGTATTTCCCAGAAGACAAGCGAGTAGGCAAGCGTGCTGTGAACTTCAAGCCGAAGACTGTTGATACCTTCGAGCCAAAGATCAGAACTTACTAACCGTAGAGTTCGGAGCTTGCCTAAACATCGGTTTAGGCAAGGATGTTTAACGCAATTATCAAACTATGTTTGAAGCAAGGTGAATCGTGTTAGTTAGCATTTATCGTTACAACCCAGAAACAGACCTAAAGCCAGTTATGGTTGATATAGAAGTCGACGTGCCTACAGACCGCGACCTCATGGTTCTTGACGTGCTCAACCTAGCCAAAGAGAAAGACACAACGATCGCCTATCGCCGATCATGCCGTGAGGGCGTTTGTGGATCCGATGGCATGAACATAAACGGCACCAACGGGCTTGCATGTATTACCCCATTGTCGACTGTCGTCAAACCAGGCAAGAAGTTAATTCTCAGGCCGCTGCCAGGCTTGCCGGTTATCCGTGACTTAGTAGTAGATATGTCTATCTTCTACAAGCAGTTCGAGAAAGTGAAGCCCTATCTAATGAATGACGAGCCGGCGCCGAACATCGAGCGCCTGCAAAGCCAAGAAGATCGTGCCAAACTAGACGGTCTCTATGAGTGCATTCTTTGCGCTTGTTGTACAACCAGCTGTCCTTCTTTTTGGTGGAATCCTGACAAGTTTATCGGACCCGCTGGCCTACTCCAGGCCTACCGCTTTCTAGCAGACAGCAGAGACACGGCAGCATCGGAGCGACTAGCTGGGCTCGAAGACCCCTTCAGTGTGTTTAGATGTCGCGGCATCATGAACTGTGTTGCAGTGTGTCCTAAAGGCCTAAACCCCACTCGCGCTATTGGTCATATACGCTCGATGCTAATCGAACAGAGCGCTTAAGCTAGTCCCTGCTGGCGAGAGGTTTACCGCTCGCTGATTGTCGAAAAGGATGACAACCAATGGAAGGATTTGAGGATAAGTCGGCGAGCCCAATGCACCAGTTATGGGATAGCGGTCATTTATCTGGCGCTAATGCCGAATACGTCGAAGCGCTCTATGAGTCTTATTTGGAAGACCCCGCTAGCGTGCCAGATCAATGGTCTGTTTTCTTTGCAGAATTGCCTGCAGGATCTGCGAATGGTAAGGGGGATGTCTCGCATGCGCGCATTCAGCAAGACTTCAAAACGCTAGGCAAGCGCAGCCGCTATACGCCACTTCTCAGTAACGATGCGATTGTCAACTCGGAGCACGAGAGCAAACAAGTTCAGGTCATGCAACTTATTAGCTCATACCGAGTGCGGGGACATCAAAAAGCGGCGCTCGATCCGCTTGGCCTCATGCATCGCGAACGCGTAGCTGATCTAGAACTCGAATTCCACGGTCTTGGGCCGCTCGACTCTTCGACGGTTTTCCAGACAGGCTCACTTTTTATAAGCAAAGACAAAGCGCCACTCGGCGAGATAATTGAAAACCTCGAACGCATCTACTGTAGCGCGGTTGGCTACGAGTTTATGCACATCGTGAATCTCGAAGAGAAGCAGTGGATAGAGCAGCGCATAGAAAGCAACGATGGGATACCCAACTTCGGCGCTGACATCAAAACCCACCTTCTCGAGCGACTGACCGCCGCAGAGGGTTTGGAAAAACATCTCGACTCGAAATACCCCGGCACGAAGCGTTTTGGCCTCGAGGGCGGTGAAAGCTTAATACCTTCTCTCGACGAACTCGTGCAACGCGCGGGTAGCGCAGGGACTAAGGAAATCGTGCTCGGTATGGCTCACCGCGGCCGGCTCAATGTGTTAGTAAACCTTCTTGGCAAAAACCCTGCTGACCTTTTTGATGAGTTCGAAGGTAGGGCGGTTTACAAGAGCTCAGGAGATGTGAAATACCATCAAGGTTTTTCCTCTAACATAATGACCGCTGGCGGCGAAGTCCATATGGCAATGGCCTTCAATCCTTCACATCTCGAGATTGTAGCGCCTGTAGTCGAAGGCTCTGTACGCGCACGTCAGGTTAGGCGTGGCGATACTGACGGCTCTAAAGTGCTGCCTATTATTATCCATGGAGACGCAGCATTTGCAGGACAGGGTGTCGTCATGGAAACATTCCAGATGTCGCAGACCCGCGCTTACAGAACGGGCGGCACCGTACATATTATTGTTAATAATCAGGTCGGCTTCACGACAAGCCGTCAGGATGACGCTCGCTCCACCGAATATTGCACAGACGTTGCTCGCATGGTGCAGGCGCCTATATTTCACGTCAATGCAGACGACCCCGAAGCAGTGCTTTTCGTGACACAACTTGCTTTAGATTTCCGCAACAAATTTAAAAAAGACGTTGTCATAGATCTTATTTGCTACCGCAGGCGCGGCCACAACGAAACGGATGAACCTTCGTCTACGCAGCCGACTATGTACTCAGTGATAAAAAGTCATAAATCGACGCGAGTCCTATACGCCGAGCGGTTAGCGAACGAAGGATTGATTTCTAAGGAAGACTCCGACGCACTAAATACGACTTACCGTGACGCGCTCGACAATGGCGAACACGTGGTTAAGAGTTTGGTCAAAGAGCCGTCGGTCGAACTCTTTGTCGACTGGAGCCCGTACATAGGTCACAAGTGGAGCTCGTTCTACAACACGTCGATTCCGCTCAAGAACCTTAAGGGGCTCGCTAAAAAGCTATCCGCAGTACCTGAGGCATTCAACCTTCAGCGTCAGGTTGGCAAAGTGATGGCCGATCGCAAGAAGATGGCGGAGGGTACGCTGCCCGTTGATTGGGGTATGGCTGAAAGCCTCGCTTACGCAAGTATTTTGACCAGCGGCAATATGGTTCGTATCACGGGACAGGATGTCGGCCGTGGAACGTTCTCACATCGACATGCAGTACTTCACGACCAAAAAACTGGTGATGCGCATGTCCCGCTGCAAAACATTTCCGCTGATCAAAGCCTTTTCCGAATTTACGATTCGCTGCTTTCAGAGGTTGCTGTCTTAGCGTTCGAATATGGCTTTGCAACCACCACACCTAATGCGCTAGTAGTCTGGGAGGCTCAGTTTGGCGATTTCGCGAACTCAGCACAGGTTGTTATCGATCAATTTATTACGAGTGGCGAGCACAAATGGCAACGCCTCTGTGGCCTGACGATGCTGCTTCCCCATGGCTATGAAGGCCAGGGGCCTGAGCACTCTTCGGCTCGTCTAGAGCGCTTCCTACAACTCTGTGCAGAGCATAATATTCAGGTCTGTTTGCCCACTACGTCGGCACAAGTTTTCCACATGCTTCGTAAGCAAGTGCTCTGTCCAATGCGCAAGCCTCTGGTTGTTATGTCGCCTAAGAGCCTACTCAGGCATAAGGAAACGGTGTCAACCCTCGAGGAAATGGCCGAAGGCAGCTTCCAAGTGGTACTCGACGAGATAGATGACACTATCATCCCTGAGAAAGTGCGTAAGATCGTCGTGTGCTCTGGAAAGGTGTATTACGACCTGTTGGCCGAGCGACGAAAGCGTGAAATCACCGACATTGCGATCATCCGGTTAGAACAGCTCTATCCTTTCCCTGCGAAAGAATACGAGGCATGTTTGCTGCGCTATCCAAACGTACAAAAAATCGCGTGGAGTCAGGAAGAGCCTAAAAACCAAGGGGCGTGGTATTCGAGTCAGCATCACTTCCAGCGGCCAATTAAAAAGCATTTCCCTAAAATTGTATTAGGTTATGCGGGGCGCGAGGCCTCTGCGGCTGCCGCGGCTGGTTATCCAGCATTGCACCTTGCGCAGTTAGAGAAATTCCTCGACGACGCCATGAAGTAACAGGTTTGAGAGGTAACCCGATTTATCACAACGTGTAAGATAAGAATTAGAATATAGATTATCGAGCCGCTTAGCGGCCGTTCTTCAAAAGGACTAGACATGACTATTGAGATTAAGGCGCCAACACTCCCTGAGTCGGTTCCCGATGGCACTATTGCAACCTGGTATAAGCAGGTTGGCGACAGCGTTACGCGTGACGAGCTTCTGGTTGATATCGAAACCGACAAAGTCGTCATCGAGGTGGTTTCGCCCACCGATGGCGTTTTGCAGGAAATATTAAAAGAGACCGGCGACACAATTGTAAGTAATCAAGCGATTGGTACCGTGGCGGCGGGTGAAGCTACCGCAGCCGCACCTACTGCCGCACCAGCCGCGGAGCCCGTCGCTGCACCTGCGGCTTCCGCCGCGGCAACATCGGCCCCGGCAAGTCCTGCGGCGAAGAAGATGATCGCCGAAAACAATGTTGATGCCGCGGCGATCGCCGGGACTGGTAAGGCAGGGCGTATCACTAAAGAAGACGTAGCCTCAGCCCTTACCGCGCCTGCAACGGCTCCGATGGCGGTATCTAATGGACGCCTCGAAGAGCGCGTACCGATGAGCCGCCTTCGTGCGAAAGTTGCAGAACGGCTGCTTCATGCGAGTCAGTCTACAGCCATGCTAACGACCTTTAATGAGGTCAATATGGCGCCGGTCATGGAAATCCGCAATCGCTATAAGCAAGAGTTCGAGAAAGCGCACGACGGCGTCCGTCTTGGCTTTATGTCGTTCTTCGTGCGCGCGTGTACAGAAGCGCTTAAGCGGTATCCTGCGGTCAATGCCTCTTTGGATGGCGCGGATATTGTCTATCATGGCTACCAGGATATAGGCGTTGCCGTATCTTCGCCGCGTGGCTTGGTTGTTCCTGTTCTGCGGAACTCCGACAACATGAGCCTTGCTCACATTGAAAAGGGTATTCGAGACTTCGGCGAAAAAGCTCGCGATGGCAAACTCGCGATCGAAGATATGACCGGCGGTACATTTACTATTTCTAACGGTGGCGTTTTCGGCTCGCTCCTGTCCACGCCTATTCTAAACCCACCTCAGACTGCGATCCTTGGTATGCATAAGATTCAGGAACGGCCAATGGCAGTAGATGGCCAGGTTGTTGTCTTGCCAATGATGTATTTAGCATTGTCTTACGATCACAGGATGATCGACGGCAAGGAAGCTGTTCAGTTCTTGGTCACAGTGAAGGATTTGCTCGAAGATCCTACACGTTTATTGCTCGAGATCTAAGTCACCCAAATTAGGATAACGACATGGCTAGCTCATACGACGTAGTAGTAATCGGCTCAGGCCCCGCCGGATACGTTGCGGCAATCCGCGCCGCTCAACTTGGCTTCTCCACCGCGTGTGTTGAAAAGTGGTTAAATAAAGAAGGCAAGACTGTGTTTGGCGGCACCTGCCTCAACGTAGGCTGCATTCCTTCAAAAGCGCTCCTAGACTCGTCTCATAAGTTTATGGAAGCACGCGACCATTTCGACGTTCACGGTATTACGGTTGGTAAAGTGGGCGTCGATGTGCCAGCGATGATAGCCCGGAAAGACAAAGTTGTTGCGCAGCTTACCGGCGGCGTTAGCGGCCTCTTCGCGGGAAATAAGGTTACTGGTATTGGCGGCGTAGCGAAGGTGACAGGCCCCAATAGCGTGACGGTGACCAACCACGAAGGTGAGGTTGAAGTTCTCGAAGCGAAACACATTATTATCGCGGCGGGTTCGGTCCCCATTGAAATCCCGCCAACGCCTGTCGATCAAGACACCATTGTCGATTCTACCGGTGCATTAGAGTTCACCGCGGTTCCCAAACGCCTCGGGGTTATCGGTGCCGGCGTTATTGGCTTGGAGCTAGGCAGCGTTTGGGCGCGCTTGGGTTCCGAGGTAACGGTGCTTGAGGCGATGGACGGTTTCCTGCCTGCCGCCGACAAACAAATTGCCAAAGAAGCGCAAAAGCTCTTCGTCAAACAGGGCTTAGATATCAAGCTCGGCGCTCGGGTGACCGGCAGTAAAATTGCGGGCAAGGGCGCCAAGAAAACCGTCACTGTTGAATACACTGACGCTGAAGGTGACAAGACACAAACCTTCGATAAGCTCATTGTTGCGGTAGGCCGCCGTCCTTATACCCAAAACATTGTCGAGGAGTCGATTGGCCTCGAGGTGGACGAACGCGGTTTTGTCAAAGTGAATGAACAATGCGCTACCTCGATCCCAACAATTTTCGCCGTTGGCGATGCCGTGCGTGGCCCTATGCTAGCGCATAAAGGGAGCGAAGAAGGTGTGATGGTCGTCGAGCGTCTCGCCGGCAAACAGACACAAGTCAATTACGCCTTGGTACCTTCGGTTATCTATACCCACCCAGAGATTGCTTGGGTCGGCAAAAATGAAGAAGAACTCAAGGCCGAGGGCGTCGAGTTTAATGTTGGCGTATTCCCCTTTGCCGCAAGTGGACGAGCGCTTGCAGCAAACGATGCGGACGGAATGGTTAAGCTCATTGCCGACAAAAACACCGATAGAATTTTAGGTTGTCACATCATCGGCGCCAGTGCGGCGGATCTGCTGCAGCAAATTGTTATCGCCATGGAGTTTAGTGCGAGTGCCGAGGACATCGGTTTAACCATATTCTCGCATCCAGCGCTTTCAGAGGCGGTACACGAGGCAGCACTCGCAGCTAACGGACACGCCATTCACATTGGCAACCGCAAGCGTCGCTAGTTTAGGAATTTAGTTTACTTAAAAAAATGGAGTTTAGATGAATCTTCACGAATATCAGGCCAAACAGCTTTTTGCTGAATACGGCCTTCCAGTATCAACCGGCATCGCTGTCGATAATGGGCCCGATGCTAAGGCTGCTGCTGAGAAAATTGGCGGTGATAAATGGGTCGTAAAGGCGCAGGTACATGCTGGCGGTCGCGGCAAAGCCGGTGGCGTGCGCTTAGTCGACTCACCAGCCGACGCGCAAGCTTTCGCCGAAGAATGGCTTGGCAAAAACCTAATAACTTATCAGACAGATGCCAATGGTCAGCCCGTTAGCAAGATTCTCGTAGAGTCTTGCACTGATATCGCTCAAGAGCTCTATCTTGGCGCCGTAGTCGACCGCGCTACTCGACGCGTTGTCTTCATGGCATCGACTGAGGGCGGTGTAGAGATCGAGAAGGTCGCTGAAGAAACGCCCGAAAAGATCCTTAAGGCGATAATCGATCCGATGACAGGTGCACAGCCGTTTCAGGGCCGAGACTTGGCATTCAGACTTGGTCTTAATAGCGGTCAGGTAAAACAGTTCACTAGTTTGTTTCTAGGCCTTGCAAAACTGTTCGAAGACTTCGATCTAGCGCTGCTCGAAATCAATCCGCTGGTCATTACTGCCGAAGGCAATTTGCATTGCCTCGATGGCAAAATCAATATCGACAGCAATGCGATGTATCGCCAGCCGAAACTGCGAGAAATGCATGATCCTTCTCAGGAAGATGCACGCGAAGCACATGCAGCCGAGTGGGAGCTGAACTACGTGGCGCTCGATGGCAACATAGGCTGCATGGTCAATGGTGCCGGACTCGCTATGGGTACAATGGATATCGTCCAGCTTCATGGCGGTAGCCCAGCTAATTTCCTCGACGTAGGGGGAGGCGCAACGAAAGAGCGCGTGACCGAAGCGTTTAAGATTATTCTATCGGATACGAATGTTAAGGCTGTTCTCGTGAATATTTTCGGCGGCATCGTTCGCTGCGATCTGATTGCCGAAGGTATCATCGGTGCTGTTCATGAGGTTGGCGTTGCAGTTCCCGTAGTCGTCAGGCTCGAAGGCAACAACGCCGAACTAGGTCGTAAGGTCTTAAGCGACAGCGGTCTTAACATCATTGCGGCCACGAGTCTGACCGACGCTGCCGAAAAAGTAGTCGCAGCAGCTGGAGGTGCAGAATGAGCATTCTAATAGACAAGAACACTAAGGTTATTTGCCAAGGCTTCACTGGCGCGCAGGGCACGTTCCATTCGGAACAGGCTATCGAGTACGGCACGAAAATGGTTGGTGGCGTAACGCCAGGAAAGGGCGGGCAGACGCATCTGGGGCTCCCTGTATTCAATACAGTGGCCGAAGCTTATGCCGCGACACAAGCCGATGCTACGGTTATTTACGTGCCGGCCCCCTTTTGCAAAGACTCTATCCTTGAAGCAGCCGAGTCGGGTATTAAACTCATCGTTTGTATTACCGAAGGAATTCCGACGCTCGACATGCTCATCGCTAAAGAGCGCTGCGATCAACTTGGCGTGCGCCTCATCGGTCCAAATTGCCCGGGAGTGATTACACCTGGCGAGTGCAAGATTGGCATCATGCCGGGCCATATCCATCTGCCAGGTAAAGTAGGCATCGTCTCACGTTCGGGCACCTTGACTTACGAAGCCGTTAAGCAAACTACTGACTTCGGTTTCGGGCAATCATCGTGCGTCGGTATCGGTGGTGATCCTATACCGGGATCAAACTTTATCGATATCTTGGCCATGTTCCAAGCAGATCCAAAGACTGAGGCGATCGTTATGATCGGCGAGATCGGCGGCACTGCAGAAGAAGAAGCCGCCGCTTACATAAAAGCGAATGTGACTAAGCCTGTAGTGGCTTACATTGCTGGCGTCACTGCGCCCCCAGGCAAGCGCATGGGCCATGCCGGAGCAATTATCTCAGGTGGTAAGGGCACGGCGGACGATAAATTCGCAGCGCTTCAGGATGCTGGCGTTAAGACTGTTCGCAGCCTTGCTGAAATCGGCAATGGACTCAAAGAGTTAACAGGCTGGTAATAATTGTCTTTACAGGCAGTTAATAAAAAAGGGGCCTTAGCCCCTTTTTTTATGTGAGCTCAAATACTTTTCGCCGAGTAGAGCATGCTTAAAAGGGCGATCAAATCAACCTATTATTCTTGCACTTTTTGTCGAGCAAAAGGTTCTAATACGTTTCTGTAGTGTGTTAGTCTTTACGCGAATTTCGGCGCAGAGCACCGAATTTCGGGGACTCTGCAACGTTTCTCCCTAACTTTCCTACCCAGGTTACCTTGCTACTCACTTTGCAGGGAAAATGGGTAGATAAGTAACTTTTGATAAAAGAAGGGGGCTTGCAAAGCCAGCTACGAATCTCCGAAGTTGACGAAGAGACAACGACGAGTTCTAGCGTTTGGTTCGATCTGATACTCTCCTGCACTTGATCGGTTCTTAGATCATCTTGACAGAAGGGATATGAGTTTAATTATAGAGGGGTCGTCGAGCTGCTCGCACCGTAGGGTGAGCAACTTTATCTACCAGCTAAGCCCTACGGCTTGGCGATTCACAAGAAATCGAGTTAACAATAAATAGGATGGCACATGAAAAACCGTCGGATTACTAACCTGGGTGTGACTGCGATTGCAGTATTAGCGACCTGCGTAGTGAATATCACTCAAGCGCAAGAGATCGCGGCTGAGATCAGCGCACCAGTCGAAACACTTCTGATCGATAGCAGCATTCTCGACAAAGCAATGGACGTGATTGGGAGCAAGAACACTGCTTCAGCAGCCACTCAAGTGGAAATCAGCAGGCTTGCTAACGCTGCCAGCTCATCATATGAAGAGTTCAAGCGTGAGAATGATAACCTTGAAGCCTTGCTGGTATTGAACGCCGGCTTCCGTAAGTCGATCTCTATTCAAGAACAGAATATTGCGTCACTCGACCAGTCGATCGCAAACGTAGAAATCGTAACTCGCGAGATCCCTCTCCTGATGAACAAGATGCTATCGAGCATAGAGCAGTTCATCGCCTTAGATTATCCGTTCCATGTAGAGGAGCGGGCTAACCGAATCTCTTTTGCTCGCGCAGCTATAGATAATCCTGATGTGTCGATCGCAGAAAAATTCCGCCAGGTTCTCGTTATGTATCAAACCGAGAATAGCTATGGCCGCACGACTGAAACTTACTCTGACACCATCGTCATCAATGGTGCCGAGCGCGATGTCAACATCGCTCGTATCGGTCGTGTTGCATTGATGTATCAGACTACAGATCGTCAAGTGACAGGCGCTTGGGACAATAATGCGCGCGAGTGGGTTGAGCTGCCAGCTGGCGACTACCGCACCGCCATCCAATCAGCGATCCGCGTCGCATCACAGCTCGACGCTCCACGAATTATCGAATTGCCCGTTCTAGCTCCGGAGGCTGCACAGTGAAAATAACATCAAAACTAATTAATTTTTCTCTCTCTGCCTTCCTCCTGGCAGCATCAAGCACCGTTGCAGCGCAAGAAGCTACGTCGCTTTCAGGTCTTTTGAATCTCGTCGAAGGCGACAAGGTTTCGGAGTCAGCCGAATACCGTGCGCGGTTGCAGGAATTCGAGCAAAACGCAGCGCGTCAGGCTCAAATTCTGGAAACGACTAAAGAGCGTATTACAGAGCAAGAGCGGACACAGGGTCAGCTAAGCGACCAGTTCGAAGCAAATGAAATCACTATCAGCGACAAGCGCGAAGTTCTTCGCGACCGTCGCGGCGATTTGAACGAGCTCTTCGGCACCTTACAAGGGGTGGCCGGTGACTTCTTAAGCAACTTCGAAAATTCACTGATCAGCGCGCAGTACCCAGGCCGCAGTGAGTATATCGAAGGCTTTATTGAAAAAGCAGGCAGCACTATTGAGCAGCTAGACGTTGGTGAAATCGAGCGTTTCTGGTATTTCATGCAACAAGAAATGACCGAATCGGCACGCGTCGTCACTTATCAAGGTGAAGTTGCATTGCCAACAGGTGAGACAGCCACTCGCTCGATTACGCGCATTGGCTCTTTTAACTCGATCTCCGAAGGCGAATACCTCAGCTACGCGGGCAATATTGGCCACCTCCAAGTGCTTCCAAAGCAGCCGGATGCAGGCACATTAAGCATGGCTAGCGATCTAGAAGGCGCGACTTCGGGTTTCACCAAGGTAGGCATCGATCCTACAGGTGGAGTCGGCGGTCAGGTTATGGCTAACCTCGTTAACTTCCCATCAGTAGAAGAGCAGGTTCGCAACAACTCGGGCACAATCGGTTTCATTATTATTGGTGTAGGTATCATCGGTATCATTCTTGGCTTCTATCGCCTGTTGATGCTCGAATTGACCTCTGCCAAAGTACGCAGCCAGCTCAAGAGCAACACACCAGCGAAGAACAACCCACTGGGCCGAGTACTCATGGTTGCGGATAATAATCCGAACGCTGATACGGAAACGCTAGAGCTGAAGCTAGGCGAAGCTATTCTGCAGGAAACACCTGCGCTTGAAAGCCTGCTCACGCTGATCAAAATGATCGCAACGATCGCGCCACTGGGCGGTCTCCTTGGAACGGTAACCGGTATGATTCAGGTGTTCCAGCAGATCACTGTGTACGGTGCAGGCGACCCAACTATTATGGCCGGCGGTATCTCGCAAGCCCTAATGACTACGGTACTCGGTATTGTTGTAGCGATCCCGACAATCTTTATGCACACAGTAGTAAAGAGCCGTGCGGATAACATCATCCACATTCTGGAAGAACAAGCGACCGGTATGATCGCTCAGAAAGCAGAGCAGCAAGCAGCCGCTCGCTAATCCGACGCCAGAAGGGGAAATAGTATGTATTTCGCATTTCTAGACATGATCGACTCAGTGAATGGCTTCATGCTGCGAGGCGGACCGGTGCTATGGATAATAGCCTGGTTGCTCCTGGTGAAGTGGTCACTCGTGTTCGAACGCGTCTGGTATCTCAACACTACTCACAAAGCTAACGTCAAAGCGACGTTAGCTGCGTGGAATGCGCGCAGCGACACCAAGTCTTGGAGCGCGCATCAGATTCGCACGATGATGATTTCTAAGATCTCACTCGACGTGCGCAACACATTGCCTATTATCGAAGTGCTCGTCACGATTTGTCCTTTACTAGGTCTTATCGGAACGGTTACCGGCATGATCGAAGTGTTTTTCGTCATGGCCGTAACGGGTGGCGGCGATGCTAAATCGATGGCTGGTGGTGTCTCTAAGGCAACGATTCCAACTATGGCTGGAATGGTAGGCGCGATCTCGGGTATTTTTGCTGCGAACTATCTCAAAGCAAAAGTCGACCGCGATATCGAACTCTTAGAAGACCACTTACCACTAAGTAACTAGGGGTCGAAAGACTTCGCCGACTTAGTTAAGAGCCTCCCTTCTAGGGACCAGCGTCAGCTACTGCAGGCACTGGAAAGTAGGGTGGCTCTCTTACAACATGCACTCAATACTCTTTGTAGAGTTACACAGGGCTAAAGAATAATGAAACAAGGCTTAAGCAAGCGAAAGGATGACGAAGAAGCGGGCGAGATTGACCTTACCCCAATGCTAGACGTTGTCTTCATCTTGCTCATCTTCTTCATCGTAACCTCGGTTTTCGTTACCGAGGCGGGAATAGATGTGAGCAAGCCAGAGGCCTCGACGGTTGAAGATACATCAGGTGATATGATCCTGATCGCTGTAGGTCCGCAAGGCGATATTTGGATCGATGGAGACCAAATAGACCCTCGATTCATACGTGCTCGCTTCGAATTAAGGCTTGCAGACGCGCCTAATTCGGCAGTGATCATTCAGGGCGACGAGAGCGCAAGCAACGAGCAGATCATGCTTATTTTGAAAGCGGCTCGCGAAGCGAACATCAACGACGTATCAATCTCGGCGGAGGCTTAGACTATGGTTATTGTAAGATGGGCAGCATCCATGGCGATGGCTGTATTGATCACGTTTGGTCTCTTCTTCTTTATGCAAGCGCTCATTGCGACGGGTGAAGGGTTAGACGAGCCATTGAACGTCGTCAAGATCGTCGACTCAACAATGCCTGAGATTGAACTCGAGGTAATCGAAGAGATCGACAAGCCCGAACTTATTGAGGAAATCACCGAAGTGGTTGAAGAGGTTGAGCGTCAGGTAACCATCTCTGATGGCCCCGATCTAAACATCGACCGCTCACAGGTTCAAATGGACACCGGTCTCGAGCTCAGTAATGCGTCTATCTCGGCAACCGATGGTGACTACCTACCGCTCGTTGCTATTGCTCCACAATACCCAACCAGGGCCGCTCAGCGCGGAATCCAAGGCTGGTGTCTCGTGAGCTTTACAGTAGACGGACTTGGCAATGTGGTCGAAGAAACGATCACCGTTGTCGACGCCGAGCCTGCGAATATATTCGATCGCTCGTCTGAGCGAGCCGCAGCTCGCTTTAAGTTTCAGCCAAGAGTAGTCGACGGTAAAGGCGTAGAAGTTGCAGGTGTTCAGTATCTGTTCCGCTACGAGCTAGAGGATTAAACCATGTTAAATCTTATCAATTTAAAACGTGCGTTAGTCGCTCTTCTCGTCATCGCTCCTCTCAGTTTTTCTGCGTTTGCCGCAGAGGACGAAGACGGCCAACGCAAGCCGCCTGAGGCTCGAACCTCGGGAACGCTAGGACCTCAGGTCATGCGGGCTATCAGCGAAATTCAAGAGATGATGTCTCCTGAAGACGAAGAAGATGAGCCTGATTTAGCGGGTGCCAAAGTCGCGCTTGACGAGCTCTATGAGCGTCGCTACGAGAGGATGAACGACTTTGAGAAGTCTACGCTTCTTAACTTCTTTACCAATTATTACCTGACGACAGAAAATTATGTCGAAGCGGTGAAAATTTTTGAAGAGCTTTTAACGATCGAAACACTGCGCACAGATACTCGCCTGCGAACCTTACGTTCATTGGGCCAGCTCTACGCAGCAGAAGAGAACTGGCAGAATTCTATTCGCTACTATCAAGAGTGGAGAGATCTATCTGACTTCGAAGACAGTGTTGTTTTTCGGGGCTTGTCTTATGCGCACTATCAGCTAGAACAATACGAGCCGGCTCGTGACTTTTGGCTCAGCTACATGGATATAAAATTCTCCGATCGCGAGCTTGTTGAGCGAGACGATTACGCTTATCTGAATGGCTTGTACTTTACGCTTGAAGATTTTGACAGTGCGCTTGAATTGACCAAGACCATGATCGTCAAGTTTGATAATAAAACCGACTGGCAAAACCTAAGTGCTATCTACGCGACCCTAGACAACGACGCTCGCAGAGTCCAATCGTTAAACCTTTATTATCTGAAAGGATTAATGGACGACGAAACGCGTTTCCTCAACTTAGGACAGTCCCTCGCAGGAATCGAAGTGCCGTTTAGCGGCGCAAAGATTATCAGCGAAGGGTTAGAGGCCGAGGTTGTCGAAGAGAACGTTGATAACATGATCACGTTCACGCAAATGCTACTGATCGCTAATGAGCTAGAAGAGGCGGTTACTCCTGCTACAGCTGCAGCAGAGCTCGATGAAACAGGCAACGCTTACGATACGCTTGGTTACCTTCACTATGTGATGTATAACTACGAAGAAGCTGCAGAAGCGTTTAGAGCGGCGATCGACAAGGGAAGCCTAAAAGACGATTCGGATACGTATTTGTTCCTTGCGCGCGCACTCTTAGAGCTTCAGTTGTTCGACGAAGCGAAAGACGCGGCCTCCGCCGCCTCTGAAGCGGGTGATGAGCGTTCGACCAAGTCTGCACAGGACTTCCTCAAACTGATTGAGAGTCGTCGTGGGTATTACGCTATTATTGCTCAGCGAAAAGAAGACGCGATCGATTTCTATCGTCCCTATCCGCCAATTCAATAGTGAGCGATTGCTAGTCAACGCTTGAAAAACTAAGCGATGGCCCCATAAAAAGCCCGAACCTAACGAGTTCGGGCTTTTTTTTGGCCAGTAGAATTGAACTCACGCTATTACGCTTTTAATAAGACAGACCGAGGTAACCCCATGTCTAAGACAGCCGATCAGCCGCAGGCCGAAACTCGCGGATTTGAGACCGAAGCAAAACAGCTGCTTCACTTGATGATCCACTCACTCTATAGCAACAAAGAGATATTTCTCAGGGAGCTTATCTCTAATGCTTCCGACGCTGTCGATAAGCTTAGGTTTGAAGCCCTCTCAAACCCAAATTTGCTTGCAGGAGACACTCAACCTAACGTCACAATCGACTTTGATGCAGAAGCAAACACAATCACATTGGCGGACACGGGCATAGGCATGAGCCGCGATGAGGTTATCAGCCATTTAGGCACCATTGCAAAATCTGGTACTGCCGCGTTCTTAGAAAATCTCACAGGCGATCAGAAGAAAGACTCTCAGTTGATAGGGCAATTTGGTGTTGGTTTTTACTCTGCGTTTATCGTTGCAGACCAAGTCGAGGTTCTCACTCGTAGGGCAGGCACAGAAGCCGAATCTGCGACTCTCTGGCGCTCGAGCGGTGAGGCTGATTACACACTCGAAAAAGCTGTGAAAGCGCACGCGGGCACGACTATTACGCTGCATCTTAAAGCCGATGAGTCAGACTTCGCCGACGGGTACCGAATCCGCTCAGTCGTGAAGAAATACGCAGACCACCTCTCGATACCAGTCATGATGGCAAAAGAGGTTTACGAAGCAGAACCGGAAAACGACGCAGAGGGCGGAGATGCAAGCCCTAAGGTCGAAGTGGAGTATGAGGCTATTAATGCCGCTCAAGCGCTTTGGACCCGGTCACGCAAAGACGTTAAAGAGGACGAGTATAAAGAGTTCTACAAACTCGTCACTCACGAATACGAAGACCCGCTCAACTGGAGTCACAATCGCGTCGAGGGCAAGTTAGAATACACGAGTCTGCTCTATATTCCTGGCCGCGCGCCCTACGACCTTTGGAACCGAGACGCTGCACGCGGTCTAAAACTCTATGTTCAGCGCGTCTTTATCATGGATGAAGCCGAGCAGTTCCTTCCTCTTTATTTGCGCTTCATTAAGGGCGTGGTCGATTCGAATGACATCTCTCTCAATGTGTCACGCGAAATTCTGCAACAAGATCCTGTTGTCGATTCGATGCGCTCTGCACTAACGAAGCGAGCACTAGATATGCTCGAAAAGTTGAAGAAAAGCGAACCCGAAGCCTATGCGCAGTTTTGGAAAGAGTTTGGCTTGGTTCTCAAAGAGGGCCCTGCGGAAGACTTCGCCAATAAAGAGCGCGTCGCAAAACTACTTCAGTTCAACAGTACGCAATCCGATGGCGATGCTCAGGATCAGAGCCTAGAGGACTATGTTAGCCGCATGCAGGAAGGCCAGGAGAAAATTTATTTCTTAGTTGCCGAGTCGGCTAAGGCAGCTCGCAATAGCCCGCATCTTGAGATTTTCCGTAAGAAAGGTATAGAAGTGCTGCTTCTATGCGACCGAATCGACGAGTGGCTCGTTAGCCATTTACGTGATTTCGATGGCAAGCAACTCCAAGACGTATCGCGCGGTGAACTCGATCTTGGCAAGCTCGAAGACGAAGACGACAAAAAGGAGCAGGAGGAGGTTGAGAAAAAGCTCGAAGGACTAGTTGGCCGCGTTACTGCTGTTCTAGAGGGCAAGGTCAAGTCGGTTAGGCTCAGCCATAGATTGATCGATTCGCCGGCGTGTCTTGCTGTAGACGATCACGATATGGGGCTGCAGATGCGAAAAATTATGGAGGCTTCGGGACAAGAGGTACCGGAGGTGAAACCTATCTTCGAAATGAACCCAGAGCATTTGCTCGTGAAGAAACTTGATTCTGAGCAAGACGAAGAGCGTTTCGCCGACATTGCCGAGATCTTGTTCGCGCAAGCAACACTTGCCGAAGGATCACAGCTAGAAGATCCTGCGGAATTCTCGGCGCGCCTAAACAAACTGCTGCTCTCTCTTGGCTAACGTCGTTACATACGCTCGAGTGTCTCGATACCGAGTAGGTCTAATCCTTGCTTCAGCGCTTCTGAAGCAAGGATGCAGAGGCTGAGGCGATTAGCGCGAGTTGCGGCATCCGTGCCTTGAATTGGGCAAGCCTCATAAAAACGCATGAAAGAGGCTGACAACTCATACAAATAGTTGCTCAGTGTATTTGGAAAGCAGTCTTGTGCAACGGCGTCGATAGTCTCTGCCAGTTGCAGCGATTTAAGCAATAGCGCTTTCTCTTCAGGGGCAAGCGCTACTGATTCTGGAAACCTGATATTACCGTCGGTATCGACCGCTTGCTTGGCAAGTAGCGTTTTTATCCGCGCATACGCGTACATAAGATAGGGCGCCGTGTTGCCCTCAAAGCTAAGCATTGACGACCAGTCAAATAGGTAGTCGCTGGTACGATTCTTCGACAGGTCGGCGTATTTCACCGCCGCAATGCCTACGGCTTGCGCGATATGCCTACGCTCTGTCTCCTCGAGATCCGGGTTCTTTGAGCTGACAAGATCGAAGGCTCGCGTAACCGCCTCATCCAGAAGGTCGACAAGCTTCACAACGTCTCCTGAGCGCGTTTTGAAGGGCTTACCGTCGCTTCCCATCATCGTGCCATACGATATGTGCTCTAGGCTTATAGCCTCGTTGCTGAAGCCTGCAGCAGTGGCTACTGCAAACACCTGCTGAAAGTGCAGCGATTGGCGGGCATCGACAACATAGAGCGCACGGTCAGCTTTTAGCTCATGACAGCGGTAGTCGACAGCAGCTAAGTCGGTTGTTGCATAAAGATAACCGCCGTCAGTTTTCTGGATAATCACTGGCAGCGGCTCTCCGTCCTTCCCGACAAATTCATCGAGGAAGACACAGCGTGCGCCGTCCGAATCCTTGAGTAGACCAGTATTCTCTAAGCGCATTACGACGCCTTCGAGCTGCGGATTATAGAAACTCTCGGCCTTAAGATCGGTCATCGACAAGGTGACATTGAGTTTGTCGTATACCGCCTGGCAATGTGTCAGTGAGGTCGAAATAAACGCCTGCCAGGCTTCCAGATACTCCGGATCGCCACCCTGAAGCTTAACCACGCTTTCGCGCGCACGGTCGGCAAATTCGCTGTCTGCATCGAAGCGCTGTTTAGCCGCGCGGTAGAAGCCTTCGAGGTCTGCAAGCGCCATGCCTGCCTCGGCAGAAGACTCGCGCATAAAGGTGATCAACATGCCGAATTGCGTGCCCCAGTCACCTACATGGTTCTGCCGAATGACGCGATTGCCCTGTCTTTCAAGGATTCGAGCAATGCTGTCGCCAATAATCGTGCCTCGGAGGTGGCCTACGTGCATCTCTTTCGCAAGATTGGGTGACGAATAGTCGACAACGATAGTTTGCGGAGACTCAGTCGGCAAAACCAATAAACTCGGTTCAACAAGCAACTGGTTTGCGCGATCGCGGAGGGCGTCGCCAGCAAGATGGATGTTGATAAAACCCGGCCCTGCAAGCTCGTAGTGCGAGACCAGGGGGTTTGCAGCCGCGTTTAACCGAGCCAATAGCTCGGTGCCAAGCTCGCGCGGGTTACGACCCAGCCTTTTGGCTAGGCCCATGACCCCGTTTGCCTGATAGTCGCCGAACTCCGGCTTAGAGGCGGTAATTACATTGGGATTAACCTCGTCGAGACCAGTGAGGGTCGCTAGTTCGGCGCCAATAAAATCGGTGAGGGTGCGTTTCAGTGTATGCATTAGTATCGCTTAATTATAAATAGAGAGGGACGACGACCGCTCGGCGGGCTCGCACACGGACCTCGTGAACCTCGAGGTAAATTAGGCGAAAGATTGTACAACAAAGTAGGGACCGATTTCGTGTAAACTATGCTCGATGATAAGCGTTTAATCCGCTGCTGTAATTTAGCAACGGCACCACCTAAAGAATACTACTTACAGAACTCTTCCAAGAGAACCCTACGGCATGACCGATCTTCCTAGCGCCCCCGCCTCTGACAGCCAGATAGAGAAGCGAGATGCCAATAATCCATTGCGCGATTCAAGCGAGCGCGGCACAGCGAACGGGGGCAGTGGCGTTCAGCATGTAAAAGTTAGCGAAGGACATGAAGGCCAGCGCATTGACAATTTTTTAATGCGTGAGCTAAAGGGCGTGCCGCGTACGCATGTTTATCGGATTATCAGGCGCGGCGATGTAAGGATAAATAAGAAGCGCTGTAAACCCGACCATAAGCTCATGCTAGGCGACGAAGTAAGAGTGCCGCCGTTTAGTGGCGCTAATGTGCAAGAGCCTGGAGAGCTGAGCGCTTCATTGAGATCGCGCCTGTTGAATCTCGTCCTGCTCGAAACAGACGATTATCTCGTTATAGATAAGCCAAGCGGGATGGCTGTTCACGGAGGCACGGGTATTCGTCTTGGCCTGATTGAAGCCGTTAGGCAGGTCTCCACCGACTGGGCGCAAGCCGAACTAGCCCACAGATTAGACCGCGAAACCTCTGGTTGCTTGCTGATTGCCAAGAACGCCTCGTTTCTCAAATCCGCGCAAGATCAGTTTCGTGCAAAGACTGTGGAAAAAGGCTATCTCGCCCTGGTACACGGCTCCTGGCCGAGCGGCGTAAGCAAAGTAGAAGCTCCGCTTCTTAAAGACGCCCTTGGCGAAAACGAACGCATCGTGCGGGTTTCGGATGAGGGCAAGCCTGCGCTCACGCGGTTTACGGCAGAGCAGCGCTTCGCCGATGCCACACTGGTGCGTGCGGCCCCTGAAACGGGGCGCACCCACCAGATTAGGGTGCATTGTCAGTTCGTTGGACACGCCATTGTAGGCGACGACAAGTACACAGCACGCGAGATAGCGCCGGCGCTGAAGAGAATTACTAGCCTCTGCCTGCACGCTGAGAAACTGTCATTTGATGACCTAAAACTGGGCAAGCGCATCGAAGTCGTTGCGCCGCTCGATCAGCAGTTCTTACGCCTGCTCGAAGCGCTCTAAAATCGTTAGGTTTTACAATTAGATAGTCGCCGTGGATCTGACACGTCTCGGCAGGAATCCTTTGACAGTAGGGCCCTAGACGCCTATTATTGCGCGCCTATGAATGACAGCGCACCTTTTGAACCATTCCCTCACTACGTCGATGCACGTAAGGTGTTCTCGCAGAAGGGGAATTTCTCAGGTGAACTGGGTAAAGAGAAATTTGATCGCCTGCCAAGTCTGCTGGTAGAAGGTGTTTTTTCAGTAAACGCTGAATTGCGCTTCTCAATTGGCGACCGCGGACGTCGGATGATCGAAGGAAATGTCGATGCACAGGTATCAGTAGCCTGTCAGCGTTGCCTAAAACCTTTAGAATTGACGCTAGCGGACGACATAAGACTCGCACTCGTGCAGGACGAAGAAGCAGCAGAGAAGCTCGACAACGGCATAGATCCTTGGATCGAGGCCGAGTACCGATTAAATCCGGCACAAATAGTCGAAGAACAGTTACTGTTGAGTATGCCCTTAGCGGCGTATCATGATGAAAAAGAGTGTCAGATTGAGTTACCGGCCCCAAGGGCTAATGGCGCACTCGCTGCGAAGCAGGATCCGAGTCCCTTCGCCATTTTGAAAGAACTTAAGAAATAGTCGCAAGACGTGTGAATACAGAATTTTACTAGGAGAAAGACATGGCAGTTCAAAAGAGCAAAGTAACGCGTTCACGCAGAGGCAAGCGCCGCACACACGATGCGCTCACTGGCCCAACGCTGTCCACTGATAAGACAACTGGCGAAATACATCGCCGCCATCACATTACTGACGATGGCTTCTACAAAGGGAAGAAAGTACTGGATCTCGGCACAGAGTAGCCTTGAATTCGAGTAAGTGCATAGCGATAGACGCTATGGGAGGAGAGGGCGGGCCTAGCACGACGGTTGCCGCCACTCTTCTTGCTCTTCAGCAGAATCCGATGCTGTCAGTGATTCTGGTCGGAGATGAACGTGTAATACGTTCTTCTGCACCAACCCTAGAGGCCTTCTCTGGCCGCTATGATATTGTTCATACCCCCAAAACCTTCCTAGACACCGACAAGCCCGCTTCCATACTTCGCTCAGGACGTGATTCGTCTCTCTATCGCTGTGTTGAGATTCATCAGCAGGGGCAGGCGTCGGCGGTGGTTAGCGCCGGCAACACAGGCGCATTACTCTTGCTCGGTCGCCATCTACTCAAAACAGTCGAGGGTGTTGAGCTTCCCGCTATCGTCGCCACGCTTCCTGACATTAACAGCAAAGCACTGCTGCTTGATGTGGGAGCGAATTTGGCCTGTTCCCCGCGGCAACTCGAACAGTTTGCTATAATGGGGTCAGTGCTTGCGCAGAAGCAGTTTGGCTGCGCGCCGCGGGTCGCTTTACTCAATGTAGGCGCCGAAGAGTATAAGGGCACTGCCGATGTCCAAGAGACCGCGAGATTGCTCGAAACACAAGAGACGATCAATTTTTCGGGTTTTGTGGAGGCCAACGCCGTGTTCGAAGGCCATGCAGAGGTGATCGTTTGCGACGGCTTTGTCGGCAATGTGATGATTAAAGCAAGCGCAGGCGCAGTCAACGCACTTATCAGTCAGATTATCAGCAATATTACAGTCAGCGAAGAGGCGAGTATTAGGGCTGTTTATTCACGTCTTAATCCGCAGCGATTTAATGGCGCTACACTTCTTGGACTGCAAGGAAACATAGTGAAAAGTCATGGTAACGCCGATATTTTTGGGTTTAGCTGTGCGATAAATCAGGCGTATAACGAGCAACGAGATGCCATTCCCTCGCTGATTCGAGAAGCGATAGCTTCTGCCGCTTAAGGCGTCGAAATTAGGCAAATAGACAATAAGGAGAAGTTTACTGTGAGTAAATTTGGCTTCGTATTTCCAGGTCAAGGTTCCCAGAAACTGGGTATGCTTAACGAGCTATCTGAGAAACACCCCAGTATAAAAGCGACGTTCGACATAGCTTCCGAGGTTCTGCAGCGCGATGCCTGGGAAATAGCTCAGGTCGATTCGGAGAATTTACTCGATCGAACCGACATCACCCAGCCGCTGCTCCTAGCGGCATCCGTGGCTATTTGGCAGGCATGGCAGGAGGCGGGCGGTGCTCGGCCTACTATTCTAGCCGGTCACAGCTTGGGCGAATACTCAGCCCTCGTCTGCGCAGAGGCTATCGGGCTTAAAGATGCCTTAAAACTCGTCAACAGGCGCGGGCTCTATATGCAAAATGCCGTGCCGCCTGGCACTGGTAAAATGGCTGCAATTGTTGGTCTCGACGATGACGCCATTGTGCGCGCTTGCGACGCAGTTGCGCAGGGTGAGATCGTGTCTCCCGCCAACTTCAATTCCAAAGGACAAACAGTGATAGCAGGGCACGCCGCTGCCGTTGAGCGTGCGATGGCTGCGTGCAAAGAGGCGGGCGCCAAACGAGCACTGCCGCTCAATGTCAGTGTTCCCTCGCATTGCGAGTTAATGCGCCCCGCAGCAGAGGAACTCGCGTTAGACCTTGAAGCGATTAAATTCTCTAAGCCTAAGATTGCCGTCGTTCAAAATTCAACCGCAGCGATTGTATCGGATCCCGCTCAGATCAAGGCGAATTTGATTAGCCAGCTCTACCTGCCAGTGCAGTGGGTCGATTCGGTCGGTGCGATCGCAGAATTTGGCGCGTCGCGGTTGGTCGAATGCGGACCCGGCAAAGTGCTTTGCGGGCTAATTAAGCGCATCGATAGCGACATCATTTGTATGGGTTCAGAAGACCCGCTCGATTTCGACTCAGCGGTAGCCCAATTGCCGCGCTAAACAGCTTTAATTAAGCGGCGATCTCACTCGCCCACAGGTAAGGGATTGACATGACTGACACCAAAAAAATTGCACTAGTCACGGGCGCTAGCCGAGGCATTGGTAAAGCGATTGCTATAGAACTCGCTCAAGCTGGCTTTTTCGTCATTGGCACCGCAACCACTGAGGCCGGAAGCGCAGCGATTTCGGACTATCTCGCCGCAGCAGGCTTCGAAGGAAAAGGCTTCTCTGCCGACGTCTCTAACGACGAGTCAGTAGCGGCACTATTCGCGTCGATACTTGCAGACCATGCCGCCCCGCTGGTTATTGTTAACAACGCAGGCATCACAGCGGATAATTTGTTGATGCGCATGAAGGGCGATGAATGGTCATCGGTAATCGATACTAACCTCGGATCGATGTTTCGAATGTGCAAGGTAGGCGTTAAAGCAATGACCAAGGCGCGCTGGGGCCGAATTATTAATATTAGTTCTGTCGTTGGTGCGAGTGGTAATGCAGGCCAAACAAACTATGCAGCGTCAAAGGCGGGCGTCGAGGGATTTACTCGCGCGCTGGCGAAAGAAGTAGGTTCGCGTGGGATAACGGTAAACGCAGTTGCCCCAGGGTTTATTCAGACAGATATGACCAACGCGTTACCGGAAGCGCAGGCCTCTGCACTTATTTCTCAGATTCCTCTAGCGCGACTCGGTCAGCCTGAGGAAATTGCAAGTGTTGTTGCCTTTCTCGCTTCCGAAAAAGGCGCTTACATCACCGGCGAAACTCTCCAAGTTAACGGCGGAATGTACATGAATTAGTTTGCTTGACACGCTGAATTTAGCCAATGCGCTAGCGCTAACATCATGAGTTTATTAGTAGATTTTTAGACAGTAGGTAAATTCAAATTTAGGCATTACATCGACTCGAAATAGGGGTAAACTTGCACTCCAATTTAGACGGTTAGCCCACTGCTTAGCAAGGCAACCCTAAACAGGCGAGGTTTTGAGGCTTCTTAATATAAAGAGCCCGAAGCACGCTTCACCGTAGTCGCCAATAAGAAATTGCATAGGATTTTATCCTGTCAAGGCAGTCAAAAACCGTACAAGAGACAGTTTTAGGAGCTAATATAAATATGAGTAGCATCGAAGAGAGAGTAAAAAAGATCGTCTGCGAGCAGTTGGGCGTTAAAGAAGACGAAGTTAAAGCAACAGCATCATTCGTTGATGATCTAGGCGCAGACTCTCTAGATACTGTCGAACTAGTTATGGCTCTTGAAGAAGAGTTCGAGACAGAGATTCCTGACGAAGAAGCAGAAAAAATCACGACTGTTCAATTGGCTTGCGATTATATCAACGCCAATCTCTAAGTATCGCGCGAGCGACTTAGTGTCCACGAAGCTACTCCAGAGAAATCTCGAGTAGCTTTTGTGTTTCTGATGTTATTACTTTAGGAGCCAACCGATGAGTAAAAGACGCGTTGTGGTAACTGGACTTGGGCTTGTTAGCCCGGTCGGAAACGATGTGGGGTCTTCTTGGGAAGCGATGAAGGCCGGCAAAAGCGGAATCGGTGTGCTGACTCAGATTGATACGAGCGAGTTTACTACTCACTTTGGCGGCTCAATAAAAGACTTCGACTGCGACCGTTACATTCCTAAAAAGGATGCCAGGCGCATGGATATTTTCATGCACTACGGCATCGCGGCGGGAGTGCAGGCTTTTGACGATTCAGGTTTAGGTGACACGTCCTTTAATCCTGAACGGTTTGGTGTGGCCGTTGGCTCGGGTATCGGTGGCATCAATATGATCGAGGCTACGTCATTGCTAATCGATTCATCAGGGCCACGCAAAGTCTCGCCCTTTTTCGTCCCCGGTTCGATAGCAAACATGATTTCGGGCAATCTCTCGATCCGCTTCAATCTCCAAGGCCCTAACATTGCGGTAACGACCGCGTGTACCACGGGGACGCACAATATTGGTCTCGCGGCCAACATGATCCAGAATAATCAAGCAGACATCATGCTCGCCGGCGGCTCTGAAATGGCGACGTCGCCCACAGGCCTCGCTGGATTCTGCGCCGCCCGTGCGCTATCTGCACGCAACGACGAGCCCTCAAAAGCCAGCAGGCCTTGGGACAAAGACCGCGACGGATTCGTACTCAGCGACGGCGCTGGAGCCATCATGCTAGAGGAGCTAGAACACGCAAAGGCAAGAGGCGCAAAAATTTATGCCGAACTCGTTGGGTTTGGCATGAGCGGGGATGCCTATCACATGACATCGCCCTCAGAAGGCGGGCGCGGTGCGGCGTTGTGCATGCGCAATGCGTTACTCAGCGCAGAATTAGATCCAAGCCAGATCGACTATGTTAACGCGCACGGAACATCGACTCTCGCCGGCGATATAGCCGAGACCCAAGCGATAAAAAGTGTCTTTGGCGCACATTCTGCGGCACTCGCAGTAAGCTCCAGCAAATCGATGATCGGTCATTTACTTGGTGCATCAGGCGCAGCTGAAGCGATTGTCACAGTCCTGTCGCTCAAAAATCAGATTCTCACCCCGACAATCAACTTAGACACACCTGACGAAGGCTGCGACCTAGACTACGTACCGCATACCGCGCGCGACGCAACGCTCAAATATGCGCTGAGTAATTCGTTTGGCTTTGGTGGGACAAACGGCAGCCTGATCTTTGCGCAGTACACATGAGGGCCGGCTAATTGCGTCCGCTTTGGCGGCAAATTACGGCGGCTGTGCTACTAGGCTTTTTGCTTCTGTGTGCAGCCGCAGCTTACCTATTGTCGCCGCCTTCCCATCTTCCTTCTGCTAAAAGCGATCTGACACTGTTACCGATAGCCCGTGGTAGCTCCTTCAAAGCGATTGCCGCGAACCTTGAAGAGGCAGGGGTGATTCGTTCAGCGCTGGTCTTCGAGATACTGGCTCTCATTAGGGGAGAGCGATCACTTCTAAAAAGTGGAGAGTATGAGTTTCCCCAAGGCAAGTCAGCGTCAGACGTGCTGGGCGACCTCGTTGCAGGCAGAGTAAAAAGCTATCAAATCACTTTTGTCGAAGGGTGGACGCTTGAGCGCTGCCTCGAGGCACTCGCCGCCAGCCCAGGGCTCATAAAAACGCTGAACGGTATCGATGATCCCGGGCTCATCGCCTTTCATCAGCCGGGCATAAGCAGTGCGGAAGGATTTTTCGACGCGAATACCTTTCGTTATGTTCGAGGCGATACCGACTTAGATCTGTTGCAGAGAGCACAAAAACAACTCGCCGAAAAATTAGCGGATTATTGGAATCATCGGTCGCAGGACTTGTCGCTTAATTCAGCTTATGAGGCATTGATTCTTGCCTCGATTGTCGAAAAAGAAACAGGGATTGCTGAAGAGCGCTCGAGAATTGCTGGCGTTTTTTATAACCGACTAAAATCCGGCATGAGGTTACAATCGGATCCGACGACTATTTACGGGCTAGGCGATCGCTATACTGGAAGACTGACCAGAGAGCAGTTACGCGAAGAGACACCCTACAACACTTACCGAATTGAGGGATTGCCACCTACACCTATCGCACTTGTCAGCGATTCAGCGCTCACCGCGGTGTTAAATCCCGAGATTCATGGCTATTTCTATTTCGTCTCGAATTCGAATGGCGGCCATGTTTTCTCAAGAACACTTGAAGAACACAATGCAGCCGTGGCAATTTACCGCGCAGGTCTTATCGACTCTGCGCCGCAAACAGACGCAATTAATGGGGACATCAGTGAAAGGTAAATTCATCACCATCGAAGGCGTCGAAGGCGTGGGCAAAAGCACTAACATTGCCAACATCGAAGCCTTTCTATCCGCGCGAGGCATTGAGTACGTAAAGACACGCGAACCTGGCGGTACTGTCATCGCAGAGAAAATACGTGAGCTATTACTCGATCCTGCGATTGAGTCGATGAGCGAATTAACCGAACTTCTTCTCGTCTTTGCCGCGCGAGCTGAACACCTAGAAAAGGTGATACAACCCGCGTTGAACAAGGGTCTTTGGGTGCTTTGCGACCGTTTTACCGATGCCACTTTCGCTTATCAAGGAGGCGGACGCGGGCTTTCGTTAGCCTCCATCGAGACTCTCCAAGACTTAGTCCAAGGTGAGCTAAGACCAGACCTTACAGTCATATTAGACCTCGATCCCGAAGTGGGGCTTGCACGCGCTCGCGAACGGGGAGAACTTGATCGTTTCGAGAATGAGGCACAGGCCTTTTTCCTGAAAGTTCGGGCGGCTTATTTATCAATAGCTGCGGCTAATCCCGAGCGCTGCCTTGTCATCGATGCGGGGCAATCTCTCGAACAGGTCAAACAGACCCTTGAGACGAGTCTCGCTAATAAATTAGCCTATTTGGGGATCTCCGGTGAATAACGCCAACGCGTGGGAATTTCCTTGGCTTCAGAACTTGCTCGAGTCACTTCAACGCAGCCAGAATGACGGGACGCTCGCGCATGCTTATATCATTAGCGGCGCACGAGGGTTGGGGAAAGAGCAGATCGCGATTGCGATTGCTGCGTTTCTTACTTGCGAAGCACCAAACCCCCAAGGCCAAGGCCCCTGCGGCGAGTGCAAGGGCTGTAGACTGAACGCCACCGGCAACCACCCCGACGTACTACTCCTTGCCCCTAAAGAGCCAGGCAAAGCGCTTACTGTGGACCTCATCCGTAAACTGAGTGACTACGTGCATGTCTCAAGCCACGCAGGCGGCGCACGAGTCGCTGTGCTGGCTTCCGCACATAAAATGAATAGTAGTGCATCAAACGCCTTGTTAAAGACACTTGAAGAGCCCCACGAGTCGACCTATCTCTTTTTAGTTACCGACTCGCCTGGCCTGCTGAGCCCGACGATCCGTTCGCGGTGTCAGCGCATAACCCTCCCAATCCCCGCGCTTGAGGTGAGTCTCGAGTGGATGCGTAAGCTATGTGGAGGAGAATTCGATGAGGCGCTCGCCACCAGCTGCCTGAAAGCGGCGGGCGGCAGCCCACTGCTAGCGATGGCCATGCTTACCGATGAAAGCCTGCCTAGTCGGCAAGCATTAGAGCGCGCGTTTGTCGCCTGCCTTACCGGTATAGCCACTCCCGAAAGCCTCTTAGCGTCGTTGATGTTGGCCGAACCGATCACAGCCATAGAGCAGATTCTCAGCACGACAGCGCACTATGCGAAGCTTATGCTCGACACAAACCAGCAAGCGGACGATGGCGCTATCGATACTGCGGTGCTTGGCGGACTGGTGTCGAATGCGACGTGGGCACAGTTTATTGCGCAAATTAGCGCTGTCGACGCAGACGAGAACACGAGGAGGAGGGCGCTGCTGGGTAATAGGCTGGTGCGGCTCTACGACGAAATCGAGAAAGCGCGCCGCCAGATCGGCTCTCCAACCAACCCTAACACCAAGCTACTTTTAGAGTCGCTGTGCTGGCTGACCAGCCGCGCGCTTAAGTAGTTTCGGCTAGCAAGCTTTCGACGCGCTCAGCTATCGCCAAGCTCGAGGTCAGGCCCGGCGATTCTATGCCGAACAAGTTCACAAGTCCCGGTAAGCCTGACGCTTTTTCGCTTCGAATAATAAAGTCCGATGGTGCACCAGCGGCGGTTTTCAGCTTTGTTCTTATACCCGAATAGCCTGGTTTTAATTTAGCCGGATCGAGCGCAGGAAAATACTGCTGCACCGACTTGGCGAACAGTGCCGCTTTCGACGGATCCACGGAATAATCAATGTTTTCGCACCACTCCGCGTCAGGCCCGAATCTGAGCGCACCACTCAAATCAATTGTGGCATGAATGCCTAGCGCATCATGTCCACTATCGGGAAGCGGATAAATGAGGTGGCTGAACGGGTTGGCGCCTGTGTAATCGAAGTAACTGCCTTTGCTTAAAACTTGTTCAGGCACGCCAAAAATTTCACTGAGGTTTTGATCATCGGCTGCAGAGGTATACTCCTCGATAACCATCGTTGCTAAATGCTGTGCATCTAATCCCGCGCAATTTATCAGCGTATTCGCTCGCAGCGCATAGAGCTGTCGCACACGCCCGTCATCGACAATAGTCGACAGGAGAAAGCCACGCTCTTCTGGCATAACAGACTCCACGCTGGTGGAATGGGAAAAGATTACGCCATGGCGCTCAGCATTATCTAGCAAGCTCCGCATATATGAGTGACTATCGATAATGCCGGTCGAGGGAGAGAAGAGGGCGGAGCTAGCCGCCACGGCTGGTTCGATGCGAGTAAGCAACGCACGATCAATCATCCTAAGATTAGTCACGCCATTTGTGCGTGCCTTTTCTTCTAGCGCCTCAAGTGCTGTGTCTTGGCCCGACTGCGCCACGATTAGTTTACCTATCCTCGAATGAGGAATCTCGAATCGACGACAGTAGTCGTAGAGCAGCTCCCGTCCATGGAGGCAAAGTTCGGCTTTTAGACTCTGGGCATCGTAGTAAATACCCGCGTGAATGACCTCGCTATTGCGGCTGCTCGTCTGCATCCCAAAGCCTTTTTCACGCTCTAGAATAACGATACTTTTTCCGACAAATGCTGGGCTTTTTGATAGCTGATAGGCTACCGCCAGCCCGACAACCCCTCCGCCAATAATAACAACATCGAAGCGGTCTAACTTCTTCGCTGCCATTATCGATTATCTTCTATAGTTCTAAAGGTGAGATTGATACGAGGCCCCACAGGTATTTTTGTTTTGGCAACTTGATGAACCCAGTTTTCTTGAACGCCAGGCTCCATAACAAGCAAACTGCCACTGTTTAGGGCTATGACCACTCTTTCGCTTCGTGCTGCCGACGTCATCTCGGGCGAGACTTTACGTTTCAACTGAAAGCGCCGTGTGGCGCCGAGACTTAAAGAGGCAATTCGCGGAGAGGGGCCGAGCTCCGGTTCGTCGTCGGCGTGCCAAGACACACTGTCCTCGCCTGACCGGTATTTATTAATGAGCACACAGTTAAACGCAGCGCCTGTTACCTGGTTCACCAAATCACGGATACTGCTCATTTCATGCGTCCACGGCATGGGTTCTAGACTAATATTTGAGTAGGCGTAGCGGCAATGCTCGGCGCCCATCCAGCATTGAAGCCGCGGCACAGGGATTGTTCTGCCTGCGATGCGTATCTGATCTTGGCGCCACTGCGTGGTCGCATCGATCGCATCGAAGGCTCGGAGCGATAACGAGGCGTCGAATAGGTTCGTATATTCGACAATGATATTATCCCCGAGAGCGTGACTAACGGCTGTCGGCGCGCGAGACACCCAATCGACTAAATCAGGCAATTCTTTGATTTTTTCCTCGGGGTCATTAAGCGCACTAAATAGGTCATTTTGCATAACGTCATTTTATTCTTAAATGACACTGACTCGCTAATAACTTTGCTTACCTTGTGCTAATTCGCTATCGTTCCACTATTTCCGGTAATAAAGATTACCGGAAATAGTGTAGAGCTAGACGATATATGCCCTGCGCCCCGTGGGAATGGCCCGTCGTCCCTGCAAGCTTTCGACTGCTGCTCTTCAAGAAAGCGTAAGATATCCCGATAGCTTATCAAGCGGTTCTATCTCTTTTCTCTATGTTACTGACACAACTATGGCCAAAACACCTCCGTGCCCTCCTGCCTTCTTCGATACTTTAGAGGCAATGCAAAACCCGTATAAAAATCGGGTAAAGTCTGTCGATCACTTACCTGTCGCCACGCCGGAGAACGCTGTAGATGATTATCAGTATGCGAGCGAGTTTATCTTCAGCTATCGTGGCAGCCCTGACACGTTTAATACCTACCGCCGCGAAATCGAGCATTTTTTACACTGGTGCTGGATAGTTCGCCATGAGTCACTGATATCGGTTGGACGCGAGCATATCGAAGAATTTATCGATTTCTCGCGCTCACCCCCAAAATCATGGATCTCGCCGATTAATGCGCCTCGGTTCATCCTCTCCATGGGTGAGCGTCGTCCCAACCCAGAATGGCGCCCGTATACCAGCACAACCGTGGTCGACGGCGGCGAATACACGCTCTCTCAGTCCTCACTTCAATCTTTACTCGGCGTATTAAGTAGTTTCTTTAACTATATGATTCAAGAGGAATATATTAAGTCAAACCCTATTGCCCAGCTACGCCAGAAAAGCAAATTTGTTCGCAAGCATCAAGGCCAAAGCAAAGTGCGCCGCTTATCGCCTCTGCAGTGGGACTACACCATCAGTGTTACAGAAAAAATGGCGAGCGAAGACCCGCTCGTGCATGAACGCTCGCTTTTTATTATGCAGGCCCTCTTCGCCATGTATTTACGCATCTCAGAATTAGTCGTTACTCCGCGCTGGGAACCACAGATGGGGCACTTCCAACCAGACACTGAGGGCAACTGGTGGTTTTTGACCGTCGGCAAAGGCAACAAGGAACGGGAGGTATCGGTTAGCGATGCGATGCTCGAGGCGCTTAAACGCTACAGAAAATCGCGCGGGCTCTCAGCATTGCCCTCGTCCGGCGAAGCGACGTGTCTAATCCACAAAACCCGTGGGAAAGGCGGAATAAGCAGCACACGGCAAATACGCTCAATAGTGCAAACGTGTTTTGACAACGCAGCAACGGCGATGCGCCGAGATGGATTCAGCGATGACGCCGATCGCCTTGCCGACGCAACGGTTCACTGGCTGCGGCACACCGGCATATCGGAAGACGTAAAACACCGCCCACGCGAGCATGTACGCGACGATGCAGGCCACGGCTCGAGTGCAATAACCGACCGATACATCGATGTTGAGAGAGCCGAGAGGCATGCATCCGCGCGCTCAAAGGTTATCAAATAGCGCGGGTACTCATCAGCAGGTCCGAAGGCTGTCGATAACCAAATCTGTCAATATAAAGACAAGCACTAGGTGTCACTTCTAAATCCTTTCGATTTCATCTAGTCTTGGATATCGATTGTGGGCCTTAACGTGCTGAATGTTGAGCCACATGCCTCGGATGTACGTATCAACTCTTGTAACGAGCAGACACAGTCAAACGGCATTACAGTCTGGCTAACGGCAACAAGAAAGAATTCAAAGTATTGGAGAATCATGATCAACTTCTCAAAAACCTTTTTAGCCATCGGCCTGTTGAGCGCCCTGGGGACAACGCCGGCGACAGCCTCCGATGTCACAGAGCCTAACTCTCCCCTCGTCCTTGAGTCTCTCTTCAGCGAACTCGCCAGCGAGCCTATCTACGGCGAGACTGCGCTGGAGTTGCTGGAGCAGCTAAAGACTAAACATTATGCGTCGATCGAGATCAATGACAACTTTTCTTCGCTGCTTTTCGATCAGTATCTGGACGCGCTAGATGGATCTAAACTTTATTTCCTTGCCGAAGACGTGCAAAAAATTGCGCGCTATCGGTACACGTTGGATAACAGCTTATCGGCGGGCAATGTCGAGCCTGGGTTCGAAATATACAATCTCTATCATAAGCGTGTTATTGAAAGACTGATTTACTCTATCGACCGAATTGAGAATGCCGTTCCGCAAATGGATTTCGCTATCGATGAGTATTTACTGCTCGATAGAGAGAACGAGCCATTCGCCGCGAATACTGCCGAGCTCGATGAGGTCTGGCGCAAGCGTATTAAAAATAGCGTGCTTAGCCTTAGACTGACCGGTGATGATGAAGAGGAAATCGTTGAAAAACTCAGCAAGCGTTACCGCAACCAACTCAGCCAAGTTCTCAAGACCAACGGCAAAGATGTGTTTCAAACTTACCTGTCTAAAGTAGCCGCGACAGTCGATCCACACACCTCGTATTTTTCGCCAAGAGATTCTGAAAACTTCAATATGGGTCTTTCGCTCTCTTTGCAGGGAATTGGCGCACAGCTGACCACCGAAGACGAATACACAAAAGTCGTCGAGCTCATAAAAGGTGGTCCTGCAGAACGTGCCGATGAGCTCCAACAAGGTGATCGAATTATAGGAATCGGCCAAGGCGTCGACGGCGAAATCCAAGATGTCGTGGGCATGAGGCTAGATGACGTTGTCGCGCAAATCCGTGGCGAAAAGGACACAGTGGTCCGCCTCAGTGTCATCCCTGTGGACGCCGTTTCCGAAAGCAGTGCACGCACGATCAGTATCACGCGAGATACCGTTAAGCTTGAAGATCAGTCAGCGAAGAAAGAAGTATTGGAACTTAGCTATGCCGATCAGGACTATAAAATTGGTGTCATTAGCCTGCCCACCTTCTATTTCGATTTCGAAGCAGCCGCGCGAGGCGATGAAGATTTTAAAAGCTCGACTCGCGATGTACGCAATCTGCTAGAAGAGTTGAAGGCTGAGGAAGTCGACGCAGTCGTCGTCGACCTTCGCAATGATGGCGGTGGAAGCTTAAGCGAAGCGAATCAGCTAGTCGGACTATTTATAGACACAGGTCCTACTGTGCAAATTCGCTACTCTGGCCTGCGCAATGGTTTTACGCGTTCCTTTGGCGACAGTGATCCCAGCGTAGTCTACGACGGACCACTCGCTGTGCTCGTTAATCGTACGAGCGCATCCGCGTCAGAAATTTTCGCTGGAGCAATTCAAGATTATCAACGCGGAATTGTGCTCGGAGGCCAGACCTTCGGAAAAGGCACCGTGCAAGAAATTATTCCCATGTCTTACGGCCAAGTAAAACTGACACGCTCCAAGTTTTACCGAATATCAGGCGAGAGCACGCAGCACCGCGGCGTTCTGCCCGACATCGCTTTCCCCGATTTTTATGATGCCTATGATGACATCGGCGAGAGCAGCCTAGACGGCGCCCTGCCTTGGGATACAGTGCGGCCTGTCGAGTTTCGCACCTACCATCCTGTTCAAGCATTTTTGCCTAAACTGCGCGAATTGCACGAGTTACGCGCCGCTGAGTCACCCGATTTCAACTACCTAGTTGAGCAAATAGAAAGAACGCGCACGCTACGTGAACGAGAGACGCTGCCTCTCAACGAAGCGGTAGTAAAAGCAGACCGCGAACGCGTCAGGCGTATTGAGTTCGAAGCCGAGAATCTCAGGCGAGAACTGAAAGGCCTTGAGCTCAAAGAATGGATAGACGAAGAAGATCTCTACGATGATGAAGACGCTGTAGCGGTGCTGGAGTCAGATAGCTCGCTTGATGAAGGGTCGGAGGAAACGATTGATCTCGCATCAAATACCGCATCGGATAAGGCATTAGAAACTGATGCTGACGAATCCGCTGAAGACGATAGCGATGAAGAAGGTGATGAGGAGGCTGATCCACTCCTCCTCGAAAGCGGCCGCATCCTCGCCGACTTCATAAACCTGAGCAGCGATGATCTGAGTGCTCGATTCTAGACGCTAAATAGAGCGAGCCTTCGAGAGGCCTTCGGAGACATATTGATAGAGATAAATTGATAGAGACATTGAGAGGTTGGTACAGAGGTTGGTACTGAGCGGCATCTAAAGAGGAAGGAAAAGTGGCGGAGGAGGAGAGATTCGAACTCTCGGAAGGCTTTCACCTTCGCTGGTTTTCAAGACCAGTGCATTCAACCACTCTGCCACCCCTCCGCAGCACGGCGCAAATACTACTACAAAATGATCGCCAGTCAAATAGGGAATGACCTGTATGGCCGATTTTAATCAAAACGGCCATTTGGCTGAACCAACTTACCTGCTTCGAAAGCTTGAAATTCTGCTAAACTAACGTCATTAACTAAGACGTAAAGATGGGTGTTGCGTTAACGCTGCTTCACCGCATAGCCGATACCCTTTATCAGACACAAATTTTCAGACACAACGACAGGATAAATCATCATGAATGAACTTAATCTCAACGTAAGCCGCGCCGACCAGAACGCCGCCTCGGTTAACAAGGTCGTTCGCAATACCTATACCCTGCTCTCTATGACGCTTTTCTTCAGCGCGCTTTGCGCGGTGGCAACCATGGCCCTCGGCTTTGGGCAAGGCGCTGGACTGCTAATGATCATCGGCGGCTTCGTTATGTCGTTTGTGGTTCGGGCAACAGCCGAGTCGAGTAAAGGCATCCTAGCCGTGTTCGTTTTTGCAGGACTCATGGGCGGAGGTCTAGGCCCAACTTTGTCAGCGTACCTTATGATCTACTCTAATGGCGCGGCGATAATCGCCCAGGCGCTCGGCGGCACCGGCCTCATTTTCCTTTCGCTGTCTGGGTACGCTTTAACGACGGGAAAAAACTTCAATTTTCTAGGCGGTTTCCTCGCGACTGGAATGATGGTCATGCTGGTAGCAATGATCGCCAATATCTTCCTGCAAATTCCTGCAATGAGCTTGGCCATTTCTGGCGCGGTGATCATGTTGATGTCAGGTTTTATACTCTATGACACAAGTCGCATCGTCAATGGTGGCGAGCGCAATTACATTATGGCGACGATTAGTCTCTACCTCAGCATCTTCAATCTGTTTATCCATCTGCTGAACTTAATAGGCGCGCTAACCGGCCGTGACTAGCAATGGTGGCATACGTTATCGATACGCCTGAGCCCATAACAGTATTGCGCTACGTGCTACTCATCAACGCTGCGCCGCAATCTGGCGAGGCAGCTAACTCTGCCCTCCGGTTTGCCGGCACGCTTCTCGAAATGGGGCATCATATAGAGCGCCTATTTTTCTATGGCGACGGCGTCATCAACGCATCGAACCTGACCGTGATGCCGCAGGACGAAACCAATCTCCCAGCCGCGTGGAACGCGCTTATCGAGGAGAATGGCCTCTCTTCAGTTGTTTGCGTTTCATCTGCCATACGACGCGGTATCGTCGACTCAGCAGAAGCACGACGACACGAACTCCCGGCAAGCAGTTGTTACACCAGTAGTGAGATAGGCGGGCTCGGGCAGCTCATCGAAGCGCTAAGCAACTGCGACAGGACTTTGAGTTTTGGATAACCAGACGCAAACCAAAAAGCAGTCTATTAGTCTTATCGCCCGTCGCGCCCCTTATGGCAGTGGCGCCGCTAGGCAGACTTTAGATATCGCGTTCGCCGCCGCAGTGTTCGAACGCCCACTAAACTACATCTTTCTCGGCGATGGCGTTTATCAACTACTGTCTAAGCAAGACCCCGAGGCAATTCAAAACAAGCCTCATGGAGCCGCGCTCGAGACCCTTGAGCTATACGGCATAGATGAGGTGTATGTGCACCGAAATTCTCTAATACAGCGCGCCCTCAGCGAAGATGAGCTAGTCTGCAAGGTGACATTAATAGACGATTGCACTCTCAAGGAATTAGTAGCAGAGTCTATTCATGTCATTAATCTATAGCGGCTGTCCAGCGCATGTTTCGGGTAAGAAAAGCGCTCATTATCTGCTCACACCGAGCCAAGCGAGTGGGCTACTGAGTCATTCGCACCTCACGTGCGGCGCAGAATGAGCAAGGATGATCATGCATAGCCTTCACATTATCGCTAAAGCCCCAACTGCAACAAGCCTAGCCGATTTGCTGGCGGTTATTGACGAGAGCGACGTGCTCATTTTTATTGAGGACGGCGTTTATTTTGCGCGAAGCGAATTCCCGTGCGTAGAGCCGGCTGCCTCAGCGCCCTACTTTCGGCAGTACGAATGTTATTACCTTGCTGAGGACCTTGCAGCGAGAGGAATCGAAGCACACGACGATATGCAGGTTGTTGATACGCGCGGGTTTGTCGCCCTCAGCGCCCGACTCGCACGCAGTGTGAGCTGGTATTAGTATGAGCGAGTCTTTAGACAGAGACACAGGGCTAGCCAAGAAAAACGAATTACTCAGGCTTGACGCAGAAGGGTTTCTAAAACGCCTCAGCGATTGGGATGAATCTGTCGCTACCTCAATCGCCGCAAATGAGGACATCTGTCTTCAGGAAACGCACTGGGAAATCATCTATCTGCTTCGCGCTTTTTATCGCACACACAGTATCGCTCCACCTAATCGTGCGTTTGTCAGCCTCGTTAAGCGCGAACTCGGCGCTGAAAAAGGGCAAAGTCGGTATTTGATGGGCATGTTTGGCGGCAGCCCTGCGAAAACGGCAGCGAAGGTCGCAGGACTTCCCAAACCAGAAAATTGCCTTTGAAGCCTCTTACGAGCCAAACCAATCGAGCTTTTCACGGAGTGAAACGACACGGCCGACGATAATAAGTGTGGGCGGCTTGATCTCATCGATAATAATCTGATCGCGTATGGTAGCGAGACTCGCCACACTGACGTTTTGCGCTCGCGTCGTGCCCTGCTCGATTACAGCGACAGGCATCGATGGATCCATGCCGTGTGCCAATAGCTCTTCGCAAATGATATCCAGCCCGCTTAATCCCATGTAAAACGCGAGTGTTTGCTGTTCGCCGGCTAGCATCGCCCAATCGAGGGGAACACCGCCCTCTCTGATATGCCCGGTGAGAAAGCGTACCGACTGTGAATAATCTCTATGGGTCAGAGGGATGCCGGCGTAGGTCGCACACCCCGAGGCTGCGGTAATGCCGGGGACCACTTGAAAGGCGATACCTGCAGACGCAAGCGTTTCGATTTCCTCTCCGCCACGTCCAAAAATAAAAGGGTCTCCGCCTTTCAACCTTAAAACTTTTTTGCCTTCTTGCGCTAAGCGCACGAGCATTTCATTAATCGTTTCTTGAGGGACAGCATGATCTGATTTTTGTTTACCGACAAAAATCTTATCCGCGTCGGGCCTTAGCTTCAGCAAGATCGCCTCGCTCACTAAACGATCGTAGAGCACAACATCAGCTTTGTGCATGAGTCTCAGCGCTTTCAGTGTAAGAAGCTCTGGATCACCTGGCCCAGCGCCAACGAGATAGACCTCTCCGCGAGCACTCGACGGCTTATCTGCGTCGGCTAGAATTCGAGCTTTCGCCTCTGCCTCTTTGCCCGCATAAACGAGCTCTGGGATATCACCCTCCAGGACTTTTTCCCAGAATCGCGTTCTCTCATCAAAGCTGCGTATTTTAGTCTTAACCACCTCTCTTAATTCACGCAATAAGGCAGCCAACCGGTCGATGCGAGCAGGCAGAAGAGTTTCAATAAGTCGTTTTATCGATCTTGCGAGAATCGGTGACGCGCCACCGCTAGAGATCGCAATAAGTATAGGGCTGCGGTCGACTATTGCGGGGACGATAAACGTACAGAGCTCGGGCTGGTCGACGACATTCACAGGAATCGACAGCGCTTGTGCTGCCACGCTTACGGCAGAGTTCACTGCGAGAGAATCGGTTGCGGCAATAACCAGCGTCGCAGCGGCTAGACAGCAAGATTGAAATTCGGTCGGGCAAACAAGCGCTGATTCGCGCGCGCACAGCGCTGCCATCTCGTCGCCTAACTCGGGTGCGACGACATGCAGCTTAGCCCCTGCACGAGCTAGAAGCGTCGCTTTACGCAGCGCGACCTCCCCGCCCCCGACAACAACGCAGCGCTTGCCCTTCACATCGAGAAAAAGCGGGAGTCGCTCCACTAAACGATGCTCTCCACACCCGGAAGATAAGCCGCTAACGCCTTAGGAATAGTTATACTGCCATCTTCCTGTTGGTAATTTTCCATCACCGCCACGAGAGTTCGGCCTACAGCCAAGCCTGAGCCATTGACGGTGTGAACTAATTCGGGTTTACCCGTAGCGGGATTACGCCAGCGAGCCTGCAAACGACGTGCTTGAAAGTCAGTAAACGAAGAGCAGGAGGAGATTTCGCGATAGGTGTTCTGCGAAGGCAGCCAGACTTCGAGATCGTAGGTTTTCGACGCCGAAAACCCAAGATCGCCGCCACACAAGGCGACCTTCCGATAGGGCAGTTCTAACGCCTGTAATATACCCTCTGCGTGTACCGTTAACGCCTCTAAAGCAGCATCCGACTGAGAAGGCTCGACAATCTGTACCAGCTCTACTTTTTCGAACTGATGCTGACGAATCATGCCTTTAGTGTCACGCCCGTAACTGCCAGCCTCAGAGCGAAAGCAAGGTGTATGGCAGGCAAATTTAAGGGGTAGCTGCGCAGGTTCGAGTATTGTGTCACGTACAATATTCGTCACAGGAACCTCGGCCGTCGGTATTAAGTAGTATTCTTGATCGGCGCGGAGTTTGAATAAATCTTCTTCAAATTTCGGTAACTGCCCAGTGCCCTGCAACGACTCCGCATTGACGATAAAGGGCACGTTAACTTCCGTATAGCCATTTTCGAGCGTGTGTTGATCGAGCATAAACTGCGCGAGCGCTCGATGCAGGCGAGCAGTGCGACCCTGCATCACAACAAAGCGTGAACCGGTTAACTTAGCAGCCGTTTCAAAATCTAACCCTTCCTCTAACGCTTCACCAAGATCAGCATGATCGCGTATCTCAAAATCGAAAGTGCGCGGCATTCCCCATTTACTAATCTCAAGATTGGCATTCTCATCGAGCCCTTCGGGAACTGACGCATCAGGCACGTTGGGGATGCCCATCGCATACGCACCGTATTCTTCTTGGAGAGCGATAAGCGCTGTTTTCTTCGCTTCTAGGTCGGTGTTGATAGCTTCCATCGAAGCAAGAATGTCACTGGCATCCTCACCTTTGGCCTTCGCCTGACCGATTAATTTTGACCGCGATTTGCGCTCGTTCTGCAACGACTCAGTCTCGAGCTGCAACGTCTTGCGCTGTGAGTCAACCGACTCCAAAAGCTCTGTGTCTAAAACAAATTTCTTTTTAGCGAGCTGCGTGGCCAACTCCTCTATTTCGGAGCGGAGGCGCTTCGGATCTAACATCGGATTTTCCTTTAGGGGAAAGAATGAGTAATTTAATTAGGCGAAAATTTTCGCGAGCTGCATGCCAGAGACAGTCCCACCGAGGCACAGGGCTACACTGCCAAGCATATACGCTAAGGCGGTATTGTAATTGCCCTGCTGCAGTAACAGAAGTGTGTCGAGAGAAAATGCAGAAAATGTGGTGAATGCGCCCAGAAAGCCGACGATTACGAGAGGTCGCCAGAGCTCACCATCAACAATCCTATCGCCGATAAGCACTGCCGCAAGGCCAATAAGAAAAGAACCGACAACATTGACCCCCAGAGTCGCCCAGGGAAAGCGATTGCCGATGAGCGCGAGCGCCACAAGACCAAACGAATAGCGCGAGACCGCACCAAGAGCACCGCCTACTGCGACTGCGACGAAAGTATTCACAATCCCTCGGCATAGGTGTTCTCTATCACCTCAATTCCCTCAGGCACTTCAAACACAAAAGCGTCATCGGGAATTTCAGGATTGAGCACTACATTCACGAAACGCCACACGGTGCGTTGGCCATTACGTGCTTCAATAACAATGCTATCTAAGCGGTTCGAGGAGAAGCTCAAGCTAACCCTTCTGTTAATATTGGCGCTGTCGCGTGGTGTCAGAACAAATTCTTCTATGTCTCGCGACTCGCTCACAAGAGCGGTAATCTCATACTCATCTGCAAGCGCATCGGTCTCACCACTGAGAAGCTGGGCTGCCAACTCGGACTCATCCCTATTCCATGGTTCGATGACTACTTGGTCGAGATCTGGCTGATAATTCCATAGCCATACACCATTGGTCACGAGGAGCTCGGGGAACGGCTCCAGCGTCTCCCAGGAAAAGCCGTCTGGTCTTTTTAGCAGCATCCGAATACGCGATTCTTCTAATACTCCGCCATCGGCCTCGATGATAAGCTGCTCGACGTCCGCGCTTAATGACATCATTTCTGCGAGGTTCGCGCTGAGCTCGTTGGCAGGGGAAACCTCGGCCGCATGTGCGTAAACGAGGCCAAACAAGAGGAGTATCTGAGCCGCAAAAAATCGCTTAGCAGCAGCAAAAAAAGGACAAAGAGAGGCAGGCATCATCGCTATATACCCCTAGTGCCGAGGCGCAGGAGGCGCTAAAACTTCGCGCTGTCCATTGCTCCCCATCGAAGAGACTACGCCGGAGGCTTCCATCGTTTCGATCATGCGCGCTGCGCGATTGTAACCAATGCGAAGTTTGCGCTGAACCGATGAAATAGACGCCTTGCGCGTCTCTGTTACAAAAGCCACCGCCTCGTCATACAAGGAGTCGTCTTCATCGGAAGACTCACCACCCCCACCGCCCATAGCTCCCATATCGAGGTCGTCGTTTCCAGCGGTGATAGAGTCGATATACACAGGCTTTGCGCGTGATTTCCAATCGGCGACTACACGATGCACTTCGTCATCACTGACAAAGGCCCCGTGCACGCGCGTTGGCACTCCTCCACCAGGCGGTAAAAACAGCATGTCGCCGTGTCCTAGCAGCTGCTCTGCGCCACCCTCACCCAAAATAGTGCGGGAATCGACTTTCGATTGCACCATAAACGAGAGACGCGTTGGAATGTTGGCTTTAATCAATCCGGTTAGAACATCTACCGAGGGTCGCTGGGTCGCAAGCACTAAGTGAATACCGGCGGCGCGCGCCTTTTGCGCGATTCGCGCAATGAGTTCCTCAACTTTTTTGCCTACCACCATCATCATATCGGCGAGCTCATCGACTATGACGACGATACTAGGCAGTGCCTCGAGCTCACTTGCAGACTGCTCCTCATCCAACAACATGGGGTCGTGTCGCCAGAGTGGATCGAGTATCGGTGTTCCCGCTTTCTTAGCGTCAACCACCTTCTTGTTGTAGCCGGCGAGGTTACGAACGCCGAGTGCTGACATTAATTTATAGCGGCGCTCCATTTCCGCCACGCTCCAGCGCAAGCCATTAGCTGCGTCTTTCATGTCGGTAATAACCGGCGTAAGTAGATGCGGTATCCCATCGTAAACCGACAGTTCGAGCATTTTCGGGTCTATCATGATCACGCGGACTTGGTCTGGGGTCGACTTAAATAATAGGCTTAGAATCATCGCATTGATGCCCACAGACTTGCCCGAACCTGTAGTACCCGCAACGAGTAAATGCGGCATTTTAGCAAGGTCAACGATCACTGGCTTACCACCGATGTCGTGGCCAAGCGCCATGCTAAGAGGCGAGCTCGCTTTGTCGAATTCGGGCGTAGACAGCACCTGACTGAGTTGGATAACTTCGCGTTTCTCATTTGGGATTTCGATACCGATAACCGTTTTACCCGGAATAACCTCAACTACGCGCACAGAAACGATAGCGAGTGAGCGCGCAAGGTCTTTAACGAGATTGCTTATTCGGCTCACTTTAATGCCGGGCGCTGGCTGCACTTCGAAGCGCGTAATGACCGGCCCAGGATTTACCGCTGTCACTTCGATGTCTATGCCAAAGTCCTTGAGTTTGCTCTCGAGCAAGCGCGACATCAGCTCTAACGACTCTTTTGAGAAGCCCGAGTCATTGGTCTCTTGCCACGCGTCTAGCAAACCAATCTGAGGCAACTCGCCGGCGCCAATGTCAGCAAACAACGTGCCCTGCCTTTCTTGTTCAACCCGCTTGCTGCGCTCAACGGGTTTGGGCGGATCGATCTTAATCGTCGGTGGGACTCGCTTCTTCTGCTTTTCGACATGAATGTCGATGGCCTTTTTGCGAACGGTCAGCCGCTCCTTAGTCTCTGCAGACTCCTTACGAGCTTTGGCCCAGGCGCGTATACGTTCGGCCGAGGATGCACAGCCGGACAGCGTCCACTCACCAAGCCTGTCTATTACACCAAGCCATGAAATATCGACTGTCACGGTCAGACCGAAAAGGAATAAGGCGAAAAGCAGGAGTGTCGCCCCAAGGTTAGCCAAAACCGGGACGGTTAGATCGAGCACGAGTGTGCCTAAGATTCCGCCTGCGGAAGGTAGCGCGCCAGCCACTTTTATATGAAGCGCCGCCAGACCACATGCAGACAGCAATAAAAGACCGAAGCCAGCAAATTTAAGCGCAACCAATGGCCACACAATGGCTCGCGATTGCTCCTCCGCAGCTCCGCGGAGCGCGAGGGCCACTTTATAGAGTAAAAATAGTGGCAGCGTATAGGACAGTAGGCCCAACACCTGCAAAAGGACATCTGATATCCATGCGCCCGACGTACCTACGGCATTGGCAACGTCGGCATCCGCACCGCCCCCGTTGGTCCAGCTAGGATCACTGGGCGAATAGCTCAGCAGCGCGATAAGCAGAAAAAGTGCCACCAGCGAGTAGCCGATAAGCAGCCCCTCTCGCACCACACGCGCAAGAAGGCTGGCCACGGCAGGATTCTCGGAAGATTGGATTTCAGCTTTACTTGAAGTCTTCAAATCAATTACTTGTCTATTTTGTTAAGTTTCAATAATTTATGAGGGCAAACTAACCTAAAGTGTAGCCTAATTGCCGCGGCACGACTAGCTAAAGCTCACGGCCTGTAAGGTTTAACGGTTACGTGGCTGCAAAATTGAGTAGAATATGCCCCCTACGACCGCAACCGATATAAATTTACCCATAAGGTAACTCCATGACAGACGTTATTCACCACGAGCTCATCATCTTAGGCTCCGGCCCCGCCGGCTATACAGCCGCTATTTACGCAGCACGCGCGAACTTAAAGCCCGTTGTCATCACTGGCATGGTTCAGGGCGGCCAGCTCACCACAACGACCGATGTAGACAATTGGCCGGGCGACGTTGAGGGCCTCCAAGGCCCCGCGCTTATGACGCGAATGCTCGAGCATGCGGAACGCTTCGACACAGAGGTTGTTTTTGATCACATAAACGAAGTTGATCTCAGCAAACGCCCATTTACCCTAAAAGGCGACGGCGCGACCTATACCTGTTCGGCGCTCATCATAGCAACAGGTGCCTCTGCACAATATTTGGGCCTACCTTCTGAAGAAGCCTTTATGGGCAAAGGCGTGAGCGCCTGCGCGACCTGCGACGGCTTTTTCTATCGCGACAAGCCGGTCGCTGTCATCGGCGGCGGCAACACGGCAGTCGAAGAGGCGCTCTATCTCGCTAACATTTGCTCGCATGTCACGCTCGTCCATCGTCGCGACTCACTGCGCGCCGAGAAAATTCTGCAGCAAAAATTATTCGACCGAGAAGCCGAGGGCAAAGTGACTATCGCTTGGAATTCGACACTCGATGAAGTGCTTGGCGACGAAACGGGCGTGACGGGTGTTCGGCTGCGCCCTATGGATGGCGGTGAAACCCGTGATCTCGACGTCGATGGCGTTTTTATCGCAATTGGCCACATCCCCAATTCCGACATATTTGCAGGCCAACTCGAGATGCGTAACGGCTATGTCGTGGTCAACACAGGTATCGCAGGAAATGCGACTCAAACCAGCGTCCCTGGCGTTTTTGCCGCAGGCGATATTGCCGATCAAGTCTATCGACAAGCGGTTACAAGTGCAGGATTTGGCTGCATGGCAGCGCTCGACGCCGAGCGTTTTCTAGACGACTAGAATGAAACAATTGCCCTGGCTAGAAGACTCCGGCGGCGTGTTTCCGCCGGCCTCGGAGGCATTCAAAGAGCCTAATGGTCTCTTGTGTGCCGGCGGAGATCTTGTGCCGGAGATTCTTCTTAGCGCATACAGTCAGGGGATTTTCCCGTGGTTTGATGACGACCAGCCAATTCTTTGGTGGTCGCCCGACCCAAGAATGGTTATTGAGCTCGACGCGTTCGAGCCTTCTCGAAGCCTTCGCAAATTACTCCGGCGCGGCGGTTTTACCTTCAGCCTAGACACCTCCTTTGCACAGGTTATCCAAAGCTGCGCAGCACCCCGAAACGACGATGCGGGCACTTGGATAACCGGCGAAATGCAGAACGCTTATACCGCCTTACACGACCTCGGGTTTGCCCATTCGGTTGAGGTTTGGCAAGACGGAGTGCTCGTTGGCGGTCTCTATGGCGTGGCGATTGGCAAACAGTTTTTCGGCGAGTCTATGTTCTCAAAAGTGAGTAATGCATCGAAAGCGGCGCTTTCAACGCTAGCAAAGCAGCTACGGCGCTGGGACTTTGCCCTCGTCGATTGCCAAATCGCAAACCCGCATCTCGAATCGCTCGGCGCAGTGGAGATTGCGCGAAGCGATTTCCTGAACCGTATTGCCGCGGCGTGTTCGCGGCCACATGCGCAGTGTCGGTGGACACTGGACGCGGACCTTGTAAAACCATGAGTGATGCTGAGCAAAGACCAGATCCGCGTAAGTCGCTGCGCTTGTTTCGAACAATCCCACACCCGTGTAGCTATCTCGACAATGAAGAAGCGTCCACGGTTTTCGTAGACCCCGAGGTAATTCCCTCGATCGACCTTCTCAGTGAATTGAGCGAGATAGGCTTCAGACGCAGCGGCCCGCACGTCTACAGACCCGATTGCGGGAGTTGCAATGCCTGCGTGTCAGTAAGGATACCCACTGGCGCTTTTAGTCCCAATCGCCGCTTCAAGCGAGTGCTCACCCGCAACCAAGACGTGACGATCACAACCACGCTGTCTATAGCGACCAACCCCGACGCGCGCGCGCTTTACGAACGCTACGTGAACACTCGCCACCAAGACGGCGATATGTATCCCGCCTCACAGGAGCAATTCGATTCTTTCATTGTTAGCCCAAATGAGTCGACGCGCTTCTTCTTGTTTACTGTCGGCACAAAATTAATTGCCGTCACGGTGTGCGATGAGCTGAGACAGGGGTTGTCGGCGGTTTACACATTCTTCGATCCTGATGAGTCCAAGCGGTCACCGGGCACCTTTGCAATCTTGTCGCTAATTGCACATGCCAGTCAAAAGCAATTGCCCTACGTGTTCTTGGGGTATTGGGTGAAGGACTGTCGCAAAATGGAATACAAATTAGACTTTCGCCCAATCGAATTATTGCAGGACAAGCGCTGGATTCGCATTAATTAATCGACGAGACATGGGTGACGCTAGCGTTCAACGTTGAAATCGGGCACAATGCGCCGCTAATTAAGACTAGAGGTTTGCCAATGGCAAAGGAAGATCAAATCGAAATGGAAGGCGAGGTCGTCGACACGCTTCCAAATACCATGTTCCGCGTTAAACTGGAAAATGGGCATATTGTCACTGCACACATATCTGGAAAGATGCGCAAGAATTACATCCGCATTCTCACCGGCGATCAGGTCAGAGTCGAGCTAACCCCTTACGACCTTACCAAAGGCCGCATCACTTACCGCGCCCGCTAGAGCCGCAGCAAGTGGCGCGCTTTAACGCCGCTAGCTTTTAGCTAGCGAGCCGTTTGCCGACTTCTTAGAACTCTTCTGGTTGGAACTCTTTTGGTTGGAACTCTTTTGAGGCGTCTCTCGTGCTTGCGCCTCGATCACAATATCGTCTTCTGCAGCACTCACGATTACCTTGCCGCCATTGGCGAGTTTGCCGAATAAAATATCTTCGGCAATGCCTTTCTTCAATTTATCTTGAATCAAGCGTGCCATCGGGCGCGCGCCCATAGACTCGCTGTAGCCATGAGTCACAAACCATTCGACCGCACTGTCATCTAACTGAAGTTGCACATTTTTCTGATCGAGCTGAACCTGAAGCTCCACAATAAATTTATCCACGACTGTCCTTATTGTCTCAACAGTCAGGCTGCCAAACTGGATAATGCTGTCCAAACGGTTACGGAATTCCGGGCTGAATGCTTTTTTAATCATTTCCATCCCGTCGCTCGAATGATCTTGTTCGCTGAATCCAATCGACGCCCGTGACATCTCCTGCGCACCCGCATTGGTCGTCATGATTAAGATGACATTACGGAAATCTGCATGCCGGCCATTGTTGTCAGTCAGCGTGCCATGATCCATTACTTGTAAGAGCAGGTTAAACACATCGGGATGCGCTTTCTCGATCTCGTCGAGCAGCACCACGCAGTGGGGATTCTTGCTAACTGCTTCGGTAAGAAGCCCACCCTGATCGAATCCTACATACCCCGGAGGCGCACCGATCAGGCGAGAGACCGTATGACGCTCCATATATTCTGACATATCAAAACGCAGAAGTTCGATACCCATTATTTTTGCTAGCTGTTTACTCACCTCGGTCTTTCCAACCCCGGTCGGGCCGGCGAATAAGAACGACCCAATCGGCTTGCCCTCGGCGCCAAGCCCTGCACGCGACAATTTAATCGCCGTAGACAAGGCCCCAATCGCTGGATCTTGACCGAAGACAACCATCTTGAGATTGCCTTCCAACGTGCGCAAAGCCTCCATGTCTGTCGTTGAAACCTGCTTGGGGGGAATCTTTGCAATCGCCGCTACCACCCTCTCCATGTCAACCGGTTGCAAGAGCTTTTTGCGCTTACTCGGTGGCTGCAATCGCTGGTAGGCGCCCGCCTCGTCAATCACGTCGATAGCCTTATCTGGCATAAACCGATCGTTAATGTATTTGCTAGCGAGCTCCGACGCTGCGAGAAGAGATTTGTCGGTGTAGCGCAGCTCATGATGCGACTCGAAACGCGACTTGAGCCCTTTCAAAATTTTGTAGGTGGTTTCGACATCCGGTTCGTCGACATCGATCTTCTGAAAACGGCGCGAGAGCGCGCGGTCTTTTTCGAAAATGCCTCGATACTCTTGATAAGTTGTCGAGCCAACACAGCGCATATTGCCACTGGTCAGCGCAGGCTTCAGCAGGTTAGATGCATCCATCACCCCGCCGGAGGCTGCTCCTGCGCCAATAATCATGTGTATTTCATCGATAAATAACACCGCGTTTTTATCGCGGGTTAACTCATTGAGCAACGCCTTAAACCGCTTTTCAAAGTCGCCTCGGTATTTTGTCCCAGCAAGTAGCGCACCGAGGTCGAGGGAGTAAATCACGCTTTCCGCTAGCACGTCAGGTACCTCGCCATCGACAATAAGCTTAGCCAAGCCCTCTGCGACCGCGGTTTTACCTACACCTGACTCACCGACGAGCAAGGGGTTATTCTTGCGCCTGCGCGAGAGCACCTGCACCACGCGGGTTACCTCTTCCTCACGGCCAATCAATGGATCGATGCGCCCTGCCTCAGCCTCGGCATTAAGATTGGTCGCATAGCTGGCCAGTGCACTCTTACCGCCCTCAGCCGCTGCAGCACCCTCTGCCTCGGCCGCAGGCTCGTCGGAATCGCCCGACTCCTCCCCATGCTTGGAAATGCCATGGGTTATGAAATTGACGACATTAATACGGTTGATATCCTGCTGCTCTAAAACGAAGACAGCATGGCTTTCTTGTTCGCTGAATATGGCGACTAGCACATTAGCGCCGCCGACCTCCCTCTTGCCAGAAGACTGAACATGGAATACGGCACGCTGAAGCACTCGTTGAAATCCTAGTGTAGGCTGAGTCTCACGCTCTTCGTCACCCTCGGGCAAAAGCGGCATATTATTGTCGATATATTCAGTCAGCTCTTTTGCCATTTTTTCGAAATTACAGTCGCACGCGACGAGGACTTCTCGTGCTGCTTCGTTGTCTAACAACGCAAGCAGCAGATGCTCCACTGTCATAAATTCATGACGCTTGGCGCGCGCAGTATGAAAGGCTAGGTTGAGCGTTGATTCGAGATCTTTGCTTAGCATGCGATTACTTCCGATGTTGTTCAGTCAATGAATTCGTGTTTCTCTTGCGCGCACGTCGCCTCTCAGGCTTCGTCTTCTTCTACCGCACAGAGCAATGGCTGTTCGCATTCTGCCGAATAGCTATTAACCAGTTCAGCTTTGGTTTCGGCTACATCTTTACTGAAAACCCCGCAGACGCCTTTACCCTCGGTGTGCACTTTGAGCATTACTCTCGTTGCAGTCTCCGGATTCATACCAAAGAACGCGCGAAGCACCTCAACAACAAACTCCATGGGGGTGTAATCGTCATTTAGCAAGACCACTTTATAAAGCGGCGGTCTTTTCAGGGCTGGCTTGTCATTGGCCACGGCAAGACCTGAGTCACCGTCATCCCGATCCTCGCCCTGCGCAGAGATGGGCGCCGCGCCTAATTCTTTTTTGTGTTTATCCATACCTAAAACCTTTTTCAAGCCTCTGTCGCTCTAAACGCTACACAGCCCGTTTTGGTTGCCGCGGAGTCGAGTGTATCACTGACGATGCGTTCGGCTCTTGTATTAGCAAACAACTATGCCGCAACACCTCCCGATGCAACTAAACAGGCTTTCAAACAAATGATAACTCAATCGAAAATCACTGTTGAACTTTTCGTTGATTCAAGGGAATATGAGGCTAAGTCACATTAAGTGACAAAAAATAACAATAAATAATAAGAAGCACGGAGTAGTAATGATGAGTAACGGCCAAGTGAAGTGGTTCAATAATGCAAAAGGTTTTGGCTTTATCCTTCCTGAAGATGGCGGTGCCGATCTGTTCGCCCACTATTCATCAATAGGCATGGAAGGCTATAAAACGCTTAAAGCTGGCCAAAACGTAACATTCGATTTAGTCACCGGCCCCAAGGGTCCACATGCCGCAAACATTATGCTTGCCGAAGGCGAGATACCGGCAGAGCCGCCCGAAGGCGCAGAACACGGTGCAACAGCCGCCAATGCTGACGCCCCCATGACCGAGATGGCTGAGGCACCCGCGCAAGCGGCGAATTAGGTTTCGATAGCTAGACCAGGCTATCTCGCCCCCTCCATCTAACCGTCGGCACGTAGGAATTAGATTGCCTAGTATTATCCTGCTTAATAAGCCCTTTGGTATCCTCTCGCAATTCAGCGGCGATGATCCATCAATCACCCTGACCCCTTATATCAATACGCCCAATGTCTATCCGGCGGGGAGACTCGACAGGGACAGCGAGGGCCTGCTGCTACTAACTGACGATGGCAGGTTGCAGCATAAGATTAGCGACCCTCGGTTCGACAAAGAAAAGACGTATTGGGCTCAGGTTGAGGGCGAAATAACCGAGGAGGCATTGCGGGCGCTACGCAATGGACTCAGCCTTAAAGACGGTACCACCAAACCCGCTAAAGCACGTCTGCTTCAGGAACCTACTCTCTGGGCGCGCACGCCTCCGATTAGAGAACGCAAGGCGATTCCCACAAGCTGGGTAGAGATAATCATTACCGAAGGCCGGAATCGGCAAGTGCGTCGAATGACCGCTGCGACTGGCTTCCCGACACTCAGGCTCGTGCGCATGAAAATAGGCGATTGGGAATTAGGCGAACTCAAGCCTGGCGAGAGCAAGCAGCTCATCGTTTAGTGCGTAGAATCAGGTTTTTTGCCAGCGTGCTATTGCAGCTTCATCAGAATCGCGACTCTCGATCCAATTTTCTCCTTCACTTGTTGCCTGCTTTTTCCAGAACGGCGCACGCGACTTTAAATAGTCCATCATAAATTGCGCTGCCTCAAAGGCAGCGTGGCGATGAGCGCTTGCGGCAGCGACCAAGACAATCTGCTCCTGCGCTGTCATGGCACCCACCCTGTGAACAATGCGCGTGGCGAGCAATGGCCAACGCTGCCTCGCCTGTTGCTCAATATCAGCGAGCGCCTTCTCAGTCATGCCCGGATAATGCTCGAGCGTTAGGCTCGCGACAGACGCACTATCCTCGGTTTGATGAAACTCGCGCACCAACCCCGTGAACGTGACCACCGCGCCAGCATCGCCCGCCTCGGCCAAGACTTCGTCATATTCTCGCTGTAGCGAAAAGTCTTCCGCTTGAACGCGCACACTCATCTTAACCTCCCGTCATCGGAGGAAAAACTGCGACTTCGTCGCTTGCCTTGAGTCTTACTGGGGTATTCACCACGCTCTGATTAACAGCGATCAGCAATCGCTCAAAAAGGGCTGGATCAAGCGCAGCAAGTGGTCCGGCTTTCAGCACGCTTAATAAAGCCTTGGTATCTGCGCTATCTGGCAATTCGATCGAATCGCTACTTGAACCTCGCGCCTCGCGTACACTCGCGAAATACTGCACCGAAATTAGCATAGTCAATCCGCCTCACGAACATAGTGACCACTTCGGCCACCCTGCTTCTCATTGAGCTGTATCTCTCCAATAACCATGTCTTTGTCCACGGCCTTACACATATCGTAAATAGTCAGGCAAGCAACCGACACTGCCGTGAGCGCCTCCATTTCAACGCCCGTTTGGCCCTGCACCTTGCAGGTGGCCGTAATAAGTACAGACGTGGATTCGACAACCAACTCTAAAGCAACGGAGGTCAGCATTAGCGGGTGGCAAAGGGGGATCAACTGAGAACACTGTTTAGCGCCTTGAATACCGGCTATGCGTGCAATCGCAATAACATCGCCCTTTTTGTGCCCACCGGCTCTAATAAGATCTGCAGTGGAGGCCGCCATCGTTATACGCCCTTGTGCGACGGCGATGCGGTGTGTGCTGTCTTTGTCGCCAACATCAACCATACGCGCATTGCCCTGCGCATCTAAGTGAGTGAGCGGCTGTTCCGAGACCACATTGGCTTCTTTCATACTGCTTGTCCAAATAACCTGAATACGCGAGATGATAGCTAGGATCCAGCTGAATAGCCAAACTAGACACGCATGGCACTCGGACAGATGGCGCTATCCGTCATGCCACCGTCCAGCATGACCTTACCGGACATAGCGCTATCGAGCCCAAGTCGATAGCATACGCCCTAACCCACCACAATTACCCTTGGGCCACTGCCCTTAACCACGAGACTACAACAGTGCCAAACACCCTCTCCACTGCCACAACCCATTTCAATCGCCTGTCTACCGAACTGCCGCACCTAACTGTCGCAGTCGTTGTCGAGCAAAAGGGGAAATTCCTGGTCGTGGAAGAAGAAGACGAGGGTCAGATCGTTTACAATCAACCCGCGGGACACGTAGAAAATAACGAGACTGTTGCCGAAGCCGCCTTACGCGAAACACTTGAGGAGACGGCTTGGGAGGTTAAATTAGACAGCGTTATTGGTATTTATCACTATACCGCGCCTAATAACGGCATAAGATACGTGCGGGTTTGTTTTGCCGCCAGCCCGATTCGCCTAACCGAATTCGCGCTCGATCCCGATATTCGGGGAGCGCACTGGCTCACACAGCAGGATTTGAGCAAGCTGACCTTACGCAGTCCCCTTGTTGGCAAAGTAATCGAAGACTATCAGGCGGGGATTCGCTTTCCGCTATCTTTAATCCAGGCCTAGACCTTTTATTCATAAGAGAAAATCCGGTGCTACCGAACAATACTCCTCTAGCAATAAGCAGCGCTTTACCCTCAGGCAACGCGTTATCGACCAATGCTCAACAACGAGTGATTGTTGGTATGTCTGGCGGCGTCGACTCGTCGGTTGCTGCGCATCTTCTTATCGAAGCAGGTTACCAAGTCGAAGGCCTGTTCATGAAGAATTGGGACGAAGATGACGGCACAGAATACTGCACGGCGAAAGAGGATTTAGTGGATGCGCAATCGGTGTGCGACAAGTTAGGGATAAAACTGCTTACAGCCAATTTTGCCGCTGAGTACTGGGACAATGTTTTTGAGCACTTTCTGCTCGAATACAAAGCAGGCCGAACGCCAAACCCAGACGTGCTCTGCAATAGAGAGATTAAGTTCAAAGCGTTTCTCGATTACGCTACAGATTTAGGCGCCGACAAAATCGCGACAGGTCACTATGTTCGCTCGGTTGCGTCCGGCGGCGATACTCAGCTTCTAAAGGGCTTAGATAATAATAAAGATCAGAGCTACTTCCTCTGTGAGGTGAACGGCCAAAGCCTTGCCCGCTCACTTTTTCCAGTAGGCGAACTCGACAAAAGTGAAGTTCGCTCGATCGCCGAAAAGCTGGGCCTGAGCACCCATGATAAAAAAGACAGCACCGGAATCTGTTTCATTGGCGAGCGCAAGTTTAAAGACTTTCTAGAACACTATCTGCCCGCCCAGCCCGGTGTTATTCAGACTGAGCAAGGCGTCACTATTGGCGAACATGCGGGTTTGATGTTTTACACCATTGGCCAGCGACAAGGGCTGCACATTGGCGGCCTAAAAGATTTCGAAGAGGCTCCTTGGTTCGTCGCCGGAAAAGATCTCGACAATAATATTCTTGTCGCTGTCCAAGGTGTCGATAACCCCCTGCTGTTTGCGCAGACACTGCAGACTGCTCCCGCAAACTGGATAAACGGCAAGGCGCCCGAACTACCTTTCCGCTGCGAGGCGAAGATTCGGTATCGCCAAAAAGATCAACCGTGCACACTCATTGACAATGGAGAGGGCTTGCTCGTTGAGTTTGACGAGCCACAGCGGGCAGTGACACCGGGGCAGTATTTGGTCATTTATTCAGGTGAACACTGCCTAGGCGGCGCTATTATCGAGCGCGCACTCTGATCGTCACCACGCCAAACGCACGACGCCTCATATCCTTAAAGAACGTTTAGCCCAAGTTATGTCACAGGAAAGCGCATGAACAACGAAGACGGCAGCACGCAGAACGTTCCACTTAACAACTGGGAATACCGCATTCTCGCTATTAGCTGCACGCTGCAATGTGCGCAGCTCATTGACAAAATCGCTCGCGAGGGTGTGACCGATCAAACCACTGCCACTGCGTTGCAAGAGTCCCTTTTCGTCCTCAACCCTAAAACCGATGCCGAGGTGTTTCCGCGGCCGAGCTTACTCGTTCCTGGCTTGACGCTCGTTGCAGCGTTGTCGCGTGGCGGCTCACTGCGAAGTCTGCAGACAATTGTGCAATATGCCGTTGGCATGCTTCGGCTAGCAGATGGCGTGTTAGCCAACAAACAACTTGCCAGCCAAATCAGACACGGTATCGACAGTATCGATAGAAACGCGCCAGAGGCACAGGGCGCGTCGGCAAGCCATGAGCAGACTCGCGCCCTCGCGGCGGTGTACAAAGCCACACTGAGCAAATTTCCGCGCCCTATTCAGATACAAGGATCAGCCGCGATGCTCAGCAACGAAGACAACGCCGCCGCTATACGAGCGCTTTTACTCGCAGGCGTTCGCTCAGCATTGTTTTGGCGTCAGCTAGGGGGGCGTCGCTGGCAGCTGTTATTCTTTCGTAATCGCCTGTCTAACACGGCTAGTCAGCTTAAGAAGCAGGTCATCAGGCAACTGCATTAGCACACAAAGGCAAAATGGAATAACAAGACGCTTACTGCGATAATACGCGCGTCCTCGCAGCATCACATGTCGTGCTAGGGCTTCTACAAACCAAGCAAAGGAATTCGCAACAATGACAACTCAGGCTTCTAGCCAATTAACCGCCGTCTCACCTCTCGACGGTCGCTACGCTAACAAATGCGATTCGCTCTCTCCTTTCTTTAGCGAATACGGTTTAATGAAGCACAGGGTTTTGGTTGAAATTCGATGGCTGCAAGCGCTTGCTGCCCATTCACAAATCGACGAATTAAGCCCCCTAACCGATACTGCCAATGCCTTTCTTAACAGCCTAGCCGAAGATTTTTCACTTAACGACGCCGCTCGCGTCAAAGAAATCGAAGCGACAACTAATCATGACGTAAAAGCGATCGAATACTTCATCAAAGAGAAGCTTGCCGGCAATGCCGAACTAACAGAGCATTCAGAATTCGTTCACTTTGCATGCACCTCCGAGGATATTAACAATCTCGCCTATGCGCTGATGCTCAAAGCAGGACGCGACGAAGTTGTATTACCTGAGATGCGTTTACTCGCCGCCAAGGTCCGCGATATTGCGATTACCAATGCCGACCAACCCTTGCTGTCGCGCACTCATGGCCAGCCCGCTTCACCGTCAACTTTAGGCAAAGAATTTGCGAATGTTTTCCACAGAATGCAGCGCCAAATAACAACGCTCGAAGCAACCGAAATCCTAGGGAAAATTAATGGCGCTGTGGGCAATTACAATGCACATTTCTCTGCTTATCCGGCTGTAGATTGGCAAAAATTTGCCGAGGATTTTGTGACAAGTTTAGGTCTCACTTGGAACCCGTACACCACTCAGATTGAGCCCCATGACTATGTTGCAGAGGTCTTTGCCTCATGTGCTCGATTCAACACCATTCTCATCGATCTAGACCGTGACATTTGGTCCTATATTGCGATCGGTTATTTTAAGCAGCGGACTATCGCTGGCGAAATTGGCTCTTCGACCATGCCGCATAAGGTGAATCCTATCGATTTCGAAAATTCGGAAGGCAATCTAGGCCTCGCGAATGCAATGCTAAATCATCTAGCAGAGAAGCTGCCTATTTCGCGCTGGCAGCGAGATCTTACCGATTCGACAGTGCTTAGAAATATGGGCGTAGGCTTGGCATACAGCATGATTGCCTACAGTTCCGCTATCAAAGGTCTCAACAAACTCGAGGTCAATGCCGCCGCCATCGATGCCGACATCGATGCCTGTTGGGAAATACTTGCCGAGCCTATTCAGACTGTTATGCGCCGATACCGTATAGAACAGCCTTACGAGAAACTCAAAGAGCTCACACGCGGCAAGAAAATCAATCAGGAGTCAATGCGGGCATTTATCGAAACCCTAGAGTTGCCTCGTTCGGCTAAAGATGACCTCCTCGCCTTAACTCCTCGCACCTATTTAGGCAACGCAGCTTTACAGGCGCGAAACGTTTGAGCATTAATGTTATTTCGGCAGACTTCAACCGCCGCGAATTTCTAGAGAAGTACTGGCAGAAAGAACCAGTGCTAATCCGTCAACTCATTCCGCAATTAGTCGACCCGCTAAGTCCCGAAGAATTAGCAGGATGCGCCTGCGAAGAGCTTGTCGAGAGCCGAGTTATCACTGAATTCGATCCTGATGACTATACGCTGAAGAATGGGCCTTTCGAGGAAGAGGACTTTACGAGTCTCCCCGAGAGTCATTGGACACTTCTCGTGCAAGCCATGGATCAATGGTTCGATGAAGTCGCAGATCTGAGAAAACAATTCGATTTCGTTCCAAGCTGGCGAGTTGACGATGTGATGATTTCATTCGCCTGCAAAGACGGCGGAGTGGGCCCACACTTTGATAACTACGATGTGTTTCTGCTGCAGGGGCAAGGTCAACGCAAGTGGCGCCTAGGCCAGCGCTGCGACGACTTAACTCCTTTACGAAAAGGAGCGCAGCTGCGCCTTCTTGAGTCTTTCGAGACCTGCGAAGAATTTATCCTCAACCCTGGCGATGCACTCTATGTTCCTCCCCGAGTTGCACACTGGGGCGTTTCGTTAGACGACAGTCTTTGCTATTCGATCGGTTTCCGCGCGCCCTCTCATAGCGAAATGATCGAGGGATTTAGCGATTTCCTCATTCGAAGTTCGGCGAGCAGTCATCGCTTTGAAGACCCCAGCATTGACCTTCCCGTAGATCCAGCGCTTATTCAGCAGTCTTCTTTGGTCGACAGTTTCAACATGCTGCGCGCTAACTTAGACAACGAGCCCCTTTTTCAACAATGGTTTGGCTGCCATGTTACGCAGCCGAAATACCCTGAACTTATTGTCCAGATCGACCGAGGTTCAGCTAAACGTGTGGGCAAAGAGCTTAAACTCGCCGACCTCGTCCGCCACAATCCGTCGTCTCGTTTCGCCTATATGATTAATTCTGACATCGCCGCTACGTTAGGGGATGGCGGAGAAGCCCAAAGCGCAGCAGCAGCGAATGCCTGCCCGGTAACACTTTTCGTTGATGGAAATGCCGCTGAGTTTGATGCATGCGATGCACAGAGCATACGCCGCCTTTGTGACCCTCGTCCTATCGAGAAGCGCGAGCTGAAATCAATGCTCTCAATCGAGTCGATAAATGAATTACTCGAACAACTCGTTGTACAGGGCAGCCTTGTCATCGAGTAGGGGCTGGCTCAATGCCGCTCAGTCCTACCCGCTGTTCTTTCCATTTCTGTGGCTCTTTACATTTCTAGGTAGGCGACAGATCTCGCAAACTCGCTTTGCAAAACTCGTTGCGTAAGTCTGCATAGTCGGTGACCGCTGGATACTGTGGAAATTCTTCTATCACCCTTTCCGGCGCTCGGAACAGAATACCCGCATCGGCTTCTTCCAACATGCTCACATCGTTGTAGGAATCGCCAGAGGCGATGACACGAAACTTCAACCCATGAAGCGCTTGCACAGAGGCTCGCTTCGGGTCGGGCTGCCGCAACTTATAATCGACAATTTTACCCGTGTCGTCGCAGACTAGCTTATGACAAAACAAGGTTGGAAAATCGAGTTGACACATTAGTGGATACGAAAATTCATAAAATGTGTCTGACAGGATGATAAGCTGAAAATTCGCTTTCAACCATTTAACAAACTCTTGTGCGCCGGGTAGCGGCGCCATCGTCGCGATAACTTCCTGAATATCAGGAAGCCCCAATCCGTGCTCACTCAATATTCGCAGGCGTTGCTGCATGAGTTCGTCATAGTCTGGCACTTCACGCGTAGTAGCACGCAGTTCGTCGATGCCTGTTTTTTCAGCGAAGCCAATCCAAATTTCGGGGACTAGAACCCCTTCTAAATCAAGGCATGCTATTTCCATCTTTTTCTCTCTACTCTGGGACGCCTGCGATAAACTTGCGTCGCTGTTTCGTTGATCCGCCGACTATTCGGCAGATGTAACTCTGATTCTGTGTTCCTCGCAATTTAGCAGATAAGCGGATGTCCGAATAGCGGACTTTACCCTTCGTTGCATTTACCGGAAAATACTACGCCAAGAGCTTGCGATCACGGTATGCTGAGCTCATTTATTCATTCAGCAAGGCTAGCCAGCACCATGGACGCACAAGATATCGATGCCCTCAACGAATCGCTGCAGCAGGCAAGTCCACGAGAAATTCTGGCAACACTGTTGCCCGTGCTAGGCCGAACTGCGCTCTCATTTAGTGGCGCAGAAGACGTGGTCTTGGTTGATCAATCCGAAAAGCTGAGAAAAGCCGCTTCGGAGAACGAACAATCCGCGGCGATCGATCTCCACCCTTTCACCCTAGACACAGGCAGATTACACCCTGCTACGCATCGCTATTTAGAGCGCGTGCGCAAACATTATTCACTGACTCTCGATGTTCTAATGCCAGATCCCGATGCGGTCAACGCACTAGTTAGAAGCAAGGGACTCTTTAGTTTTTACGCGGATGGCCACAAAGAATGCTGCGAAATTCGTAAAGTCACCCCACTTCGAGCGCACCTCGCAGGATTTGATGCTTGGATAACCGGCCAACGTCGAGACCAAAGCCCAACGCGTAGCGAGGTGCCTATCATAGAATTCGACAAAGCTTTCTCGACTCCGCGGCGCCGGCTGATCAAGGTCAATCCTCTAGCCAACACCAGTTCTATGGAGGTATGGCAGCTCATTCGTTCGCTAGAAATTCCGTATAACGAATTACATGACCAAGGATTTGCGAGCATAGGCTGCGAGCCCTGTTCGAGGCCCGTTGGACCCGGGCAACATGAGCGCGAGGGCCGCTGGTGGTGGGAAGAGGCGACACAAAAAGAATGCGGGTTACATATCCCTACTAAGCAACTCTAGCTTAGAGATCGGGCAGCTTGACGTCGGCGTAATGCGCTTCGATTTCATCTTGCGTGTTCTCGTTTATCTGACGCTGTAAATTAACTGCGCTTATATGGGGCGCGAACATTTCTATGAAGCCCGCCATATAGCCTCGCAGATGACTCCCACGTCTAAACGCAATTTTCGTCACACTCGGCTCAAAAAGATGAGAAGCATCCAGGGCGATGAGATCTGCATCTTGTTTCTCATCGAACGCCATACGCGCCACGATACCGACGCCGAGCTCGAGGCGAACATAGGTTTTGATGACGTCGGCATCTGCGGCCGTAAATACTACGTTGGCAGTCAGCGACTCTTGCGTAAACGCCTCATCGAGTTTAGATCGACCCGTGAAGCCAAAGTTATAGGTGACTAAGGGGTACTCGCTAAGCTTCTTAAGGGTTAAGCGTTTAACCGAAGCGAGCGGATGCCCCTTCGGCACTATCACGGCACGGTTCCATCGATAACAGGGCAGCATAGTCAGTTCTTCGAACAGTTCTAAGGCCTCGGTTGCAATAGCGATATCGGCCGTGCCATCAGCTGCAGCTTGGGCAATCTGCACAGGTGTGCCCTGATGCATATGCAATGAGACGTTGGGATAGCGAGCGCGGAAAGTCTTAATAACAGAGGGCAGCACGTAGCGGCATTGCGTGTGAGTCGTGGCAATAGAAAGCGCCCCTTTACTTTCATCGCGCAACTCATCGGCCATCGATTTAATGTTTTGTATGCGGCTCAGCACATCGCCGCTAGCGTCGAGAATTCGCTGCCCAGCTCTCGTTACTGCGACGAGCTGCTTACCACGGCGCTCGAATATCTGAATACCCAATTCATCTTCCAGCGCCCTAATTTGCTTACTTACACCAGGCTGCGAGGTAAACAGCGCATTGGCTGCCTCGGATACATTAAGGCCTTGACGATTGACTTCCCAGATATAACGCAGCTGTTGTAATTTCAATTTGTAACCACCTGATTCTCTAAACTAATCAAACGCGAAGCCTGAATAAGACCCGCTAAGCGCCGAAACCCATAGACCACAAAAGAATAAAACTATAACAATTAATTCCTTTATGGAATATACGCGCGAGGCTATTCTGCTGCACCTAACGCACCGCTATAGTCAAAAATAATAACCCAAGGACAGAATATGGATATCGCAACCCTTGTGGTTGACGCCGGTGACACGCTCGATGGAATGCTGCTCAGCGGGCTGACAGCTGGCTTTTTCCCAGCGCTTGCTCATGTCGCCGCGGGCGCCGCAGTCGGCTTCGCAATCGGGGTTACCGGTGTAGGAGGAGGATCACTCATGACCCCTCTCCTTCTCCTATTTGGCTATGCGCCGGCTGTCGCAATCGGCACAGACTTACTTTATGCCGCGCTCACCAAAACGAGCGGCGTAATCGCGCATCACAAGAAAAAATCAATTGACTGGGGAGTGGTGAAAATACTTGCAGCGGGAAGTTTACCCGCAGCACTGATGACGCATTGGGCCCTGTCTGGCGGTTATCTGGTAAGCCTGCAGCAAAGCGAAGCCCTGTTGACTGCAAGCCTCGGTATCATGCTGATTCTCACCGCCTTCATGCTTTTGGCGCGAAATAAGCTCCGCGCGAGCGCAGCATTAGGTAAGCCAAGTTTCATCATGGGTGTCGTGAATCGAAATCGCGCTACCGCGACTTTTACGATGGGATTAATACTCGGTACTTGTGTCACTCTCTCATCGGTGGGAGCAGGCGCGTTCGCCGCAGCGATTCTCATGACGATTTACGCCGAGACCAGCAGCGTGAGGATTGTGGGCACAGACATTGCGCACGCGGTGCCACTCACCCTCGTCGCAGGGCTCGGCTACCTTGTGGCAGGCCAGGTTGATCTTGAGTTACTTGCAGGGCTCCTGCTCGGCTCGCTACCAGCAATTCAATTGGGCGCAAAAGTCGCGCATAAAATGCCCGAACGGTTTTTACGTGGCGCACTCACCATGTTGCTCGGCGGTCTTGGAATCGGCTATCTCGTCAGCGGCACGCGCTAGAACAGCTAGTCGACATCGTTCGCGACTCCTGAGGGTACATGGCCTGTAGCAACATGATTACGTGCAGAGTCGCAGTGGCCTTGCTGATCATCGAAAAACACATCTGCATCGAAGGCGCGAAGGAACTCACCTTTGTCTAAACCGCCGAGAAACAGTGACTCGTCGATGCGAATATTCCAGTGCCTTAGTGTCTTAACGACGCGCTCATGTGCCGGAGCCGCCCGCGCCGTAACCAAACAGGTGCGCAGCGGCGACTCACCGATAGGAAAGGCCATCTGGATTTGCTGAAGCGCTGCAAGAACCGGCTTGAATGGCCCGCCGCTTAGCGGCTCGTCTACCGCCGCAACCTCATTGCGGGTAAACGCTTCAAGCCCATCCTTCTTATAGATACGTTCCGAATCATCCGAAAACAACACCGCGTCGCCGTCGAACGCAATTTTGAGCGTAGCACTCTCAGCGGCAGCTTTGTTGGAAGGTAGAATGGTCGCAGCAGCAACACCAGACTCTAGTGCGCGCCTCACATCTGCGCCATCGGTGGAGAGAAATAGATGACTATTAAAGGCTGATATATACCGGTAAGGGCTTTCGCCGCCGCTAAAGGCTGCTCGACTAATGTCCAAGCCATAGTGTTTTATCGAGTTGAAAATGCGCAGCCCTGTATCGGCACTATTGCGAGACAAGAGGATTACCTGCACGGGCGACTCTTCGAGTTGCTCGTTTAGCCGCAACAATTTTTGCACCAGACTAAAGGCGTCGCCGGGCGGTAAAGGCTCAGACTCGCGAGCAATCTGATACTGCTGATAGGCTGCCAGCCCCTCTTCTTCGTATACTTGATGGCTTTCCGCTAAATCAAACAGCGCTCTGGACGAAATCGCGATGACCAGCGGGTCTATCGAGGGTTGCTTAGAATTCGAAGGCGCTGTCACACTACTCTCCTTGAGTTACTCTTTACCTGCTCAACAGAAACTTATTCAGGCCTATAGCAGGCGCCCGTGCCGGCAAGCCCGCAATAGCCATTAGGGTTTTTTGCAAGATACTGCTGGTGGTAATCATCGGCGTAATAGAACGTATCGAGCGAGGCGATTTCGGTGGTAATCGTCGCGTAACCCTTCTCCTTGAGCGCTGATTGAAAAACCTGAGCGGCGGTTTCAGCTTGCTTTTGCTGTTCAGCATTGAACGTATAGAGCGCCGAGCGATATTGCGTCCCTACATCGTTACCCTGTCGCATCCCTTGAGTAGGATCGTGCGCCTCCCAGAAAGCTCCGAGCAGTTGCTCGTAGGTAATCAGAGCAGGATCGAAGAACACGATAACGACCTCAGTATGTCCGGTTTGCCCACTGCACACGTCCTCGTAGCTTGGATTGGCAGTGAATCCGCCCGCATAACCGGCGGCGGTGCTATAAACGCCTTCGAGCTCCCAAAACAAGCGCTCAGCGCCCCAAAAACAGCCTAGGCCGAAGACTGCGCGCGACAAATGCTCTGGCAATGGCTCGGCTATTCGGCGTCCGGAGACAAAATGTTCTGGGTTAAAAAGCGCGGCATCCTGCCTGTCGGGAAGCGCATCCTGCGCGGTAGGGAGTTCGGCGCTTCGCTTCAATGCACCACCTAAACTAAACAGCATAACCTCACCTCTCACTTTGACTCTGATTCATCAACGACCTTCCCTTTTTTTACTCGTAGCTCGCGTGAAACCTTAAATTGAATGATACACTTTAGTGCGGCATGATTTACAGATAAATGCTTAAAAACAACCTAGCAAGGTAGACTCACGCTCGGCACCGTCGGGCCAATTAAACCGCATAGCGAGATCGCTTCACCACTTAGGAACACACCATGAATTCCGCTTCACCGCACGGTTCTGCATTAATGGACAATTACGGTTCACCGACTCTCGAGTTCGAAACGGGTCGGGGTTCCGAATTATTCACGGCAGACGGTACGCGTTATTTGGATTTTGCAATGGGTATCGCGGTGAATTGCCTTGGGCACAGCAACCCCAAACTAATCGATGCGCTTAACCAACAGGCGCAAACGGTTTGGCATACCTCCAATTTATACCGCATCAAACAAGCCGAAAAACTTGGGCAGCGGCTCGTCGATAACACGTTCGCCGACAAGGTCTTCTTCTGTAATTCGGGCGCCGAAGCAGTAGAAGCTGGATATAAAGTTATTCGTCGTTACTTTTTTGCGCGTGGCGAAATCCATAAGAATCGCATCATCTCGCTGCGAAATTCTTTTCACGGCCGCACGCTCAGCGCCATAGCCTCAGCGTTTAATCCGGTGCACTGCGACGGATTTGTCGTTGGCGATGCGGGTTTCGATCAAGTCGACTTTGGTGACCTTGCTGCATTAAAGACAACAATAACCGAAAACACAGCAGGCATCGTTCTTGAACCGGTTCAAGGAGAAGGAGGCATACGCCCCGTCCCTAAGGATTACCTTGCCTCAATACGCGCACTCTGTGACGAACACGACATTCTACTCATGTTCGATGAAGTACAGAGTGGCGTGGGCCGAACAGGGTCGCTTTTCGCTTACCAACAGCTTGGCGTAACACCCGATTTGCTAGCAAGTGCAAAAGGGCTTGGCGGTGGAATTCCGATAGGCGCTTGCCTCGCCACTGCGATAGTCGCGGCGCCGATGACAGCCGGCAGTCATGGCAGCACCTTCGGTGGCAACCCACTTGCTACCGCCGTCGGCAATGCCGTGTTAGATGAGCTATTAAGTGATGACTTTATGCTTAACGTGCAGCATGCGGGCTTTCATTTACGCAGCGGTTTAGAAGACCTGGTTGCGCAGCACCCCACTTTACTGAGCCAAGTAAGCGGACTCGGCCTTATGCTCGGTTTGCGCTGCCATACAGATGCTGCAGCGCTTATCGCCAGACTTCAGAGTGCAGGTTTACTGGTTGTAAAAGCGGGCGGAAACAGTCTTCGCTTTTTGCCTGCGCTGAATGTAAAACACAGTGAAATCGATGAAGCGCTTGCGATTATTGAGCGTGTTTTGAGCGAGTATCCGGAGCAGACATGATGAGACTATTCCCCTTTATTTTAGCTACGGCGGCGGTTTTGATCTCAGTATCAAGTTCAGCCCAAACCAATTCAGCCACCTTGCAAGAAATGGGAGATAAAGTGGTGATTCCGTATAAAATAACTATTCTAGACGAAGCGATAGACGACCTCAATCGGCGTCTATCGAGCACCCGCCTGCCCGATCAACTCGAAGGAGTTAGCTGGGAATACGGCACCGAGTTGGGCGCACTGAGCGACCTTATTGCTTATTGGCGCGAGGGATTCGATTGGCGTGCACAAGAAGCTAAGCTCAACAGTTTCGATCAGTTTATGGTGACCGTAGAAGGCGCTAACATTCACACTATCCATCAGCGCTCTGCCAATCCCGATGCGATCCCCCTCCTGCTCGTTCATGGCTGGCCAGGCTCGATTGCCGAATTTCATAAGCTAATCGGCCCCTTAACAGACCCCGAAACACATGGGGGAGATATCGCTGATAGCTATCACGTCATTGCGCCTTCGCTACCCGGATTCGGGTTCTCGCAAGCGCCCACTGAGCCTGGCATGAATCCCGAGAGAATCGCACTTTTACTTGCCGGCCTAATGCAGACGCTCGGCTATGAGCGTTATGCCATTGCGGGCGGCGATTGGGGCGCGGTTATCAACAGCCATCATGCTAATCATTTCCCTGAGCGACTGATTGGCCTGCATTCGAACATGATTCTGGCAGGGCCACCCGAGGATAAAACTCAGCGCGAGAACGTGACTGCCAGCGAGGCTGAACTACGGGAAACCCGCGGGGATTACATGCGCGGCGAATTAGCCTATCAACAGATTCAAGCAACCAAACCTCAGAGCCTTGGTTATGCGCTCAATGATTCACCGGCGGGTCTAGCCGCTTGGATACTCGAAAAATTTCACGGTTGGACCGACATGCCCCAAGGCGCTGGAGGCAATTTGGACGACTACTTTAGCAAAGATGAGTTGCTGACGAATATTTCCATTTATTGGTTTACCGAATCGATCACCTCTTCGATGCGTATTTACTATGAGAACCGAGCAGTTCCACAGATAAAGCCAACGGGGTATATCGACGTTCCTACCGGTGTCGCACTCTTCCCAGCCGAAATCTATATCACCCCGCGAGCCTGGGCAGAAGCGGCATACGACATTAGGCACTGGGCACAACTTGAAAAAGGCGGGCATTTCGCGGCACTCGAGCAAACCCAGACCTACCTTGACGAACTCAATACGTTCTTTCGATTACTGAGGTAGCGGCTGGCTGTTATTCGTGACAGCTATTCATAACAGTTTTGAAAAATTGCTCCGCTAGACCGGTGCAGTCGATTTAGCACACCAATGGAAAATCCACAGCAGAGGGATAACGGCATGAACACGAGCACTTCACGCGCAGACGGCTTTCTAGGCTGGATCGAACGATCCGGCAATAAACTCCCCGACCCGGTGTTTATTTTTGTCTACTGTATTCTCGGTGTGATTGCAGCGAGTGTCATCGCCACCTTTTTCGGCGTCTCTGCTGCCCACCCCGTGTCAGTCGACGCCGACGGCAACGCACTGATTATTAGCGCAGAGTCACTGCTTTCGAGCGAGAATATTCGCCGCCTTCTTGTGAACATGCCTTCGACGTTTACTAGCTTTCACCCGCTAGGGTATGTATTGGTGGTCATGCTGGGCGCAGGCGTGGCCGAGCGTTCCGGGTTTTTCGGAGCTGCCATGAGCGGTGCTATGTCAAAAGCCCCAGCCTTTCTGCTCACTCCTGCTGTCGCGCTAATTGGAATGCTCGGCAATTTGGCAACCGATGCGGCTTACGTCGTACTAATCCCTCTTGCCGGCGTCGTGTTTGCCGCAGCGGGACGTCACCCTATCGCCGGTATCGCCGCAGCATTTGCGGGTGTCTCCGGCGGCTTCTCTGCCAATCTCTTTCCTGGGCAGCTTGACGCGCTACTGTTTGGCATTACAGAGGCAGCAGCCGAAACTATTCTACCAACGTGGGATGCGAATATTGCAGGCAATGCGTATTTTATCGTGGCCATGACATTCGTCTTCTTGCCGGTTATTTGGTATGTCACCGATCGCATCGTCGAACCCAGACTTGCCCCCGTCGTATCTGGCGGCGGCACGCTGACTATGGACGTGAAAGACCCCAGCACCGAACTTACGCTGGAAGAACGGCGCGGACTCGCTTACGCTGGGTATGCGTGCCTTGCCGTTGTCGCAGTTTGGGTATTCTTAGCAATCGGCCCGGGCACACCGCTCCTAGATGAATCTGCGACAGCAGAAGCAAGGCTGACTCCCTTTTTCCAGTCCCTCGTTGCGGCCTTCTTCGTTCTCTTCCTCGCAGCAGGATGGGCCTACGGCAAAGGCGCAGGGGTCGTCAAAGACCACCGTGATATCGTTAGAATGATGAGCGAAGCGATGGCCGATTTAGGCTACTACCTCGTGCTCGCCTTTGCCGCAGCGCACTTTGTTGCCATGTTCAACTGGTCGAATCTCGGCCTGATTTTCGCCATTAACGGCGCAGAGATCCTCGAAAGCTCAAACCTGCCTGATCCAATGCTGCTGACATTGATCATAGTCTTATGCGCATTCATCAACCTGTTTGTAGGGTCAGCGAGCGCAAAATGGGCCCTCCTTGCGCCGGTCGTCGTGCCTATGCTGATGCTCGTGGGCATTAGCCCTGAGATGAGCACGGCGGCCTATCGCGTCGGTGACGGGGCGACAAACATCATTACACCCCTGATGCCCTATTTTCCCCTGATTCTTATTTTTTGCCAGCGCTGGCAACGCGAATTTGGATTAGGAAGTCTTGCTGCCACCATGCTGCCGTATTCCGCCCTGCTGCTCTTATCCGGCATTATCCTAACAATAGTATGGGTGCTGCTAGGCTTGCCACTAGGTCCCGGCGCAATGGTTGAGTTTGCTCTTTAAAGAGAAAGAGGTTTTAAGAGAGTAATAAGGGCGTAGAAGAGCATAGAAGAACCTAGAGAATCCGAAAGAGCAAAAAAGAGAGTGAAAGAGCGTGAAAAAATCTAAGGATGGAGACGAGCTATTAATGAACAAACCAATCATCAAAGAAAGACAATCCGCAGTCGTCAGAGCCTTTGCGTTTGTGGCATGCATACTGTCACTTGCAAGTTTTGCGCACTCACTCTCGGCGCAAGAAGTCGCTTACCCGGATGAGTTTGCGACACCGATTCCCCTAATGGGCGAAATACTCGGCGACTTTCACTTTCCGATATCATCCGACTCGGCGCTCGCACAGAATTTTTTCGATCAGGGCATCCAGATGATGTATGCCTTTGCAAAGCTCGAATCTGCTCGTTCTTTTCGCGAAGCACAGGTTGCTGATCCTAACTGTGCAATTTGCTTCTGGGGAGAGGCATGGAGCTGGGGCAGCTACCTCAATGGCGCGATGACCACGGCGGATGCACCACGCGCCCTTGCAGCCCTAAAGAAGGCACTAGCATTGATTGATAGCGCGAACGAAAAGGAGGCCGACCTCATTCGCTCGTTAGAATCACGCTATATCGATAATTACGATCCGGAAAAGCGCCGCATTCAAGACCAAGCCTACGCCGACACAATGGCAGGCCTTTCGCGGAAATACCCTAATGATCTTAATATCGCCACGCTCTACGCGGACGCCCTATTCCTGCTCGAGGAAAGACGCGGGTACCGGCGTTTAGAAGACCCTAATGTCATAAGACTTCACGGCGTGCTCGAAAGCGTTCTTGCGCGAGATATAACGCACCCCGGTGCGTGCCACCTTTATGTGCATGCAACCGAATCGACACCTACGCCGGAACTCGCCGCACCGTGCGCCCAGTTTTTAGGCACCGCAATCCCAGGCGCAAGTCACATCAATCATATGCCCAGCCATACATGGAATGAGATGGGACTGTGGGAAGAGGCAGTCAGGGCAAACACAATTGCCTGGCACTCTGACCAAAAGGCAGCGATTGGCCGAGGCGTGGCGATTTATCCTACGCATAATCTAACGATGCTTTATTACGCGGCAGCGATGGGCGGCGCGAGTGCTTCTTCAATTCAGGCGTCGAAAGACTTAGCAAAACTCAATGGCAATAGCGCGATGCACGCAATGAGCCTCGTGCGTTTCGGTCGCTATGACGAAGTACTGGCGCTAGACAATGAACCAAACGGTGATGTAAATCGCAGCATGTATCTCTTCTCGCAAGGTTACGCTGCTCTAAAACAAGACGATGGCGACCGGGCGCGCGCAGCGCTTACCGTGCTGTTAGACCTTACTGAGACGACTACGGCGCGTTTCCGATTCCACGATGGGAAAAACATCATTGGCGCGCTCGCAGGGATACTCGACGGGCAAATTAAATGGGACGCTGGGAATATTGAGGGCGCTGCTGAAGCATTCCGACGCGCCACACGGTATTACGACAGCCTCAACTACGACGAACCTGAGCCACTCCCTTTTTCGCCTAGGCACTGGCTTGGCGCCGCCTACCTGGCTCTAGGTGCCTATGACGCCGCTCTCGCAGAATACGAACTCGACATGGATGACCATCCCAATAACGTTTGGTCACTTCATGGTGCTACTACCGCAATGCAGAAACTTGGCAGGGATACCAAAGAAATCGAAACTAAATTGGACTCCGCGATGCAATTCGCGGATGTTTGGCTTCTAGACTCGAGGCTTTAGGACTAAATCGAAGTCAAGCTTCTGCCGCGATATACTCGCAGCAGAAGCTTGCTCGTTTTTACGCTACCCTAGGCCGAATTGCGTGAAGCGTTGACGTTACCAAACAGGCTGCGCATAACCATTTTTTCATAGAGCGCATAAAGCGCCGCTTCAGCCGATTCTTCGCGATTATCCTCTGCTACAACGCCTTCCAATTGCTGTGCGCGCGTGAGCGCATACTGCTGAATAACGAGCAATGGCAATACCAGTTTTTGCCTTAGCGCAATGCTGAGCCTACTCGTTGGATTGTCTTCAAGAAGTATGGATTGATTCGAGATTTTGAGTGCCATCTCAACGCTTAGCTCAAACTCTGCGTGCACTTGCTGCCAGAATTCTCCGAAACGCGGATGTTTACCCATATAGGCGGTAAGCTCGAAATTCGACTTGCTCATGCTCTGCATACTGTTGTCTACGAGCGCTTTAAAAAACTTAGAGTTCTGATAGAGCGCTTTGCATTCATCTAAACGGCCGGCATTTTCAAGCGACTGCAGCGCCGTCCCCAAGCCATAATAGCCTGGGACATTCTGTTTCAACTGTGCCCAGGCACCGACAAAGGGAATCGCCCGCAGGTCTTCAAACTTAAGCCCCTCGGAACCGCCGCGCTTCGTTGGACGGCTACCAATATTCGTGCGACCGTAGTATTTAAGCGTGCTCATTTCTTCGAGATACGGGATAAACAGAGGATGGGCCTTAAACGCTTTGTAGCGGTCGTAGCTTATGCTCGCGAGTTCCTGCATCAAACTGCGCTGGCCTTCGTTCAATTCGCGCTCGGGCCTGTCGTAAAGATTATTCTCAAGACCGGCTGCGAGTAACTGCCGCAAATTATGCGTCGCCGCTTCCGAGTTGCCGTAATAGGAACTCACCGTCTGCCCCTGTACGGTCAATTGAATCTGATTACTTTCGATGTTTTTACCCAATGCTGCGTAAAACTCATAGGTACTGCCGCCCCCACGCGCTGGCGGTCCACCGCGCCCATCAAAAAAGGCAACCTCGACTCCTGCTGCACGAGACACTGCGGTTAAGTCTTCTTTCGCGCGGTAGATAGCCCAGTTTGCCATGAGGTAACCACCGTCTTTGGTGCCGTCCGAGAAACCAAGCATCACGGTTTGTCGATCGCTTCGACGCGCTAAGTGGGCGCGATAGTCGGCAAAGGAATAGAGGTTAGTCATGCTCGCGCCTGCGCGCGCGAGGTCATCGATTGTTTCAAAAAGCGGAGCGATATCCACCGTGTGCTGCGCCACTTTCCACCCTACTAAATGCGACAGCGCCTTCACTCGTGCGATATCAATAGCACCTCTGCAGTTGCTGATAATATAGCGATGGCAACCGGTTTCCCCGTTACGCTGCTGAATCGTTGCTATCGCACGCAACGACTCCAAGGTATCGAGTTCGAGCGTATCAGGAACGAGCTGTTCATTAAACTCTAACAATTGCTCTGGCGTGCGCAGCGCAAGCATCGCGGCAATCTGAGAGGCCTCATCCAAAGACTCGAAATCGGCGGGAAAATACTCTGGATACAGCGATCGGGCGGTGTCAAAGCTGCGGTGGATGACTCGCGAATCTTGTCGTATATCGAGGTTAGCGAAATGAAAACCAAAGGCACTCACTTTATGTTTAAAAGACTCTAGCAATTCGACGTAAAGACCTTGGTAGGACTCTTTCACGGTTTGCTCGATCTGACCTATTGTTGCAATCATGCCTGCCAATGTTAAATCGGTTTTACAGGGCTTCGTAATTTCTTTAAGCAGTTTACGCTCCAACTCGTCTAGCTGCTTATACACACCCTTAAAGCTTAGTCTACGCTTTAGTTCACGCACGTCGCTGTGGTAGCAACTCATAATCAGTGACCGCAGTTTGTCGGCAACTTTGAGCGTAACGCCAACATTCACGAAAGGATTGCCATCGCGATCACCGCCTGGCCAAAACCCAACGCTTAAAAGCTGATTCGGAGAATCGACGCGATCAGCAATCTGGGTGTCGAAGCTGTCCATAATGCCACCTATAGCATCATAGAAAATATTGGCAAGATACCAACTGAGATTAGTCGCCTCATCATAAGGTGTCGGCTTTTCGCTGTTGAAGAATGGTGTATTGCCAAGTTGTTGCAGAAGATCGCGTGATGTTGCTATGTCCTGCTGTCTAATCGCCGCAGCGAGGTCGGTAATTATCGCGAGTACTTGTCCAGGATAAAACTGAGTCGGGTGCGCAGTCAGAATCACCTTGCTGCCAAAGTTCTTCAACACCTTATCAAATTGTTCTTGCAGACCATCGGCCTTCACGCGCTCGGTTAGTTGTCGGAGTACATTTTTGGTTTCGGTTTTGTGAACATGAGGATAAGCCGCGTCTTCCAAGGCATCGACCAACACAACCTGCCTTTCGACATACTTGATCACTCTGAACAAAAAATGAATCCGACCTTGCTCATCGAGATGAGGTCGATGCGTTGTAAAAAAATCTTCAAGAATTTGCGCTGGCTCGTCGCCTTGACTTAATCCCTTTTGCGCGCGCGCTTCAAGAAGAGGCAGCAACATTCCTGTCTGCTCAATCTCATCGAGAGGGAGGGTCAAAAAAAGCCCGTTGTAGAGTTGGTAGTTAAGATCAACGAGGTTTTCGTAGTCTTTATTACTCGGTATTTTTGCTGGCAAACCTAATCCTTCTTTACTGCTCATACTGCTCCATTACTGCTTCTAAATTTTATCGATTCAGTGCGTAGCTAAGTTGACTTTGCGTTCGCAGCCTCTGCTAGGGTACGCTAGTCGCAACTCACCGCTACTGCGTTATATTTTGTCACGAGCCCTCTATGCGAAAGATTGACCTTTTTCCAATACTAATCGGATTGCCCTGCACTCTATTGACTACTCACGCGTTTGGCGCCGAAGGTGAGTCGCTGCCTCTCTGGGATACGGTCATGCTTATAATCGTCTTCCTTACTCTAACCTCCAGTGCAGCGCTTACAATCGCCGCGTGGCGGCAGTGGCGCCGGGGCTGGCGGCTGGTTGCTGCTTTCCCCATTGCCATACTCGTGTTGTGGAGTGGGTGGATCGTTGGCGCCCGCACTATAGACCCTGCTGCGCACGCCCTTTGGTCTTTTGAAATCTTTGGTTGGGCGCTACTAAACCTGTTGTATATGGTCACAGCACTCACCGCTAAACGCGCGTTTGAAAAAGCCGATCAACCTAATTAAACCGTCAACTTATCGTGATAAGTCTCATACCCCCCGTCGATACTGAACGCCGCGTCGAATCCCTGCTCTGCTAGATAGGCTGCGGCGCTCTGACTCGAATTACCGTGGTAGCAATAAACTAATACCGGCTTATCTGGGTCGGCGGTTTGCACGAATTCTGCGACATTACTGCCACTCAAATGTATCGCATTCTCCACATGCCCAGCCTCGTAAGCGCCTTCGTCTCGTACATCAACAATATGTACCCCGTCCTCTCCATATTCGGCGAGCATTGCTCGTGCTTCTTGCCAGCCTATACGACTAAAATTCATCATAGTTGATTTCCTAAATAGCCCTTATAGCAAAACTAAGCCGCTTACAAAAAAAGCCACTGTGGCTAAGCCCGCACTAATGAGTGCGTAGGGGAGCTGTGTACGCACGTGATCAATATGATCAGTAGCCGCCGCCATCGAAGCGACCACGGTGGTGTCGCTGATTGGCGACGCGTGATCACCAAATACCGCACCGGACAAGACCGCGGCTAAAAAGACAGACGCATTCATATCCAACGCGGCAACAATCTGCATCGCGAGGGGGATCATAATAGCGAAGGTGCCCCAACTAGAGCCAATAGAGAAAGCAATAAACGCTGATAACAAAAACAAGAGAGGCAATAGCAGCGCACTCGGAATAGTCTCTTGCGCAAGTTGCGCGACGAACACTCCCGTACCGAGTGCATTCGCAACATCGCCCAAAGCAAGAGAGAAAAGGAGGATCATTGCGACTGGCAATAACCCCCCTGCTCCTTTTAGAAAGAGTTGCATCAGCGTCTCTAACGTCGCACGCCTCGACCCCAAGACAATAGCCCAAGCCACGCCCAAAGCGATTAACACAGCCCACAGCACCGAGGTGGAGCCAGACCCTGCCGTGAGGTCGCCCTCGCCCGTGACATAGAGACCAAGAGGCATGCTCAGCACCAACGCCAAGACCGGCAGCAACATCAGCTTTGCCGAGTCCTGTGGTTGTCTGCTCTGCCCAGCCTCTATGAGGCTCGGATCGACCATCGGCGTGGCGTTAGGCCAAAGAAATCTCCCCTCCATGGTGCGTTTCTGCGCTGCGCGCATCGGGCCAATATCAAAATCCGACCAGATCACAAGCGCGCACACCAGTACCGCAAAAATAGCGTAAAAATTGAGAAGTATTGCACCAATAAAAACATCGATCGGATTTTCTATGCCGCTGGACGCTAACAAGCTAACGATGACCGCACCCCAAGCATTTAGTGGAATCAATACACAAATCGGCGCAGAGGTGGCATCGATAATATACGCCAACTTTTCACGCGAGACGCGATAGCGGTCGAAAAGTGGCCTTGAGATCGCGCCGGCAATGAGAAGGGTTATATTAGATTCGATGAAGACTACGACCCCAGTTCCGAAGGCAAGCCACTGCGCTCTTCCCGGACCGGTGACCCATTTTTTTTCCTGCAATAAGTGGATGAATCCCCTAACGCCTCCCAACTTTTCGATCGTTGCGATCAGACCACCAATGACCAAGGTAAAGACCAAAACCCGGGTATCACCTGGATCGGTAAACACATTGATCACCGCATCAATTGCCTGCGGAATCGCTGCGAGAGGATTGCCCGATCCGAGCAGCCAAGCTCCCATCCAGAGGCCGATGCTGAGCGACAGAATTACCTGACGCGTCGCTATCGCGAGACCAATCGCCAAAAGCGGTGGTATGACGGAGGTCCAAACGGGATCTTGCATTGCTATTCCTTTTTATTAGGCGTCAAAAGATAGCATGGTTTTACTAGACTGTCAGAGGTCCTAAAGAGGATTGGAAGAACTACCGACTCGATCAAATACAAAGATTCTTCACGCGACCCGACCTGCAGGTAATAGGGTTGGTCATTCATAGAGCTTGTGTGATACTCAAGTGCGCGTCTGTCTAAAAACAAGGGAGAATACCCGCATGACCGAAGCTGTAAGCACCACCGATCAAGCCAAAGAACTACGCCGCGAAAACACGATAGCCGCCTACTCAAAGCCTTTTTATCGCTACCTTGTTCTAGGCATTCTCACCACGGTCTATATTTCTAATTTTGTCGACAGGCAGGTAATTAATGTTCTAGCCGCCTATATTATTGAGGATCTGCAGTTAAGTGACGGTCAATTCGGCGCCCTCTCCGGCATTGCTTTCGCCCTAATCTACACCGTCTTGGGCATTCCTATCGCTCGCCTCGCTGATCTCAGTAATCGTCGCAATGTTATCGCTATTTCCGTCGCAACATGGAGTCTGATGACCGCTGCGTGTGGCTTAGCGCAAAACTTCGGCCAGCTATTTTTGGCCAGAGTCGGTGTCGGAATAGGCGAAGCCGGCGGCTCTCCCCCAGCGCACTCAATCGTGTCGGACATATTTCCGGCAGCACAGCGCGCAACTGCACTTTCAATTTATTCTCTCGGCGTTTACGGTGGCATTCTTGTAGGCACCGTCGGGGGAGCTTATCTCGTCCAATATTTTGACTGGCGGACGGCGTTCATTGTTGTTGGCCTACCCGGTTTGATTCTCGCCTTTATCGTCCGATTCGTCATAAAAGAGCCACCACGTGGCATGGCCGAAAGTCGCCGCGACATAGCGCCGCCGGGCTTCTTTAAAGTGATGAGAATTCTCGCTTCGCGTAAATCATTCAAACATCTTAGTTTCGCCTGCGCGCTGCATGCCTTCGTTACCTACGGCATGGGGAACTTTATGCCATTGTTTCTCGGTCGTATCCACGACATGCCGATTCTCGATATAGGCCTTTACTATGGACTTATCGCGGGTATCGGAGGATTAGCAGGGACATTTTTTGGTGGTTGGTATTCCGACCGAAAGTCGAATCAGCATGGCGACATGCGCTGGTATATTTGGATACCCTTTATCTCAACTGTCGCCGCGATTCCGCTCGCGCTTATTACTTTTATTGTCATGCCTGACGGCTATAGCGCCGTGTTTTTCTATCTTTTACCCGTATTCTTCGGCGGCTTTTACCTCGCACCTTGCATTGCAGCAACGCATTTTTTGGTAGGTATCCGCATGCGTGCAATGGCCTCTGCTATTTTGCTGTTTGTCTTAAACCTCATCGGATTGGGTTTAGGCCCAATGGTGACCGGCTTTGTTAGCGATTGGCTTACTCCCACGTTTGGCAATGACGCACTTCGTTACGCAATGTCACTAACAGTACTGGTAAATATTTGGTGTGCCCTGCACTATTATTGGGCAACGAAAACGATCCGAGAAGACATCGCGCTAGCGGCAGATTAACCAAAAGAATCATCAAGTGAGCTAGTTACAATATCAATCAGACGCGAACGAGAACTTAAGCATGAACAAGTCAAAAGCGAACCAACTCCCTGGCCGTCTCGGGGATCCAAGTATGAGTCTCGGTACAGACCCACGCACTGACCCCAGACTCGCCGCTGCTTTGAGTCAACTGGGGCTTGCGGAGCAAGCTGCAGAGCCCCCTGTCAACGCCGAAAGCGACGTAGCCGATTGTATCGCCTATTCGACCGCGGCCGAACAAGCCTGGCAGACAATGTTTGCGATGCTCGGCAGTCAACGCGTCCCAGCAAACCCTGTCGATACGCGTGAAGAGACGATTACCGGACGCGATGGTAACGAGATCAAACTATTTATTCACAGCCCAGCGGGCCACTCAAGTGACAGCGCGCCTCTGCCCTGTGTTGTTCACACACACGGTGGCGGCATGGTCATCCTTACCGCCGCCGATGCGAACTACAGCCGATGGCGAAGCGAACTCGCCTCAACGGGCTTGGTCGTCGTCGGAGTCGAGTTTCGCAATGCAGCTGGCGCGCTGGGCAATCACCCTTTCCCAGCTGGCTTACACGACTGCGCCGACGCCGCTCAGTGGGTAGCAGCCAACCGCAACAATTTAGGCATTTCGAATTTGATCATGAGCGGCGAATCTGGCGGTGGCAACCTCTCTTTGGCGACAACGATGCTTGCAAAAAAAGAAGGCTGGCTAGCACAGATATCCGGCGTCTATGCGCAGTGCCCTTATATCTCAGGCCTGTATGCCAACAAACCTGAAGAGCTGCCTTCACTTGTTGAAAACGACGCGTATTTCCTCGACATGAATACCATGGGTGCGATGGTTAAGCCTTACGATCCTACAGGCGAAAACGCAACCAACCCTCTTGCTTGGCCTTATCATGCGAGTCTCGAGGAGCTGAGTGGCTTGCCGCCTCATGTGATTTCGGTTAACGAACTAGACCCCCTACGTGACGAAGGACTCGCGCATTACCGCAAATTGTTGCAAGCAGGTGTGTCGACAGTTGGTCGCACCGTGCATGGCACGTGCCACGCAGCAGACTGCTCTTTCGTTTCAGTCATCCCCGATGTTTACCATGCAACTGTACGCGACATTTCGAGCTTCGCTCATTCGTTGACGAAATAACAACAGCAAAACAGGAATGTTCCAGGGAGGAATAACCATGCGCGAGGCCCGTTTCAGACCAGTTTGTCAGTACACAATGAGAGCTCTGCTTATCGCTGTGCTCAGCCTATTGCTCAATGCCAGCGCATGGGCTCAGTCGCTGCCTAGATCGAGCCCGGCAAGCGTTGGCCTCTCTAGCGATCGACTCGAGAGATTGCCCGCGGCTATGCAGCGCTATATCGATGCAAATCAGCTGGCTGGAACTGTCACCTTGGTTGCGCGCGACGGCAAGGTCGTTCATCTTGAAACTCAGGGCTGGCGCGACAAAGAACACGACACACCGATGACTGAAGACACGATCTTCTTCATTATGTCGATGACCAAACCTATCGTCTCAACCGCGCTCATGATGCTCTACGAAGAGGGCCGCTTTTTGCTCACCGACCCCGTGACCAAATGGATTCCCGAAATCGCCGGCAAGCAAGTGCTTATTCAAGACGACGCAGGCGTCCATCGAATGACCCCTCGACAGCCGATCACCGTGCGTGATGTCTTGGCGCACACAACGGGATTAGACCCTGCTCGCGAATTATTAACCGAAGACGAACAAGCGCTCCTCAGCCGAGAAAGCAGCCTAGAGGCAACGTTGATTAAACGAGCCCCCCTCCCTCTCGCCTTCCACCCTAGCGAAGACTGGCAGTACGGCAGTTCTACCGACTATGTTGCGCTACTCGTTGAACGAATTTCAGGCGAGCCGCTAAAGGATTTTTTACAAGAGCGAATTTTAGATCCGCTCGCGATGAACGACACGTCCTACGTAGTCCCGGCCGAGAAGCGTGATCGCGTAGCAACGGTTTACTCGCCAACCGGACCGAACAAAACCATTGAGGTTTACCGCACGCCCGAATACAGCAGCGTGCCGTTTTTCGGTAGTGACTATTACGGCGGCGTCGCCGGTTTGTTTTCTACCGCGAGTGACTATTGGCGGTTTAGCCAGATGCTTCTTAATGGCGGAAAGCTAGGGAGGATTCAGCTACTTAGCCCCAAGACTGTCAACCTGATGATCTCTAATCACAGCGCCGATCACGATATTTATATTCGCGGGCCAGGCTACAATTTCGGATTAGGCTTCGGTATTTTAAATGACGCAGGCGTTGCGAGGGATCCCATTACCCCAGGATCTTTTACTTGGGGCGGCGCATGGGGCACGATTTTTTGGGTCGATCCTGTTGAGAATATGATCGGAATCATGATGACTCAGATCAGCTCTTATTCGCACCTTAATGTCAGGCAAGATGTCGGCGTAACCGCGGTGCAATCAATCGTCGATAGTTACAGCAACAAGCCCTATTCGGTGCAGGGCTATTCGGTGCTGAATCCTCGGCGCGCTCTTTAAGGAAGCCTTTTTAGGCCTGCTTTAAAGCGCTTAGCATTCTCGACATAATGAGTCGCCGAGTCGATAAGCGCCTGTTTGCGCGCTTCGTCCAATTCGCCGCGAACCTTTCCCGGCGCGCCCATAACAACGGCGCCGTCGGGGACAACCATCCCTTCGGTAATTAACGCGTTCGCTGCGATCAAACAGCCTTTGCCTATCACCGCGCCGTTTAACACCACCGCATTGATTCCGATGAGACTGCCGGCGCCAATAGTGCAGCCGTGCAACATGACTTTATGCCCGATAGTCACATCGCTGCCAATCACAAGTGGGAAACCAGTATCAGCATGCAGCACCGAACAGTCTTGCACGTTGCTGCGCTCACCTATCGTAATCGTCTCAGTATCACCACGCACCACTGCGCCGAACCACACGCTCGCGTCTTTCTCTAAGATGACATTACCTAATACAGTGGCCGTGTCTGCAACATAATAATCGTCGCCTTGGGTTTGGGGTGAGACGTTATCAAGACTGTATAGCAAAGGTTTGTCCTCTCTTAAATGGCTTGGTCATTATGATCACTGGAGTGTACCCAATGGCTGGCCCGTTGCGAAGCCAGAAATTGCGGTCGCGGTGGCCATTGATCTACTCCAGCCCCATGCGCATGGGTAGACAATCGGCGTCAAACCTACTAGTTTCGGCGTCATTATTAGATTAGTGTTAACTCTTAGCGAATAGAACCATACTCGAGCAATCTGTAACCCAAATATAGCGAATCACGAACAAAGAGAGCACCATGAAAAGCAGACGCGAATTTCTAAAATACCTAGCCGCCAGCCCCCTTCTAACAGAATACTCAGCCTTTGCTCAGGAGGTTGAAGAAACGCTCGGTGCACGACTCACCGACCCTTCAGAGGTGATCAACGTATTCGAAATGGAAGCGCTCGCGCGTGAGAAAATTCCGCCCGCACATTTTGGCTATCTCAACACCGGTGTCGATAGCGATGCAACTTTACGGGCCAACCGTGCCGGTTTTACACGTTTTCAAATCCGTCCGCGCAGGCTAGTCGATGTTAGCTCACCTGATCTGAGTATCGATATCCTTGGCACACAGGCGAAATCGCCGATTATCATCTGCCCAGTCGGCAGCCAGGGCGCCTATCATGCCGAAGCAGAGCTTGGCACGGCACGCGCTGCAAAAGCCGTCGGGCACCATATGATTCTGTCTACACAGTCATCAACGGCAATTGAGGACGTCGCGGAAGCCCGTGACGCACCGATCTGGTTTCAGCTCTACCCAACCAACCGCTGGGCAAACACAGTGGCTATGCTGCAGCGAGCAGAGGCAGCTGGCTGCACTGCAGTGTGCCTAACAATCGATTTGCCAGGCGGGCGCAATACTGAGACCCAATCGCTGCTCATGCGCGAAGACGACCGCGACTGCAGCGTGTGCCACAAGGGACAAGCTAAACCCATATTTAAAGGACTCGACATGAAAGGCGTCATGCTCAATGACTCCTCTCTGACGTGGAGCGTTATCGGACGCATGAAAGAAGTCACCAACATGAAAGTGCTCATCAAAGGAATCGAGGTAGGCACAGATGCAGCACTTGCGGTGCAACATGGCGCCGACGGAATCGTCGTGTCTAATCACGGTGGCCGCGCGGTAGAAACGGAGCGCGCAACAATCGAGTGCTTGCCAGAAATCGTCGCTGCCGTGAACGGCCGAATCCCAATTATTGTCGACGGCGGCTTCCGACGTGGCACGGATATCTATAAAGCGCTATCGCTGGGAGCAACCGCTGTGGGCATTGGCCGACCCTATTGTTGGGGACTAGGGGCCTTTGGCCAAGCTGGCGTGGAGCGCGTGCTAAGCCTTCTCAACCGCGAACTCACCATCGCCATGATGGGCAGCGGCACGCCGACCATCGCCTCTATTGGCCCAGACTATGTGCTCGACGTTGGGCACAGGGTCGAACGCGGCAGAATGGGTTTTGGTCTGCTCGACTAGTTAACTGCCAAACCACTCGGCTCGCGAAAAAACACCTACATCCCAGCATGCGCAAAATACAAAATTTGCGCCATAAGAAGGAGCAGGACATGATCCAAGCCGAGCTAAGCAGGCGGGCCTTCCTAAGATCAAGCGGCGCCGCAATGAAGGCCTCGTGTATTACCCTAACCTTTCCCATGGTCCTTACCGCCTGCAGCCGTGCAAATGAGACGCGGCTTAACGGCGGGGATTTCGCTACCTTAAGCGCCGTCGAAGCGCGGGAATACGACGCGATTGCTGCCCGCATCATTCCCACCGACGAAACCCCCGGTGCGCGCGAAGCTGGTGCCGTCTATTTTATCGATAACGTTATAGCCGACGCATTCGAGCGTCAGAGACAGACGCTGCGCTTAGGCCTCGCAGATCTCCAAGCCAACACCGCTGCACTTTATGATACCGCCTTGTTCGCCGACCTTACGTCTGTCCAGCAGGACAGCCTTCTCACTCAAATTGAAGAGACCGAATTTTTTGCGACGATTCGCTTTCTCGTCATCGCAGCGATGTTTTCACTGCCCGAATACGGCGGCAATAAAGACGAGCTAGGTTGGCAACTGATTGGTTTCGAGGACCGACATGTGTGGACACAGCCATATGGCTTCTATGATGCAGATCATTTGGCGAAGGGAGAGTAACCCGCATGGCTCAACAGCAAACATCGGTAACTTATCCCACGCGCGAGGCTGTAGACTTCGTCATCGTTGGCTCCGGCGCTGCCGGCGGAGTCATGGCGAAGGAGCTCTCTGGTGCAGGCTTCTCAGTCGTCGTCTTAGAGCAAGGCCCACACCTTAAGGCCGGCGATTTTAGGCACGACGAGTGGAGCTATGACTACAACGGAGGTCTTATTTGGGGCAGCAAACAAGGGCATCCACAGACGTTCAGAAAGTCCGCAACCGACACAGCAAAACCGGCCGAGGCCGCGCTGGGTTATGCACACAATGTGGGAGGAAGTAGCGTTCATTTTTCCGGAAATTTTTGGCGCTTGCGGCCCATCGACTTCAAAGAGGCGAGTGTGCGCGGAACCATTGCCGGCACAAACTTCGCCGACTGGCCCATTAGCTACGAAGAGCTTGAACCCTATTATACGAAAGTCGATTGGGAGATTGGCGTATCAGGCCTTCAGGGTCCTTGGGACCCACCGAGATCTCAAGATTACCCCTGCAAACCCATGCCAATAAAGGGCTCAGACGTACTTCTTGAGCGCGCCGGAAAAAAACTAGGACTGAATCCCTATCCTGCACCCGTGGCGATTCTCTCAGAGCCACACAATGGTCGCCCTGCCTGCATTCATTGCGGCTTTTGCAATGGCTTCGGCTGCGAGGTCAATGCTAAATCTTCCTCGATGGCGACTATGATCCCTCTTGCGCTCGCCAGCGGGCATTGTGAGTTACGCACCGGCTGCACCGTGTCTCGCGTAACCACAGGCGCCGATGGCAAGGCCGACGAGGTAGTGTATTGGGATGCCGAAGGTAACGAATTCGCGCAGCGCACAAAGGCGGTAGTTCTTTGTGCAAATGGCGCCGAAACACCGCGCTTGCTGCTGCTTTCAGCTTCCGATCAGCATCCTCAGGGACTCGGCAACTCTAGCGGTTTTGTCGGCCAGAATTTAATGTTTAATGGTTACACATCTGTCGTCGGGCTTTTCCCCCAACCCGTCAACGCCTACAAGAGCATCCCTGCAACTCGCGTTATTCATGACTTCTATGAGTTAAACCCGAGCCTTGGATTTTATGGCGGCGGGGGCATCGATGGCAGACACTATGCTCGCGGAACGCCACTTAATTCCGCGCTTATGAGCGGGATGTTCGGCGGCCCTAAATGGGGAGCAGACTACAAGAAAGACCTTGAGCAAGAATTCACTCATACCGCCGCCTTCGATGGCCACACGACATCGCTTCCGCTAGCGACTAACACAGTGACGCTTGATCCCACACTGAAAGATAAGTGGGGCCGACCCGCTTTACGCTGCACGTACATGGATCACCCTGACGATCTTGCAACAATGAAATTTTTCTTCGATAAAACAGGCGAGCTCATGGAGGCTGCCGGCGCCATTCGACAGGCAGGTAGCTATCCGAAAAACGGCCAAGAAGGAAATGTTCACCTGCTTGGGACCTGCAGAATGGGCAATGATCCGGCGAGTTCCGTTGTCGACAAATATCATCGCTCGCACGATGTCTCAAATCTGTTTATTTGCGATGGTTCGAGCCTTGTGACCTCGGGACGCGGCCAGCCAACAATGACAATTATGGCGTTAGCATTTAGAGCGGCAGATCACATGATTCAGTCGGCTCGACGCGGTGAGATCTAAGCCTCTCTATCGTCTTGCGAATTCGATCGCTAAGCTTAGATCTCAGTGCGGCTAATTAGCGTTTACCTAAGTCAACGAGCAAAGGCTTAAGACCCGATTAGCACTAGTCGGCGATTTATAGATTACAGGACGATAAAACACTCAATGGATCTCATTTTTTTCGATTTAGATGGCACACTCCTCAACGACGCATCGGTAATATCGCCTTTCACTAAAGAGACTCTAGGTCTACTCAAAGACAAAAACATCGCCTACACAGTGGCCACAGGCCGAACCATGCTTTCCGCCAGAGCGATTCTCAAAGGGCATGATTTCGACCTCCCGCAAATCTATACCAATGGCGTGACCATATGGGACCCCCTTAATAGCGCGCTGACGCTGGAGAACTTGCTCACCAACAATGAGATAGCCACCGTTATCGACGCTGCTCTGAGTCAAGGAATTACGCCCTTTGTGCATGCTATAGACACAAGCAATCACTTTATCTACCACGCAACACCGCGGCATACTGTCGAGGAGAATCTGATCAGCAAACACTATGCGGGGACAGAGGCTAAACTTTTCCCACTTGATGCGCTGCCGACAGATAGCCAGGTAACCAACATAAGTATGATCGGTTCGGCTGCGGACATTACCGATATCTGGAGAAAAGTCGATAACCATCCAAACCTCGTCACGTACTCTGGCCCCGCTATCGAGGGCGAATCTTTTCGTTGGATGGATGTTCACCATTGCTTAGCAAGCAAAGGCGCAGCAGTGACTACACTCAAAGCGCAATTGGGCGCGAGCAACATAATTTGCTTTGGCGACGGAGATAACGACCTGAGTATGTTCGAACTTGCTGACGAAAGTTACGCGCCGGAGAACGCGCGCGACATTGTAAAGCAGTCTGCCACTTCGGTAATTGGACACAACCACAAAGATGGCATCGCCTATTTTCTTCGTGAACGGTTTTCTCTCTAATTCACTCAACGGGTGCACTAGTCTATTTCCGGCGAGAACCTAGCTCTTGTCCGGTTACCCCTTCTTCCCCGCCTCTCAAAAAACACGCCTCCTTTGCTTTTAAAGACTTCCTATTTCGAATGTAAGTATTATTCTCATTAGCCAAATACAAAATTTTTTAGGAGCAAGACTATGAAGGCATCAAGCTTTACATGTTCCTTTCTTCAAGCTTTAGCCGTAGTTTCGGCCTTCCTATTCAGTTCGACGGGATTTGCGCAGCCCGCGACATTTAAAGAGGGCATTCTGCAAATCCCGCAAACCGCCGCCTTAATGAAGGGTGAAGCTCAATATTACAATGATATTCAATTAGCACTCGATACCAACGGCAATTTTACTGTGCGCGAGGCCGAGCCGAGCCCACTGGTATTTGTTGATAGCGTCACTGTCATCATGACAAAGTCTTTGCCTCCACAAGTGAGCATAGTTGTAAGAGGGAATAAATCGGTGCCGTGTGTAGAGCTGCAAAATCCCGCTATATTCAGGGATGGCTTTTCGTTCACTGTCTCGCTTGCGGAAACCAAAATGGGTCCCGCTGAAACTTGCATTGCGATAATAGAGCCTTTCGAAACACACATACGTCTCGATACAGTCGGATTGGAATCCGGTCTCTATACCGTGAATGTGAATGGCAAAGAAGAGGGTTTTAGCTTATAGATTTAGATGGTGCCCGGGGCCGGAATCGAACCGGCACGCCCTTTCAGGCGAGGGATTTTAAGTCCCTTGCGTCTACCAATTTCGCCACCCGGGCTGGGGGCTTGAACTGCCTAGCGGGTAGAGTCTTTAATCAGACTCTTAGCAAACCGTGCAACTCGGTTTTACCGCAACTGCTGCAGGAACATAGAGAATGTGAATGGAGGCTGGGGTCGGAATCGAACCGGCGTTAACGGAGTTGCAGTCCGCTGCATGACCACTCTGCCACCCAGCCGTATCACGTTCTTATGCGTGGCCGAACTATAGCAAACCACGCCCCGTGAGGCATTCTTTTTCTGCTAAAACACGATTACTAATTCAAACCCGTGTGAATAAAACGCAACATATTGCGTCAACTATTTCACAGGGAGAGAAAAGAGATTGGAGCGGGAAACGAGATTCGAACTCGCGACCCCGACCTTGGCAAGGTCGTGCTCTACCAGCTGAGCTATTCCCGCTTTATCTGGTCACTCGAGCAAGTGCACGAGTGTTGAATCATCACTTCAAACCTTCAAGTGTTTCATCGACTCTGTGAATCACCGCTAGGATCATTCCGATGACAGGGGCCTGTTGCCATCCAGAGAGAGCGCTATTTTAATGCCAAACCGTGGCAAGTCAAGCTCTGATCGCATTGGTCAGTGACTTTAAGAGAAATCCGCGCGATATTAAATATTTACTCGCCTCGCATGCTCTTATCACTGCTAAACATTTCGCTCTTAGCTGCCATTAAATAGGACAACATAGACCACACGCCCAGTGCCGCCGCCACCCAAATCAATCCAAGACCCAAGTGAAATAAAAGCGGCATTGCCGACGGACTTGTACCAAGCAGCAGGGTAATCGCAATCATTTGCAGCGTTGTCTTTAGCTTGCCAACCCAAGCCACGGCGACAAGATCCCTAAGGCCTTTGGTCGCCATCCATTCCCGCAGCGCAGAGATTGTAATTTCACGCGCCACAATAAGCAGCGCAGGAAGCAATAAGTCACTATAAGTGGCGAGAAGCAAAATGAGAATTGCCGTAACAAACAGCTTGTCGGCGACAGGATCGAGAAATGCACCGAAGGGCGAGCCCAAGTTGAGGCGCCGCGCGAGATAGCCATCTAGCCAGTCGGTAATGCTGCCTATAATAAAAAGACTAGCGGCGACAGCCTCCGCACCGGCAAAATCGGCCTGATAACAGAGGACGATAAGCGGAATCAGTGCGATGCGGCTAAGAGACGCAAGGTTTGCCCAGTTAGTCATTTTAATTCTCGTCGTGCTTGGCGCTGTGATGAATGTTGTGCAGCACTATTCTACACAAGGTGGCGCGACTATGCCCTACCGCAGCCCAACGCAATCTGCCGCGCCACACGACTTTGTCAATCGACATGGTAATGCTCGTAGATAGAGGCGGCGAGTTTTTCACTAATGCCGCCTACTTTAGCGATCTCGGCTTCTGCTGCGCGCTTAAGCCCCTGCTGCCCGCCGAAGTGTTTTAACAAATCACGCCGCCGCTTAGGGCCCAACCCCGGAATATCTTCGAGCTGTGAGCGCTTTCGGGCGTTGCCTCTTCGCTGACGGTGCGCGGTTATCGCAAATCGGTGCGCCTCGTCGCGAACCTGTTGCAGGAGGTGTAACGCAGGTGACTCTGTTGCGATTGCTATCTCCTTGAAGCGCTCGCCCTCTTTTAAGAACAATGTTTCTTGGCCTGCCCGCCTACTTATCCCCTTGGCAATACCGAGCACGCGCAATGAATCGAGGTCGAATCGAGCAAGTACTTTGGCTGCTTGCGTCAGCTGTCCCTTGCCCCCGTCGATTAGAAGAATATCGGGGAGTTTGCCCTCACCCTTAGTCAAACGCTCGAAACGACGTGTTAACACCTGCTCCATCGCCGCGTAATCATCTCCAGGTGTAATACCTTCGATATTAAAGCGGCGATAGTCATTTTTTACCGCCCCCTCGGCATCGAAGACCACACACGACGCGACAGTCCCTTCGCCCCCCGTATGACTTATATCGAAGCACTCTATTCTCGCTGGCGGCTCATCGAGAGCCAGCGCTTCTTGTAGGAGCGCAAAACGACGCTTGCTATTTTGCTTACTCGCGATATGCGAACCTAGTGCCTCTTGGGCGTTAGTTACCGCCATCTTTAGCCATTTTGCGCGATGACCACGAACATTCGATACCAGACGAATCTTTCGGCCAGCAACATATTCCATTGCCTCGACTAGTGCAGCGCTGTCCTCTAATGCCTCTGAAACAAGTAATTCTGCAGGCAAATTTGCCGCATCGTCTTCGTCAAGGTAACTTTGAGAAATGAAATCGCTCAGCAACTCGTCTGCCGCTGACGCAAGTCTGTGCTTGGGAAAGAAATTTTTACTGCCGAGTATACGCCCCCCTCGCACGTAAATTACATGTACACACACGCCAGCAGCTTGCATCGACACTGCGATCACATCGGCATCTTCACCCTGATTAGCGACAACCTGATCTTCTTGAATACGGCGCAACAACCCGACTTGATCGCGAATCTTAGCGGCTTTCTCGAATTCCAACGCATCGGCTGCAGCCTCCATATTCTTTGTCAATTCGACCGTAAGCTGCGAGCTTTTACCTTGCAAGAAAAGCGTGGAGTAGCGCACATCCTTAGAATACTCTTCTGGTGAGATAAGCCCTACACAGGGCGCGGTGCAACGATCAATTTGATGCTGAAGACAGGGTCTTGTGCGATTCTTGAAATAGCTTTCTTGACACTGACGCACCTTAAACACTTTTTGCATCAGCTGGAGCGTGTCTCGTGTCGCAAGAGCGCTAGGATACGGGCCAAAGTATTTACCTTTACGCGACTTCCGGCCGCGATAAAACATGAGCCGTGGATAGTCAGCATGGTCGGTTAACAATATATACGGATAAGATTTATCGTCCCTAAGTTGAATATTATAGGGAGGTTTGAGTTCTTTGATCAGACTCTGCTCAAGCAGCAGCGCCTCAGTTTCGCTGTGCGTGATACTGATTTCAATACGCGCTATCTTTGCCACCATCGCCATGGTTTTCGTCGTCAACCCTGACGCTCTGAAGTAACTGCCCACTCGTTTCTTGAGATTCCGAGCTTTACCGACGTAAATAACCCGTTCATCGAGATCGACCATTCGGTAGACACCAGGCCGGCTGCTCAGGTTAAGGACAAAATCTTTATGATCGAATGGTTCGGTTGGCAATAACATACGCGTGACATAGGCTTTAGGGGATTGGTCAGGTTAGCCCAAGCAAGTTTCTCGCTCAAGTGCTGATGATTAAACGATAAGAACCTCGGGCTGCAGCGCGAGCCCGAACCGCTGCAAAATCGAACTACTCATTTCTTGGGCTAATAAGAAGAGATCCTCACCTGTCGCGCCTCCGAGATTGACAAGCACTAACGCATGGTTTTCGTAGACTCCCGCGACGCCCCTCGTCCTCCCTTTCCAACCAGCCGCGTCGAGCAACCACGCCGCAGAGAGCTTATAGAAATCGCCCTCATCGATAGGAAAGGCAGGAACTTCAAAATTCTGTGCGCGAATTTGGTCAAGTTTACCAGCCGACACAACAGGGTTTTTGAAGAAGCTGCCTGCATTGCCGATTAGTTTGGGGTCAGGGAGCTTGCTGCGCCGTATTTCGCAAACCGCATCAAAGACCTTCTCCGCAGTCACAGGGCCGTCTGCGGCGAAGCGCTCAGCCAAAGGGGCGTAGGTCAGGACAGGAGAGTCGACGGCAGACAATTCAAACTCTACTTCGAGCACAATATACCTGCCTCTAGGCGCTCGCTTGAAGAGACTATCCCGATAGGCAAAGTCGCAATCGCTGCGTTCGAAATCGACCGCCTCTGCCAGATGCGTATCAAAGGCTCGAACCCGAGTAACAAACTGTTCAACCTCGACGCCATACGCCCCGATGTTTTGAATCGGTGCCGCACCAACGGTACCAGGAATTAACGCGAGATTTTCGAGGCCGTAGAGATGATTGGCCAGAGTCCATTCGACAAGATCGTGCCAGTTTTCGCCCGCTGCAACGCACAGTTTATTGGCTCCTTCGCGAACAATGCCCGCGAGTTTTATAATGACAATTAATCCGGGAAAATCGCGGACGAAAAGCACATTGCTGCCGCCGCCAAGCACAAGCAGCTCAAGGTGGTTGTCTCGAGCAAACTCTACTGCTTCGTAGAGTTCGGGCAAATCGTTGACCTCGATAAGATAGCGAGCGCGCTGTTGCACTCCAAACGTCGTGTGACCCTCGAGGGGCGCATTTTCTAAAAGCTTTGCTAAGCGCATAGCGCTCATTGCAAAAACGCTCGCACAGCGGCGAGATCTTCAGGGGTATCGACGCCCGGTGGGATACGGACGGGCGCGACCGACACATGAATCGGCACACCGTTATACAAGGCGCGCAATTGCTCCAGCCTTTCGACCGCCTCAATCGCCGCTACCGGCCAAGTAATAAATTGACGCAGGACGCCTACTCGATAAGCATAGATTCCAATATGACGATAGCATTCAGCAGGGCACGATACGCTTGCAGGAATGGGTGCGCGGCTGAAATACAGAGCCCGACCAGTCTTGTCCATAACAACCTTTACCGAACTGGGTTCGCTGTACTCCCGTTCGTCTTCAATTGGCTCACACAGCGTCGCTATACCAAAGCCGGTATTGAGGTTCAGGCATTCGGCCACCTGATTGATTGCTTCGGGGGGTATGAGCGGCTCATCTGCTTGTACATTGATTACGCTCTCTGAGTCATCTAGTCCGAGTGCATCCACTACCTCACAGATGCGGTCGCTGCCAGACTGATGGGTCGCCGCGGTCATTAAGACGTCTGCGCCAAAGGCTTTCGCGGCCTCTAGAATACGGTTATCGTCGGTCGCAATCACTACCCGTGTCGCCCCACTCAGCAATGCACGTTCCCACGTATGCTGCAGCATAGGCTTGCCAGCAATATCAAGCAGCGGCTTACCCGGCAATCGTGTTGAGGCATAGCGAGCGGGTATAACGACAGAAAAACTCATCGGTAAGACTCTACTTCTTCTAATTTTAGCTCGCGTGCTTCATTAATTAACATCACCGGAACGCCGTCCTTTACGGGGAAAGCAAGTGCATCAACTAAACATATCAGCTCCCCTACGGTGTCAGTGTTTGGTTGTGATTCTTTGTCGAACACAAGCTCACCGTGGCACTGCGGGCACGCGAGTAAAGTCAATAATTTGTTATCTAGCATACAATGCCCTCGTCACAAGTTGTCTGTCTATTACGCTCTATTCCGCTCTACGCCGCTTTCGCTTTTTCCGCTAGCACCGCCGTAAGCCGTTTATCGAATGCTGCAAGTAAATGCTCGGGCAATCGAATCCGAATGCTCAGATACCAATAATTGTGACGTGCAAAATGCGTCACCTTCACGGCGTCTTTTTCAGTCATTACTATCGGCTGGATATCATCAAGGCCGAGCGCATCAAAGTCGGCTTTTTCAAACCAGTGATGGTCTGTAAAACTATGCCTTAGTACCTTATGCGGCAAATTGTCTAGCATTTGATAGAAACGCTCGGGATTACCTAAGCCCGACACAGCCTGCAAGCGACTACCCATCTTAAATGGCGCACCGGCAAAGGGCCTGCGTTCACCACTTACAATATTAACAAAACAATCCGGATCAACCGTAACCGAGAATCCCTCTGCGGGTTCGCGACTACCGAGCATGCGCGCATCGCTCGAGTTGGACTCAACCGATTTCGCAGGCACAGAGCTAGGCCATGTCACCCCGTTGCTCAGCAGTGACGCGCGCAACTCACCGGCAGACACTTTCGATCCGTTGACAATAATCAGATCAGCATCGCCTAAACGGCTAAGCGGTTCCCGTAATGGTCCTGCAGGCAAACAAAGCTCATTGCCAAATTTTCTCTCTCCGTCCACGACTATTAACTCGATATCTCGCGCCATCGCATAGTGTTGCAAGCCATCATCACTGAGGACAACATCAATCGAATGCTCACCCAACAAGGTCTCAATAGCAGCGACGCGATCAGGGTCGATTACGACAGGACACCCGCAGTGTTTGGCAATGAGCAGCGCCTCGTCACCCGACTCCTCGACCGCTGTCCCACCTGTCACTGCGACAGGGAAAATTGCAGCTTTGCTGCCATAGCCGCGACTGACAACTCCCGGCTTAAATCCTTTTTTCTGCAAATGCGTTACAAGCGCAATGAGCAGAGGCGTCTTACCGGTTCCACCAACGCTAATATTGCCCACAACGATAACCGGCACAGGCCAAGGCTTTGCTGTAGCGGCAAGCTGGCTTCTCCTTCTGGCGGCTAAGCGTTTAAAAAGCGCATGCAGCGGCCACAAGAAATACAGCCAAAGCGCCTTGCTGTACCAAGCTCGCTCAATCAGTCTCATTGGGTTTTCTCGATCGGTTCACGCGTGGCGATACTCAAGCTTGCAAATCCGGCGCGCCCGATAGCCTCCATCGCAGTGACGACCGATTGGTGCTGCACCTCAGCGTCTGCCACTAGCACCACCAAAAGGGATACATCGCCGCCGGATTCAAGCTCGAGCCCACGCACGAGACTGTCCACTTCCGCATTCACAAGGCGACGTCCATTGATCGCATATCCGCCCTCCTTATCGACTAACACTTCAATCGATTCGGTCGCGTTTTCAGCGCTGCCTGATGCCTCTGGCAATGACACTAGGAGTCGCGTCTCGCGGCTAAAACTAGTTGTAACCATAAAAAAGATAAGCAATAGAAAAACGATGTCTATTAACGGCGTCAAATTTAGCGCCGGCAGCTCGCGCCGAACTTGCCTAAACTTCACGCGCCGCTACTCCTTAACTCTACCGTTTTGTCGCTGTGTAATGCGTCGACAAGCTTTAGTGATTCTTGCTCGAGACCTAAGACTAGCGCATCAACCTTGCGCAGAAAAAACCGATGCGCCGCATAGGCAGGAATAGCGACACAGAGCCCTGCTGCGGTTGAAACCAACGCTTCTGAAATACCACCCGCCAGTGCATTCGCATCACCTGTGCCAACAACCATTATCTGGCCAAATACACGAATCATACCGACCACTGTACCTAGCAATCCCAACAACGGCGTCACCGCAGCTATTGTGCCGAGAGTTTCGAGATACCGTTCTAGTTCATGCACAATCTGTGCGGCAGTTAACTCGATGGATTCGATCATCGCAGCACGACCAAACTTGCTATTAGACAAACCAACAACCAAAAGCCGCCCTAGTGGAGAAGCTCGCCTGACTTCTCTCAAGCGCGAGGAATCGAGCTGCCCGTTCTTAATCCAGGTCCAAACCTGCGCGAGCGCGTACTTAGGCATCACCCTCGCCGTGCTGAGTGTCCATGCTCTCTCTATAACAATCGCAATGGCAATAACAGAACAGAGCAAGATCGGCAGCATCAAAAGTCCGCCTGAGTTAAGTATGTCGAACACTGTGTGGGCTCCTAAGCTTAGAGGTGACAGCCTCGCGGCGGCCCTATCAGCTGCGTCGCTTGGCAAGGCATTTAGGGTTCTAATCTTAGCATAGGCATCAGGGTATGGGTCTCCAATAGCGCCGGTTTGTCAGCCGATAGGCGCGCGGTGGCGACACCACTCCCCTCTCATCTAGTCTGAGGCTTAGCATCCCCGTTACAGCGGTGTTGAAAACGGGTGTCTCTAAGATTTCATACCGTCGGAGCACTTCAGGGTGTGGGTGTCCGAACGAATTTTTGTAACCGGCTGCAACGATCACTATCTCAGGGTCCACCCGCTTTAGCAGCGCATAGGATGACGAAGTTTTGCTGCCGTGATGCGGTGCGACCATAACCGTTGCTCGCAGCTGCTCTTGGTAGCGCAGAGCCAAACTTGCCTCCTCGGCCCGTTCGATATCGCCGGTTAGCAGCACCGCTGCCTCGCCCAAAGTGACTTTAAGTACACAAGAGTGCGAATTCCGCGAATTCTGGGAGCCTCGCCTGCCCCCCACAGACTCACCTACAGCCTGTGACACCGGGCTAAGGTAAGAAAAGACTACACCATCCCAGCGCCATGAATCGCCACGACGACACGGGCGTGCATCCATTGCTCTAGCACCGAGATAGCCTTGAAAGGTGGAGAAGTTCTCAGCGTACCCGCCTACATGAATGTCCGCTACGGCAACCGAGCGAAGAACGCCCACTGCGCCGCCCGCATGATCGTTGTCGGCGTGGCTTATAACGAGCCTGTCTAGCCGATTTATCCCTAATACTCTCAGCGCAGGTCGAATCACTGCGCTTCCCATCTCAAACTCTGCACTGAGGCTCGCGCCGGCGTCATACAAAAGTGCGTGACAATTTGTTCTTATTATCAGTGCTAATCCTTGACCCACGTCCAACTGATCTAGCCGAAGAGACGGCTGAGCCTGATTACATTCGCCTGCCTGAGCCTCAGAGCGCCAGTCGAGATTATTAAGACCAAGCATGACTGTCCACATTCCACAGACACAGCGAGCACGCCAGCCAATCGGAACAAGACACGCGCAGAGACAGACAAACGCCACAAGGTAAGAGGCAATAGATGGCGTAACTTGGGGTTCCCAAAGTAGATTTAACTCGGCGCCTACTGCCAATAGGCGCACTAACTGATCGCAGAGAAAATCAGCAATCACAATCGCACCCAAAGCGCTTTGTCCCAGTAGAGCCACATCTAACACGGCTAGTAATGAGGCCGGAAGCAATGCAAGGGTGAGAAAAGGAATCGCGAGCAAATTAATTATTGGCGCAAGCAGAGAAACCCTCACGCCAAAGACGAGCAGAGGGAGAATGAGTCCCAGCGTGACAACAATTTGAGGAAAAGCGAATTGCCTCGTGCGCGCAGAAAACCTAGAGAGGAGCGGCGTGTCATTAACGCTTTCCTCAATCGGCGGACGCTGAGGTGGCGCAGCAAAGAGAACCAACACAGAAACCGCAACGAAACTAAGCCAAAAGCCTGAGCCTGTTGCGGCAAGCGGAGAAAGAACAAGAACAAAAGTCAGCGCAAACAGCAGCCCTGTGATAACACCGAAGCGTCGCGAGGAAAGCCTCGAAACTGCGAATACCGTAAGCATCGCAACGGCGCGCTGCGTAGGTAGACTCCAGCCCGTAAACAGGGCAAACCCGGCTGTGCCAAGCAAGCTAAACCAGAGGCAAAATTTTATGCAGTGAGGCGCACGGGAAGCGGCGGTGGGCAAACAAACGAGGCAGATTCGCCATAACGCCCGCGACACCATAACCAAGAACACAGCGATCATCCCGACATGAAGACCTGACACTACGAGAAGATGAGTTGTTCCAGTCGCGCGTAATTGATTCCATAATGATTGCGACACCAAACTAGAATCGCCAAGTCCCAGCGCCAACACGATACCGGTATTTTTCGCGTTTGCGCTGCTTTCTAGCAACCTTTTGCGTATGTCGAAGCGACGCTGCTCGATTAGCACTGAGAGAGAAGGCCACGTTTTATCCATTTCACTTTCTAAAGCTGCCGTTAACTCACCTCGCACATAACCCTTGGCAAGAATTTTGTTGCGGAACAAAAACGCTTCGTAGTCGAACCCGCCTGGATTCGAGAAGCCATGCGGTCTGTTCAGCTTGACGACAAGTTGCAGAAAGGTCCCTGGCTTTAGTTTGGCCGGATACTCGAGCGGCGTTGCCTCATGCGTGCTGACCGAACCCTTTTCGACCAAACCTCTAGGGACGTAATAACTCAAGAGAACTTTGCCAGCAAAAGGAATGTGAGCGCTGCAGTCTGCGGAAGCGACTGCCTCGGATGGGCGTTTAGTTTTACTCGCGTCGCTTAAGAGACACGCAGCACTGACGTCGAACTGAAAGCGGTATGCGGCGCCCGCGACCGTCGGCATATTCAACACCCGTCCCTCTATGAGCAAAGGGATGCCCTCTAAAGACGGCGCTAACTGACGACTCAACTGATTGTCGGCCGTCTGCGCATGAAACAGCGCGCCGCCACAGAAGGCCGCAGAGACAGCAAGCAAATATGCGATACTAGATTTGTGCGCGCCAATGAAGGCTGAACGGCTCAATACCACAAGGATCGCTGTTAAAATTTGTAACCCGAGCAGCCATAACAGCCACAGAACTATGTGAGCTAAACTCGAGGCCCACGTTACAGAGAGTATGCCAAGGCAAAATGCCGAGAGAAGAAGTCGCATGCGCCACCTTTGCAGTGGCTCTTAACTCTAGTGTAGCTATCCCTTGTAGGCGAGTTTCGGCCGAACTAAACAGACCTAACTAATCGCCACGCAGCACCGATGCAGGGCGCAACGCGGCAGCCTGCCGCGCCGGATAGAGAGACGCGAGAACCGAGAGGAGTAGGACGCCCGCGGCAATGCCCGCTATATCAGACGCGAGTATTTGCGAAGGCAAAAAATCAATCGGATAAATTTCGGGGTTCAGCAACACCACACCTGTCAACACTTCGAAGGCAGCGGCGATCTCGCCCACCCAAAGAGCCCCAAGCAATCCTAGGCCAACACCGGCGGCTATGCCGAGCAGAGCGATAGCGGCGCCCTGCCAAAGAAAAATGGCCTGAACCGTATTTGCATTAGCCCCGAGCGTCATGAGTATCGCGACATCGTCGCGCTTGTCTCGCACAATCATTACCAGACTGACGACGAGATTAAACGCAGCGATGGCAATCAGAAGCCACAGCATGAAGCTGATAATACTGCGCGAGAATTGAATATTTCGGTAGATTGCGCCGAGTGTCGCAGTCCAACTTTCGATAATGATCGAGCCATCGTATTGGCTACTCAATCTGTTTCTTACCCTATCTGCCACAAGCACGTCTTCAGTGACCACATGAAAAGCGGTTTGTGGCGCTCTAATCCGGAGCAGGGCCCGCGCATCGTCGAGCGTGAGTGTAATCAAATTGGCGTCGAGCTGCTCGCTGCCCACGCGGGTAATGGCGGCAACCTTAAACGACTTAAAGGTCGGCAGCGTGGCTAACGGATTCGGTGTGAATTTGGGTGAGAAGACATCGATAGAGTCCCCTACTTCAACCCCAAGATCCCGCGCCAGCGTTGCGCCTATAACAACGTGCCAACGTGACTTGGTCAATTGGTCAAGGCTTCCTGCTATCGTGTAGCGTCCCAATCGTGCGAAGGACTCGCTTTCGGTATCAACCCCATTCATGGCTATGGCGCGGCTCGTGGTAGGTGTAGCGACCACGCCAAGGCTTGAGACAACACGCGAAAGAGAGACTACCTCGCTTGTCGCGGTCAGGCTGGCGCCGAGCGCATCCCATTGCTCACGACTGAGTTCTCGCTCACTACTAACAACCAGATGCGGAATAATGCCGAGCACATTCTCGCGCACTTCGCGCTCGAATCCATTCATAACCGACAAAACGACAATGAGTAGTGACACGCCAAACGCAAGTCCTGCGACCGAGATCAACGACATAAACGACACCAACGAGCTCGATGACCCTGCTCGCACATACCGTGAGCCAATCCGGCGAGCAAGGCGCAGCGACCGTAGCAGCGGCATAGCGCCTCCGACTGCCAAATCATCACGCTTCTGCATGCAATTTCCCAGCGTCGAGCGACAACCGCCTATCCATCGCGGCGGCGAGCGATTCGTCGTGTGTCACAACGATAAAACTCGTTGCCAGTGTTGCACTCAAATCTTTCATCAATGCATGAATCTCTAGCGCTGTTTGGCGGTCGAGGTTGCCGGTTGGTTCGTCCATTAATACACACCGTGGGTCGCCGACCAATGCCCGGGCAATGGCGACCCGTTGTCGTTCACCACCAGACAGCTCAGCAGGTTTATGGGTGAGCCTTTCGCCCAAACCCACACGCTCAAGCAGGATAGCCGCACGCGACGCAGCCTCTCTGTCGGAGACGCCAGCGATGTAAAGCGGCATACAGACGTTTTCGAGTGCTGAAAATTCGGCTAACAGATGATGAAATTGATAGACAAAACCTATGAATCGATTGCGAAGAAAACCACGCTGCACCTCAGACACAGTGGCAAGATCGTATCCTGCAACAGTCACCGTACCCGCGGTTGGAGAATCAAGCCCGCCGAGCAAATTGAGCAGCGTGGTTTTACCCGAGCCCGAACTGCCGACAATCGCAATTCTCTCTCCTGCCTGCACGGTCAGCTCTAATTCATCCAACACGACAATTTCGCGAGGCCCTTGCCGGTATCGCTTCACCAGACCCTCGGCTCGCATAACAGGTTCACTCATAACGTAATACCTCTGCCGGCTCGATCTTACTCGCGCGATAAGCAGGATAGAGGGTAGCCAAAAGACTGATCAGCAGTCCTGCGAAACACACTAAAGCAACCTCACTCCAAACCACCTGTGTTTGCAGGTGAGAGACAAAAACAACATTGCT